>Ga0316205_10001795_pt1 | contig 24896 bp, 35 predicted proteins | sample 3monthpyrite_MG_FD_204941 | JGI IMG/M metagenome (GOLD analysis project Ga0316205, IMG submission 204941) | Microbial mat bacterial communities from mineral coupon in-situ incubated in ocean water Damariscotta River, Maine, United States -... | ecosystem: Environmental > Aquatic > Marine >... | reverse complement strand
CTCTCAATAACCTGATACCCGGCAGACTTCGCCGCAGGTTCGCCGCCACCAGGTCGACGGTCTGACTTCTGCTCAAGCTCCTTGATACGGCCTTCAAGTTCGGTCCCTTTAGCAAGCACCTCGTCCACAGCTGCTTTGGTTTCTGCAGCAACCTGACCTTGTGTCGACATTTCCTTCTTGAAAGTGTCGAGGGTTTCCCCGGTCTTTTGAAAGTTCTCACCGAACTGTTCCTTAAGGCCTTCCAGTGCCTCAAGGACTTGGTCTCCAGACTCGCCCTCGCCGCCTTTGTCCTTGCGGCCAAATTCACGAGATGGAATGCCTGTATGTTTCACAATAGCGTTCATCGATCTTTTCCTTCTTCAGAGTTTGAAATCGGCAAAGTCGGCAGTGATGCTCTTGATCCTGTCAACGATTGCCGTGCTGTCGGTGTCGCTGTCTGCGCCAGACTCTCTCTGAAGCAATTCTCTCATGCCGTTGTTCGCGACGCATGCGGCTTGAGTTTTTGAGAAACCTGCCTCACGCAGGAGCTTCTCGAAATCCTTTAAGTTGGGCAGTCGACCGTGAGCGAGTTTGAACTTCACCTCATCAACACGGGACTCATCGTTCGCCGGGAAAGTCACTAGCGACACTTCCAGCAGCTTTAGCCTTTCCAAAGTTCGAACACCGGTCGTTTCGTCGCGACTGGACTCTTCGACCATGTAGCCGATAGACAGTCCGGAGACGGCACCAGCCTGCATCAGCGCATAGGTTTCCGCTGCCTGCTTGACGCTATCAACCAGCAACTTGCCAGAAACCTTGAGGCCTTTTTCATCCTCTACGATCTCAGTGTAAATCCCAATAGGCTGGCTGGAGCTATGTTGCCACAACACGGGTACAGGACGCCCAACCGCCTTCTGTTCGGCGAGCGATGCGGAGAAAGCACCAGGGGCAACAATCTCGCGATCATGATCCACCAACCCAAAAACCGATCCATAGCCAGAGAAAATACCTGGCTCGCCGTCAGCCTTAACTTTGAACTCAAAGTCTTTCAGCCGAACGGCGCCACCGGCCTGTTTGGCAGAATGGGGGTAGCTACTGAACGTCATGGATCTGCTCCGATGTAATGCCGCTATTGGAGGTGTTCGCTAGTTGAGAGATCACTGCGGCAAGCATTTTCATGCCGTCACTGTTCTCCCCCAAATCCTGCAACCGGATCATGTTGCTTTGAACAGTGAGATCTTCCCCACCCTCTTTCGATGGCATGTCTTGCAAGGCGCGCAGCTCGTTGCGCGTGCTAATGCCATTCTGCGCAAGCGACGAATAGAGCTGAGCGCGCGCCGCACTGTCTGCCTGCAACAAAGCATCGACATTAAAGCCGACCGAAATTCCTTTGGCCTCACCTGGTGCCAACAGGTGCTTGCTGACTGATGAGGTAATCCGCGAAAGGTAGGGCCGCAGTGCTAGCGTCAGGAAAGCAATCATGATCTGCTCGATACCCGACCCCCACATGGTTTGCCCTTTGGGGCTGTGTCCGATCAAAACGGGGGGCACTCGGAACCAGCGGCAGACCTCCTCAATATTGAACGCACGCGTCTCAAGGAGCTGCGCATCCTCTGGCGGCATACCGACCGGGTTCCATTTAAAGCCGCCTTCAAGCGTCATCACCTTCCCGGCATTTTTTGACCCGGTGAAGCGCTCGATGATTTTTTCCCATTGAGGCCTTTGCTCATCTGTAAGAACCTGCGGCGACTCGATAAAGCCCGATGCCTGCATCCCATTGGCGAAGAATTTTGCGGCCACTTCATCCGCTGCTAGCGCGCCACCCATGGTCTGACGCGCATAGGTGATGGGTGACATTCCCATGAGCGGATCAAGTCCAAATCCCTTGATGTGCCAGACCTTGCCTTCTGGGAGGGTTTCTATCTTTCCCCGATCATTGAAATTGTAGACAGGAACCCCGTCATTGTTGCGTTCTACTGTGGTGAGGTCTGGCCTCAGAAAGTTGAGCGACGATAACCGTGTTCCGCTTCGCGAAATCTCAGAGTAGGAGTTGCCCCAAAGGGCGATCGAGCCAGCCACGCTCTCCAGATACTCAACCGGAGTCTGATCTGCATTAGGAGACTCATTGAACAGTTCATTAACAGCATGGTCACTCAGATAGGTCCGCCCCCCATCTTGGTCACGCTGGTATAACCGCAATGGCAATGTCGCAATGACCTCCGCAAGAAGACGTACGCACGCCCACGCTCCAGAGAGTTCCAACACTGTCTCATGAGTCACTCGTTTCCCGGCGTGATTGCTGAAACTAAAGAACTCGGCCAGCCTGCCCGCGATTGGGTCAGACAGGCGGAAGCTCTTGCCACCAAAAAGGCTCATGCGCTCATCACCGCGTTGTTGAGAAAGTCATCGAGATCATCTTGTTCTTCGGGTTGTTCACCTATCTCCACACCGATTGCCATAATCGCTGCGAACAACCCATCAATCTTGTTTCCAGATGTCTCTTTACTCGGCTTTACATTTCCGGGGGCATCAGTCTCGCAAGACAAGTTCGCGCACATCCATGTAAGAACCGGGTGGTTTCCATGTTCAAAACTATGAGCGAGGCATCGTCGTTCAAACTCTTTCGATGGAGCGTTAAGCGAAGCAAATCCCTGACCAAAAGGATGAACCGGCAGCTCCTCCTTCTTTAAGTTCGTCATGAGCTGACCAGCGTTCCACCGGTCATAGGCAATCATTTCAACATCGTACTGTTCAAACACTTCGAGCAACACCTGCTCAACATAGTCGTAGTCGACCTGATTCCCTGCGGTCTGCGTTAGCGCGCCATGCTTGACCCACGTCTCATAATGGTTTTTGCCGTTTCCTGACTGCAGATCGACAGTCTTCTTGGGAACCCACATCCACGGGATGATGACCCATCGCTCGCCCGGTTCCTCCGGTGGAAAGACAAGGACAACAGCGGTAATATCCTTGACGCTTGAAAGATCAACGCCGCAATATGCCTTTCGCCCGCGCATCTTCGCAGGAAGCTCGCGCCAATAAAACGCATTGTCTTGAGTGACCGGATCAAGCGGAAACTCTGAGCATGCTCTCCAATCTTCCAGGCGTATCCAGCGGGTTGCCTGTTCGGTCCACATGTTGAGGTGATAGCGCTTGAACGTCCCCTCACGACGCGGGCTCTGTAACGCTTTTTGAAACTCACTGCGGAGATAGGCCCATTTCGGTGAGACACCGATATTCGGATTGACCCGAGCCCAAACTTTCTCGTCCTTCCAATCATCATTGTCGTTCGCGGCATAGATGACAGCAAGGGTTCGCTGTTCTGGGAGTACGCCATTAGCGATGTTTTCAGCTTCCTGGTACAGCTCCCACCCATAGCCGTATCCAATCTTCCCAGCTGTAGAGATAATCGCCTCTAACGGTTGGGCACGGGCGCCCGAAGATTGATGGACGAAAGTGTAAACTTCATCATTCGCCCACTCATGCGCCTCATCACCAATGAGCCCGCTTGCTGAATAGCCGTGTTTCCCGGTTACTTTTCCGGAAAGCGGTTTCATTACCGCCTTCAGCTGCTCGCAAAAAACATGGTCCTTAAACGCCGTCGCGACACTCGCCAGCTCATAGGAGAAACCGATCATCGTAGCGACCTTGTTGAAAACGATCGCCGCTTGATCTTTGTCCGTCGCGATCGAGTATACCTGACCGCCATACTCGGCATCACCCAGCAACATCATCAGAGCCAGGCCTGCGGCGAACTCTGTCTTTCCATTCTTACGCGGTATCCAGAGCAGTAGCTGACGATAGAGGCGTACTACTGGTCGGTCGCTTCCCTCCTCATCGTTCGGGATATGCCACCCAAATAGGAAGCGGATAATTGGGTCCTGCCAGAATGCGAGTTTGAAGGACCGACCGGCCCACTCTCCTTCGGTGTGCTTTAGTTTCGCTGGGAAGAAGTCGACGGCCTTCTGCGCCTTCACCTGATCGAAGAAAGAACCAGGCACACCGCTTGCCCGATCCCAATACATCTTGACCCAGTGAAGACGCGGGTCCTTTGCCGCCTTCTTGACCCAATCCGGATAGACGATTTTTGGAACCGCCTTCTTCCGGGTTCCCTTCTTCGCCGCCGCCTTGCGCTTTGCAGGCACCTTCCGTTTCGGAGTGGCCTTCTTTTTCGATACTCCTTCTTTGGCGGCGGGCCGCTTTTTGACGACGCGCTTCTGCGCAACAACCAATTAACTGCCCTGCCGCTAGTTCAAAAAGCCAATGAGCTGACCACCTGAGCTGCCACTTTGTTCTGCAGCTTCCGCCTTGGCAGATTGATCATTCGTGGGCTTCGCCGCAGCGCCACCTGTGAGAGGCAAACCACCAGCGGCAAGTTTCGCTTGCATGCCCTGCCGCGACAGAGGCGTCAAACCGAATTGCGCTTCCAGCGACAGCAGCTCTTTCGCAAGTTTTGCATCCAGCGCCGCAATCGGTTCAATCCGCTTCATCTTTCCGTGCGCACTATCCGTCTCATAGACCGCATCATTCTCGAGCAGAAACTCATGATCTTTGATCCACCGAGCCATCAAGACGCAGTATCGCGCGAATGTTGTTGCCATGGCATCGGTCAGCAGATGCGCTGAAGCCAGCTCCGGCGCGAGCACATCCCAAACTTTCAATGGTAGTTCGTGCGTCAACCACCATGGAGGCTGAACCTTCGGAACAGTTCCAATCGGAGCAATGGTTGTCTCTGGATCAGCGAGCTTTCGCTTGCCGGGATTTCCACGAAGGACTTTCTCAGCTTCTGGTTTTCTTGGTCGTCCCATAGGGCCCTCAAAAAAAATATCTCAAAAAAAGTTTTTCAGAATTTCGCGGCCCCGCACAAATCGTTACCCACGCCGGTCCCTGGACGGTTGGCCTGGACTTTTGACCCTCCCCCCCATGGCGGGGCTATTGGTTTGAGGGGTGATTGGGGTCTGTGTAGAGACCGGTTACCGGGTCAACGTCTTCCGAATAACCGCGCCGCTCATAGCTTTGCGTGGGGCCGTCATGGCAAGGCTTGCAACTGCTCTCCAGATTGTGGGGATCAGCGAATAAATCCCAATCGCCCTCATGTGGAACCTTGTGATTAACAACGGTCGCCGGTACTGCTCTTAGCCCTTGCCGGTCGCATCGCTCGCAATAGGGAACCTTGGCGAGCTGTTGCGCCCTTAGCCCCGACTCCGGGTCTCGCCATATCTTCCGCTTGTATAGATGCCGGTGGGCTGAGTTCCGTCGCTTCTTGTCAAAGCGTTTCTTCCGGTCGGTCTTAGCCTCTCTGCTCCGCGCCCGTTGGGCAGCGGTCCGGTAGGTCTTAGGGGCGTCTGGCATATGTCCCAACAAAAAACCCGCTAGGGCCGGACGGCGCTGCGGGCGTGATTCGAGGAATGAAGAGATTGTTATCCGCGAACGTACATTCGCGCAATCATTTTTTGATACACCTATTGACACACTATGGCTACAGCCATATATTCAATGACACAGCGCACGAAGCGCAAGGCCATTGCGGCCACCTTAAACAAAGGAACAAAGACCATGATTAGCATTCAAGCATCATATGCCCACCTCGTTCAGCCATTCCTTGGCAAAGAGCCGACGCGCTGCTACCTGCAGGGCTTCTATGTAGAAGCCGCACCGCAAGGAGGCGTCTTCATTGTCGCAACAGACGGGCACCGTATGGCTGTGTTTCATGACGAGACCGGCACCGCCGACGCACCAGCCATCATCAAATTAGACAAGGCAACAGCCTCACGTTGTAAGAGCCCCGCGCGGGACATTGAAACCGCACGGCGCTTGCTCATTTCAGATGATGGAAACGCAACAGTCACTTACAAAGACGAACCGGAAGCCATGCAACCCAAAGCAGTGCTAGACGGCTGGTCCTTTCCCAACTGGCGCCGGATTGTTCCCACGAACATCAGTGAAGACACCGCCGTCACAAGCTACAATCCTAAATATCTCGGTGACTTCACCGCGATCGCCAAGGGCTCGCGAAAGTCGGGCAGCATCATCATCCACAACAATAAGGCAGCAGGCGGCGCCGCAGTGATCTTGACTGGCCGTCAAGACTTTATTGGCGTTCTCATGCCGGTCGCATGGCGGGACAACCCTGCCCCGCGCCAATTCCCTTTTGACATAACTGGAATGGAACTCGCAATCGCAGCGGACTAAAGACAAGAGCGGCGGGCGCAAAGCCCGCTGCACACCCCGGCCATTGCGGCCACCTTTACCAAAGGAACTCAAGCCATGCTTATCAAAGACGCCCTATCCATTCTCAACCTTGCTGCAGGTGCCAGTGCAGAAGACATTGCCGCCGCTTACAAACAAGCCGCGCTGAAATACCACCCAGACCGCAACCCAGCGGGCGCGGAAATGATGAAACTCGTTAACGCCGCTCATGATGCCCTGACAGAACCGGGCGTCGACACAAACGCAGAGACATCAGAGGATCATTTTGACTATGCGGACGCTCTCAATGGCGCGCTTAACGCGATCATTCACCTTGACGGGTTGGATATAGAAATTTGTGGCGCGTGGGTCTGGGTGAGCGGCGAGACATACAAGCACCGCGCCGAGCTAAAGGCCGCAGGCTTTCGCTACGCATCAAAAAAGAAAATGTGGAACTTCCGCCCCGACAATTGGCGCTCAAAATCGCGCGGCACCATGGCTATGGACGATATCCGCGAAACTTACGGATCGGTCCGGCCAAAGCGCCCTTATCAAACCGCCATCAGCGCCTAAACCAACCCCGGCCAATGCGGCCACCTTTTCAGAAGGAACAAAAGACCATGGCTAAACTCACCCGCAAACAACGCGCCGCCCACCAAAACGCGCTGGACATCTTGAAGAAAGATCAGCTAACGGAGGATGAAAAATGGACGGTGCTCGAAAACTACCATGAAGGAGCCGAACACGCTGCAGGAGCAATAGGCGCCTTTTTCACCCCGCCCGGACTTGCTCGCGATTTCTCAATTGACGCCATGACAGGGCGCCGCGTGCTCGACATCTGCGCTGGCATTGGCGGCCTAGCCTTCCAAGTTTTCAACCGCGCGCAATACACGCGAGACGGCAACAGCCCGGCCCTAGACTATGTATGCATAGAGCAAAACCCGGACTATGTGGAGGTTGGCAAAAAGATCCTACCCGAAGCAACATGGATATGTGCCGATGCTGGCGACCTGCCAGACTTGGGGCTTGGCTATTTTGACAGCGTCATATCAAACCCGCCTTTCGGCAAGGTCCGCCGAGACTGGAAAGCCCCCCGCTATACCGGCGCAGATTTCGACCTTGCATTGGTTGACCTTGTCTCAGACCACGCCGCCTATGGGGCTTTCATCTTACCCCAAACGTCCAGCGGCTTTGTCTATTCTGGAGCGCAAATGTACCGCGAAACCAAGTCCGCAAAATATCGGAAGTTTGAGAGTGAGACCGGCCTAACATTTGAGGTCGGTTGCGGCGTCGACACGTCCTACTATCGCGGCGACTGGAAAGACGCTTCGCCCCTTTGTGAAATCTGCACAATTGACTTTGAACCGGTGCAGGAGTTGCGCCGCCCTTTAGAGAGGGCGGCGGCATGAACGCGCGAACCAATCTCACACAGCTGGAACCCCTTGTCGCGCCCGCCGCGCGGCAGGTGCTGGGAGACAGCGCGACCATAGAGGGCAGTCATTCAAGTTATGTTGCCTTTCGACATCCAACCGAGCCACTCACTATGACATTTCAATGGGGGAAGGATGGACGCATAAAGGCCTCTGCGAAACTGCCCGAGAATGTCTGCGCGGTGGCAGGCGCCTACCATGCATTGTCTGACTTTCTTCCACATGAGCAGCGCACGGCCTCAGCTGTGAGCCGGAACATCAGCGCGGAAAGGTTCGAGAAGGAGTGCGGCAAGGTGGTGCAGGAGTTGCGCCGCCATGTTTTGACACCTGGCATTCCCCTAGCCCGCAAAGGCCTGCAATCCGTCGCAGATGATCATGCCACCCACCAAGACCAGCTGGACGCGGCGGGCCTCATCGCAAAGGCTCTGCGCCAACCAGTGCGCAACCAATTCGGGCCGGTCAACACCGGCGCCCCGCAGGAATGCAAGGTGCATGTCCCCCTCGACCTGATAGACGGGGACACCTATGGGGACTTTCGGTTCTACCGCCACGGCAACGGAGAGATAAATCTCCGCGCCAGCACGGACATTCTGATAAAACTCGGCCAATATCTCGGCACACTGGTGAAGGAGGCCAGAAAAAATGAACGTGATCACAGAAAGCGCCCAGCTGCAGGGTAAGGGCAAGGATATTGGGCAAGCATTCTGCGATGCCCGATTGTCTCTAGGCCTCTCACGTCCGGCACTCGCCGCCGTGTTGGGCTATAGCGGGAAACAGGCCCAAGGCCAAATCTACGATATGGAAACTGGCAGAAAAGCCATCACGCCAGCAGTGGCGCGCCTGATGCTGGCCTATCTCCACGGCTACCGTCCAGACGATTGGCCTCAACCATCAGAACCCCAGTGAAGGAGTTCCGTGCAGGAGTTCCGTGAAGGAGTTCCGTGAAGGAGTTCCGTGAAGGAGTTCGGTGAAGAAGTGACCCTCACTTGCGCTTGCCCAAGTCCGGACGATCGCCATATGTCGTTGTACTGGGGCGCGCGCCCTCTTCCATCCAAGACAGCACAGCTTGCGACTTTCGGTCCAGCCGGTCCGCCGCCCGCTTGCTGTTGGCAGCCCCCAACGCTTCCAATCCGTCGCGCAGGAGTTGGCTTACCACCCCCTCGGTAATGCGACTGCACTTTCCCTGCGCTCTCAGCTTTTCGTTGGTCTCAAAATCGAGCGCCACGCTGACAAGCTGTTCCTCCTGGCCTGCCACCCTCAGCACAACCGCAGCAGCCCGATCTCCCATCCGGCTTTCTTCGATCATCGCCGCCAGCTGTCGCCATGCATCAATGGAGCCGGAAAACTGGTGTTGCGGATCAAACCGCCCGCCATCCACCTTTTCCTGTGTAAAATCTATCCCGCGCACCCCGCCAACACCTGCCAGAAAGAGCCGGTGAACCGTGGCGCCTGCCTCAAAAGCCCTGCGAGAGAGTTTGCCCTTCCCGCGTACTTTGGCGAGCGGCGTGCCTTTGAGCAGCTTTTCAACCTCGCTGGCCCGTCGGTGCTGTTGGCGGGTCGTGCCGGTGATGCGCAGCGGGTCTCCCTGCTGTTTCAGGCTTGCTGCAGCAGCTTTTGGGTCCCGCTGAGTGGTTTCGCGAGAGTTGCGAGGGTCATTTTCCAACCAGCCGCTGCCCTCGCTTTCTGGATTTGCCTTCTTATTCATAGACTTACCTTTTCTCTACGATAGTTGAGAGAGTTGAGAGAGTTACATCGTGTATTAGGGACCTCTGGTCTTTCATGTTCACGTGTAGCGGGGGCTTAACCCTCGCAACCCTCGCAAGTGTCCCCTAACCGCTTGTTTTGACTCCGTTTTCGCCCCCCGACCCTTGGCAGTCCAAGCCTCGCGGCACCCTCGCAACCATCGTCACGGAGGATAGGCGTCTTCCTTACTCAAAACTGGCTTGATGGCCTCGGGATGGTGCGCGATGTAGAGATAGCGGCGAATGCGCTTGTCTTCCCGCTTAATGTCGTGTTGCGGCATTTCCTTCCCAAAGGCGGTTTGAGACAGGACTTTGTAGCCATTCTCGTCACACCAGGCGCAGAAGCATTCATAGAGATAGCTGGCCTGAATACCGGGCACCTCTCCGCCCTTCTGGTTTGCCTCCCGGTCACACTCCTCACGGTTGAGCAACACCAACTGCGTCCGAATAAAGTTGCCAACGCGGTCCACATCTTGACGGTGTTCAGCGGTCAGCTGTTCGACTTCAGGAGGAACCTGCAATCCGGAAGTGAGGTAGATCTCAAGACCCTTGAGCAGCCAATTCAGAATGCCCGATCGCTCGGCATCAAACTCCGCCAACACGTCCGCCATCTTTCGTTTCTTCGTGTTGGTCTGCTCCATCGTTACCCGCCAGGGCACGATCAACAGCCGCCGCCAGATGCCAAAATCTGAGCCTAGAATATTGGGCATGCTGTTGCCGGACATGATCGCCTTGAATTCTGGTGTGAACTCAAAGAAACCTTGTTGCAGGTGCCGCGCCTTCATCGGTTCGCCACCTGTCAGCGCCTTAATCAAATTCTCTTTGATTGGAACATTCTTTGGCAGCTCCGAAACGATCACCAATCGCGCGGCTGGCAGATCAGCAATGTCCGGCGTGGCCTGGTCGCCCCGGCGCTGACCATCACCCGCCACAGACTCCGGATTGAGCGTCGTCGCATATTGGCCGAACAACCTTCTGATCGCCTCAGTGAAGGTCGACTTGCCGTTCGCCCCAGTTCCATAATTGAAGATCAGCACTTGCTCATCGGTCTTCGCCGTCATGGCATAGCCACAATAGACCTGCAAAAATTCTCGCATCGCCGGATTTGGCTGAAACATTTCCAGCATCTCAAGCCATTTGGGACACGTCGCCTCCGGATCATAAATCGCTGGCATCAGCTTGGTAATGTGATCGTCGCGCTGATGCTCTCGGAAAGAAAATGCAGCTCGACTGCGAATAACATCCGGGTCCGGACTATCTTCATCCTCCACCTGTGCAGCGGACAGCGTCCCGTTCTTGAAATTGATGTCCATGGGCGCGGCGTCCATGTCGTCCGGGCAGACAGTCCGGTGCGGCAAAGCCTGCGTGATCATCCCTTTAATCTTCGTGCTATTGCCCGAGGATATGGAGAACTTTCGCCGCTGCGCGCGCCTCTCAGACAGGCGCTTCTTCACCATCTTCGCGCGCGCCAAGGCCGCTTTCTGATCGTCATCTAGATCATCTGGGTCAATCTTTTTGAGCGCAACCGCTCTATCAAGTTCGGCTTGCTCATCCGGCCACAGTTCCAACACATTGGCCTCGACATTGATCAGAGCGCCGGTTCGTTGCGCACATCTGGTGGCATACTCATCACCGCCCAGCCGCTCCCAATGGGTGTGGTGCCACCCATACCAGCCGACCTCGCGCACATGCAGGAGGTTCGCACCGAAATATCGTAGGAAGCGTTGCCCGTTCCCCGTGTCATTCATCGGAAGGCTCGATCCCCACTCAATATCGTCGATAGGCACTCCGAAATTCGCATGCGCGCCCCCCTCCTCAGGCATGGGTCCGCTATGCGAACCCTCGGCGAAGCCATCAGGTGGGACAAACTGCGAGGGTTTTGGCCATCCCTCTCCCGAAGGAGGGGGTGCGGGGGTGCGAGAAGAGGAAGCCGGGGGTTTTTCAGACAAGGGATTTGGTCCCGGCTGCGCCGGGCCTCTCGCCCTTCGGGCGGTTCGTTGCTGACCACGGGTCAAGCGTTCGCGGTGGTTCTGGCGAATGTCGTCCAGGTCGCGGGGTGTCTTCTTGCCTGCGGTGAGCCCGCTCTCGATCGTCGCTTGTACTGAGTGAAGGCCGTCATCTGCGACCAACCCGTTTTTGCTAGCCGCTTCCTCGAGCGCGGCAATCAACACCGCCTCCGACAACGCACCAGCCGACACCAACCCGCCGAGCTTCAAGGCCGCATTGTTGAGCGCTTGATTCCGGCCCCCAGATCCCTCACGGGCCAACTCATTGCATTCCTTGTCCAGGGCAGAGAGCGCGTATTTTCGCACCTCCTCCTCGACCGCAGTCTCGATCGAGCCCTTACCCTCGCGCGAATTCTCCGGCGCAGCTGCAGGTGCCGCCTTGGGCCGTCCACGGTTCTCGGGGGAAAAGCTGCCCCGTCCTATGATCAGGTCTAGCAGCTTTGATGGCGCATGCGGCGCGGTGAACTTGTCGCCCTTGGTCGACGGTCGCGTGTGCCAGGTGTACTTGTTGCCGGTCCCCATCACACTAGGTGGAACGATCACGTAACCGCCCTCGCTCCGCACATCAACATGAGTGGCAATGGCCTCCGGCGCGGCTTCTACGCCCTCAAATTCCCCGACACGCTTAAACAGATTTGCCTTGTTCCCGAGCTTGACGGTTTCATCCAACATGCCTGCAGGATAGTGAAACCAAATGTGAAGCCCGCCAGACTGGGTCTCTGCGATCGGGCCTTTTGGAAGACCTCCGCACCACTCATCAAGCGCAGCGAGCATATCCCCGACCGGATGGTCGCGCGGGTCCAGGTCGACCACGAACACGCCTGACGCCTCACCACATGGCATGCCAATCATGGCTTTGGGCCAGGTCTCCCACCAGATGCGGATTTGACGCGGGTCAGTGGTCGCCGCCTTAAGACCGCTTTCCGTCAAAGGATTCTTCTTTGCAGGCGAGCACGGAAAAACCGGAATGCCGCGTTCCGCGAATTTCAGCGCCGCCTTGTGGGCCTCAGACTGGGTCATTCAACTCCTCTGACTTAATCGCATCTGGATCAAGCGCGCGCCGCGCACGCTCTCCCCTGTCATAAATGATGGACGGCGGATTAACATGTCGCATGGCGATACGGGTGCAAACGTATGTGTCTTCATCAGCATAAAAGCAGAGCGCATCTGTCAGCTTGTTGATGGTCTTACCCTTCTGTAGAAGGGCCTCCTCTGACGACTCGGCATATTCCTTCCAGGTCACCTTGCGCATCGTCCCACAGCCGTTCGGACAGACTTGGGTCTCATCCCGTGCAGACACGCGCCCCGTCTTTGCATGCAACGTCGATGTCATGAGCCAACACTGACAGTCAGGACACGTTTGCGCTCCGGGGACATATAGCTCCGCCGCCCGTGCCGTCTTCGCCATCTTGTTCAACACCCGTCCGCTTGGTCGGTGGGCGTGTCTACGTCGACTCTGCCGGTGCCTCATGACTTCCCTCCGAACATATCTGGCGTTTCTGGATGGTGTTTCTGGACCCAGCGCCGCACCTCGATTGCCACCTCGAGATATTCCAGCGAGGGTTGTTGATCCACCTCCTGGCCGGGGCGGAAGGCGCGGAAAATCCGGGTCCGAAGTTCCTTCGGCAACTTGAACCAATGCGTGTTGCAGCCCCACATGGCAGGCGGCACCTCTTTGCGGCAACCCGGCCAATGGCAATGATGCTTGCGGGACTGTGGCGCCGCTCGCACATAGTCAGCTTTGCTTTGCATGCACTTTACCCTCTAAGGTCAGGCAGTGCGGACATACCCACCCCCGCCGTTTTCGCTTCCATCCATGGCGCCGCGCGATCGATTCCAAAACACGCTTACCCGTTATCAACGCTTCTTCCGTATGCTCGGTCTGCAGCTGCAGACTGGCGCCGTCCCAGTCGTCACACTTTTCCCGCAGCTCTGGCGCATCTGCGCAGTGGATCTGCAGGAAGAAGGTCAAATCAGCTCCCCCTCCGGTTCCCAGGCCCCAATGGTGAGATCTCGCCGGTCGTAGAACTTCTTCCTTCCGCCTGGCGGGAGCCATTTCACCTCAACAGGCGGTAGCTGGTTCATGCGTAGCGTCTGACACCGTTCGATCTGCGCCACGTCAAATACAAACCATGCGTAGGATGTGGCAGAGCGGGCGCCATGGTCATATCTTCCTTTGACCATGGGGATACGATCGACAGAGATATAGACAGAGACAGGACGCAGCGGCCCATCGAAGATTTCCTTATGGCGCTCACCGGACTCAAGCCAGACGGTGCGCAGCAAAAACGCAATTCCCTTACGGGGGCGAGCGGCGAACGCCGCTTTCAGAAAATCGAGCGCCGCGTTAAACGGCGGGTTCGTGATGATCCAGTCCACCCGCCCACCCGGCAACGATTTCGTGCCAAGTGTCGTATCCAGAAAATCACTGACTGGAAAGTTCCGCCCATAATCAAAAACGTCGCTGCCATGTACGGTCCCGAATGCATCGCGGAGCCCAGCAACCATATGACCTTCCCCACAGGCCGGGTCATAGGCAATGAGCTTTTTTGCTTCACCTTCAAAAACATGATCGCAGAACGCGCGCGCGGCCCATGGTGGCGTTGGAAAATAGTCGAGACTGTCAGGAGGCTCCCGCCTTTGGTTCATGACTGCCGCGCTGGTATTTGGAGTCATGCCGCAGCCCTCTCTTCCATCAGGAACCCACAATTGGCACGAATATTGGCCGCAGCGTTCTGCGGGCAGACTGCATTTCCGCACTTCTCAACCTGGACAGTCTTGGTCAACGGCTTGTTTTTGTGACGAAGGTCAATCGTATAGTCGTCCGGAAAGCCTTGCGCGCGGAACAATTCACGCGCAGTCAGCATCCGCATACCAATGTCGTAAATCACGTAAGGCTCTCCGGCGACATTGACAGTGACAAGCGAGAAACGGTCTTTCGTCGTGACGGTGTGGAAGGGCTCTCGCAGCTCAGGTGCCTGGTTAGTGTCGTAATATTTGGTGAGAAAAGCACAGACCTGAGCGGCGTGTGTCCCGCCAGCGGTGATGGCTGCAAGGGGCTCCTCGATCGAGCGGGCGCTTCTCGCACTTCCCTTCATGTTCATCATATGAGCGGCAACAAGTTGTTGCTGCGTTCCCCGTCCGGTCACGGTCGAGAGTGGCTTAGCCACGGGATGCCCAACAACGCCGGTATTGTGCTGTGCCATGAACGCAGCGACCAACGCCATACCACCCCCCTTCGGGCTCGCAGTGATCGTCCTCAACGGTTCGTGAATTGAGTTCGTTCCATTGGGGTTCGAGGCGTTCTGCACGTGCACGATAAAAGGGTCCGCCGAGTCCAGCACATAGCGTTTCACCCCTTTTGCTACCCGTTCCAGTGTGTTTGGCCGCAGGGGACGGTTGGCCCTCAACCCATATTTTTTCAATATCTCTTGTCTCGTGTCGAAGATCGACGGACAAGGTAGTGACCAGTCAATACATTCTGCCGCCGTGCGCCATGGCAGGAGCTTTCCAGATTGAACATCTGCGCTATCGGCCTTTCCGTGCGTCGCATCGGGCCAAACAATCGGCTCACCGTCGCAACGAGCAATGATGAAAAGACGCTTCCGGATCGTGGGCGCACCAAACTGGTGAGCGCGTTGCTCGCGCCATTCAACCTTGTATCCAAGCCCGCGTAGCGCTCTGATCCACTTTCTAAAGGTCTCACCTCTCCGATCAGGATCGGGTTCATCTCCCTTTAGCGGGCCCCATTGCTGAAACTCCTCGACGTTCTCAACCATGATAACTCTTGGCTTCATGGGAGAACGCAACCTGGCCCAACGGACAACCACCCATGCAAGGTCTCTAATATTCTTCTGGACTGGTTTGCCACCTTTAGCTTTGGAGAAGTCCTTGCAGTCGGGCGAAAACCATGCCAGCCCGATTGGGCGGCGGTCAATCACGTCAAACGGGTCTACTTGCCAGATGTTTTCTGAAAGGTGCAGCGTGTCTGGATGATTAGCAGCGTGCATCGCAAGTGCCGCCTCATCGTGGTTGATCGCAATGTCAGGACTGCGACCGAGGGCCAATTCAATCCCGGTTGAGGCGCCGCCACCTCCGGCAAAACTGTCAACGATAAGTGGCCTCACCATCGAAACAACGCCCCCTCAAACCGATCGCCGCACTCAGGGGCAAAATAATCTGCAAACTCCCGCGCGCTGTTGAAGCCGTCAGCACGCGCAAAGACATCGAACGCTATGAATTGTTCATCAGCTGCTCTACCGAGGTTCCAGGTCAGCACCTGTTGCGGGAGGCGGATGTCCTCGCCAGGCTGTCGAGGGTTGATGCGCACGGTGATAAACTCTCCGTAGAGCGCCAAACAACAACGGTCGATCGAACACCGGGAGATAGTGGCATCTACTTGGCCGATGAACTCCTTCTCGGGTGTCCGCGACTTCCACCACAAATGTAGCGGGACCGAAGAAATCTCCCGGTTCGCATATGCTTCAACGATGGGTGCATATTTCGGGCCGAGTTTCCGGATCGTCTGACGTTTGACGCGGGCGGTCCCAACATCATGGCCTTGCCATTGTTTTACACCTGCCTCGACCATGGGCCGCATTTCAGGGACGGAAAAACTCATCAGCATGTCAGCTACTCCCCGTCATGTTCGATTTTATGCTCATGCAGCGGGTCGCCCTCATCGGCGCTGAGATACATGTACGGATGATGCTCAACAGCTTGTTTGATGATCTCCGCCGCGCAATTGAAGGCAAGCGCAGCCGTCCCGACGCTTACGTCCTCCGGCTCCTGCAGTGAAGACCAGACCTGCACGGCGTTCGCGAAATAGCCGGTGTAAAGATGGCAGCCCGGTTGCGCATACCATTCTTGTTCAATGCCCCAAGGGTCCGAATAGTTCCCCTCATCATGCAGAACAATGTCCTTCATGCCGCCGCTCCTTTTTTTGGCTCATCAGCGAAAAGCTGGTTGTAGACAGCTGCCTCCGACATCTTCAGCTCCTTGGAAATCGCCACCGTGTCGACGCCAAGTTCAAACAAGACGCGCATCTGCTGACAAACCGCGCGGTGCTCCAGCACTTTTTTTGAGCGCTGCGAAATCTCGTAGGGCTTCAATGCCGTTTCTCCCCAAGTTTGAACGGCACAACAATGTCAGACACTTCACTGCCGCCCGTGATTGTGACCCTGTCTTCATGAGCGTTGAGAGCATCCGAAATCATGTCCGCATACATTTTCAGACGCGGCGTGCAGATAATCTGTCCATGGGCATCCCGCACCATGGGTTGCCCATCTTCTATATGCGCCGTATACGGAGCGTTTGGTTTTTTGATCATGTCACCCTCTCTAGAAAAATCGCGGCGGGAGACAGGACTGACATTGCCCTTACCGGGACAGCCTGAGCGCACATCAGGCTACGCGCACCTGCCATGGGGGCCTTGCGGGCCGTACCACCTGTTGCCGGGTCCGTCTTCGTCACTGCTCGAGTCCCTTCCCGTCTCACCGACTTCCGTCTGCTTTCGCAGCCGCCGCTACTCACGTCCCCTGTGTGCGAGGGAACGCGCATTTCATTCCGGCCAAACCCCAAATGGCTTCGCAAAACCACGCATGGCTTTCTCACTTGCCAGATAGACTGGTGGCTGGGTGTGCCCCATCACCGCGAGGTAAACGCAGCCTGTCCGGTTAACTTCTGCCAGCTCTGCAACGGACAGCTTCCAGCAAGAAATCACTTGTGCCTGGGTGCGAAAAACCGGGAGCGGCGAAACATTCTCCACCCCCTCTGGCGCGCCCAGAACAAGGTTGCTTCCTTTGAAGTCAACAGGGTCGGCCATCACGCACCTCCGCAAAAACTGAGAATATGAAAAGGCTCGCAGACACCGGCAGAAAAAGAACGTGCAGCCTTAAGTCCTGCTAAAACGCGGACCTCATCCGGACGGCCTTCAAGAGCGTGCATTGCGCCAAGCGCCAAGTCCCTGCCACACCCAACCGCCTGAAACGACCAGAGAGACTCTCCGATCTGAAAGTCGTTATCGACGAGGAAGAGGCGGTTCTCAAATCCAACCAAGAACGTACCCCCCTCTTCAACCCCATCCTTCGTAGTCTTGTATCCACCATCGTCGAGGCAGGCACGAACGGCATCAATGAACGAGGTGCACATGTAGCCAAACACGTCCTCCTCGCGCTGCCGCGCCGGAATGTCCAACGAGTATTGAAGCAACTGGCCCATCCGGAACGAAGAGGTAAAACCAAACAACATCTCTCCCTTCAGGAAAACTTTGGGGTCGGCACGAGCTGTGAGGGATAAACCTGCAACGCCTGCACTATCTCCGCCCATCCACATCCCGTCGCTCGAGACACATGCTGCTATGCAAGTCATTCATCACCCCGCCATTTGACGCAGGTGGACCGCGACAGGGTCCGATGAGCGGGCGCACCTGACACCGCACCCGGCTGTGTCACAGCCTCTGTCTCTGTCACCGCACACGCGCCAACAGAGGGAAAAATCAAAAATCCTAGAGCCACACCAGCGAGCAGCCCACCAGTCAAAGCCATCATCACGGCGCCTGTTGAAAATCGTTCTTCTGGTAGATCAAGCACCATTTGTCCCCTCATCCCGCGACACGGCTTGCGACAGTTTTTTCAGCCAGTCGGCGCGCGTCTGCTTGCTGAGCGGAAAATGAACCACCTCGCCATTGTCCTTGATCAGCATAAGCTTGACGCCAGCCTCGCCGTGTTCAGCCCCCTCAACCAAGTAAATCTGGTCATCAAGCTCAACCTTCGGCCTGCGATTAAACAATGCTGGAAAGAGACCCCGGCCACGGGGTTGGGGTAGCTGCCCACCAGGAGAAAATCCGCGCATCAGGTCGCACTCCTCTTGTCAGGAAAAGGGTAGATGGTTGCTGACTTCGATCGGACCGCATTGCGGATCGCGTGGGTCCGGTCGATCATTTCCATGCACTCATCAAGTTCTTGATGAACAGCCTTGAGCAGCTTCCGCCGAATGCCGGGCTCTTTGTGGCATTCATCGACCATCAATTCCGCCAGCAATTGCGTCAGCACATCGATCTGTTCAAGCTTTGATTGTCCGAGCACCTGAGCCATCAGCATGTCCCGCCGCAGGGACGTATAAAGGTCGCCGCTCATGCCATTGACCCCTTCGCATACCAGGGGACCGCTTTGCCAGCTTGCTCGGCACGCTCTGCCAAATTAACCGACGACGCACCAAAACCACCTAAGCGCGCATGACAGGCATGAATGGAGTCATGCAGCTCCTTGCAGCGGTTAGCTGTTGCGCCGTCTTCAAGGATCTCGCGCACCGCGCGGAACACCTCAACATCACATAGTCGCAGCGCGTCCCCAGTCAGGCTCTCTAGGCTGCGCCGCAAAACAATCAACTCGTCAGGTGTAGGCCTCTCAGACAGCAGCGAGAACGACAGAGCCCGAAGATAAAACGCCCGAAGGCAGCGACGATCAGTTTCCCTGGTCATGCGCCCTCGCCCTCTTCGTCTCCAAGCCAGCAATAACCCCTTCAATCAAACTGGTTTGCGCCAGCACATTGCCCCGCGCTTGAATAAATTGTTCAAGACATAGGGCCGGAAGAAACGCTTCATCGTCTCGGAGGTCGACAAGCTTTTTGCTCCCTTGCATGATTTCCAGGCGTGTGTTTCCTTCGCTCACCACCATCAGATACCCCTCAGAGGGAGTGGCCGGCTCAGCATCACCATCGGCTATGAGGTCAGGATTGATCACATCAAACCCCCTGTTCATCAGGCCAGTAAGCAGGTAGCCCCACTTCGCCAGCTTCCGTTTCACGTATGACATGAAGGCCTCTTTCTCGAAGACGCTCGGAAAATGTCCGCGCATGCGCTGTTCGCGCTGCCTCCAGGGCAACATGGGCCGCATACTCTTTTTTTAATTGGTGATACCGGCCCGAACTCACGCTCTTGAGTTTGCCGTAAAAGATCCGCAACGCTTGGTCTTCACTCATGCTGAGCTTCGCCGCCAGGTGTGCGATCGCCGGTCCAGTGCGCAGATGCAATTCGCGCTCAGTGGCCTTCACGAGGTCCTGAAACCAGCACTGCGCCTCCTCGACAAAATGGGCTTCGGCAAAGCTGTTCATGTTCTCTGGCTCCAAAGCCCAAAAAACTTTGCGCCAGACGCAAAGCGTTTCCGCCAATATTTCTTTCGTCGATAACGACCGAGCGAGGAGAGAAAGCGATGAACAATTGTCGGACCCGCGTAGCAAGAGATCGGGATATAGAGCCCACGCTGATCTGCAACGTCCCAAAGGTCGGGGTGGCGGTCGCCATGGACAACGCCCGCACGTCTCCATCCCTGCACAGCGCCGGGAGAAACACCGAAGGCACGCGCGCAAAGGCGCACGCTGCCGAACAAATCAATTAAGGGGGCAGGGAGTAAGGTCATGACACGAACGTATCATCAAATGATACAACGTCAATCACTTTTTGCTACAGACGATGGTGTGTATTTATCGCAAAATACACCCATGGCGAAGGACAAACGAGTCGGGCTCGAGCTGAAAGCCCTGAGAACAGAGGCGGGGTTTTCCTCCCGTGGCTTCGCCGACGCCATCCAAATCAATGCAGCCAGCTATGGCTATTACGAAAACCGCTATAAGAAGCGTCTGCTTCCGCCTGAAATGATGGAGGCTATCCTGCCGGTTCTCACCAAGGCTGGGATCAAGAAAGAGCGCGTTTTGGCGCTTGGCGGGGAACTGCAAGGGTCTCAAGCACTAGAAGAGACCACGGACACCGCAGAGTTGGCCGACCAGCTGGCCGAATTGGTCCGCCTCTTCTCCCGCATCAAAAATCCCAGAAAGCGGGCTTTGCGGATGCAGATGATCGTGGCACTTCTCTCTGAAGATGAAGAAGACAACGGGAGCACTTTGGCTAATCCGAGCGGTCCGACTGCGTCTCGGCGATCATAATGTCGATCACTTTTTCCAACCGTTCCGCCTGACGATCACTGATCAGTGTCAGCTTTTTAGCCAAATCTGCGCGGATCACAACCGGCGCACGGCTGCGATATTGACTGAGATAAATTAGTTTTGTTGACACAGCTCCTCCTAGCCGATTCTACTATAAAACCGGTATTTCGAGAGCGTCAACCTTTTCAATGGCAGAATTGAGGCCGACCATGCAGAGCAAAAGTGCAAAGCGAATGGACTTCTACGAAAGTATGGCGAGCGCCACTCTGCTGGACGATCGAACGGCAGCATTGCGCAGACTGATAGAAAGTCATGGCTTCGACAAGTTTGCGGTCATGCTGCAAATCAACCCCATGTCGCAAACCCCACACGCTTTTGAAAACTTCCATTTAATCGACCAGCGTGAGCCGTCATGGGCCGAAGCCTACACGACAGAAAACCTCGCCCGCATAGATCCCACATGGTCCGCTGATCCAAGCTTCCTACTGCCCCGCTTCTGGGATGATATTCCGCAGACCGACATTCAGAAAAAGCACATGGAACGCGCGGCGATCGACGGCGGAGCAACCAATGGATTTTCCGTCATTGTGCCAGCGCCAGGGGGCGACGGCGGCGGCTTCTCCTGTTCGGGCCGTGACAAGCGCGCTGAATATGGTGTGGCGCTGGAAATTTTAAGCGCAGTGCAGATCTACCGCATTTATGCGCAGGCTGACTATGCCGCAGAAGCTGCAGCCTCCATCAACCTATCCGAGGGGGACATCCGCATACTACGTTTATTGTGGGAGGGGTACAGCTCCGCCGCAATCGCTGCGCTAGAAGACTGCAAGGAAGCAGCGGTGAACCAGCGCTTCTATGACATCCGCCAGAAGCTTCAGGTCGGAAAGAACATTCAAGTGATCAACCGCGCATTTGCTGTCGGGGCCCTTCCTTAACTTTCTCAGGTAGTCCCAAAGACTGTAGCGGATCAATCTGCTCCCGAACTAAATTTATCGGGGGCACCATGGACTTTCATCACATCACCACTAAAAACGCCTGGGCACATAAGCAGCTCATGGCAGCGCATTCACGCGCCCGCGCGCTCATATTTCCGAGCTGGCCTGCCCCCAACTATCTCGCCGGGTTCGAGGGAGACATTTTTGATCAGGCGCAATTCAACCCCACTTGGGCATCCGTAACCTGGCAAGGCCAAACAATCGCTGTGGGCAGAATGATCCCCGCCGATGGCCCCTGCACCATGGTTGAACAATGCTGGGCCGAAGGCATCACAACGCCCCTCCCCGACAAGGAAGCCTCTGTTGAGCTTCACCGCATCGGCCATATCCCCGGCCTGCCACCGGCTGTCGCCTCTCTCGCCGTATTGAAAATTCAGCTGGGCCTCTGTGATCTGATGCTGGCGCAAAACAAGTCCGCATCTTTCTTTCTCACGCCACTCCGGGTTGCCGAAACCACCCTGAAAGATGCTACCCGGCATGGGCCACCCGTCACCGTTGATGGCAAACCATTCATCGTTGTTTCAACACCGATCGAGGCCGATGCCGTGGCGTTCCTCCGTGACATGGTCGACGAGCTAGAGGCTGGATTGAGCCCAGAAGATCTGGCTACCGAGGCGGGTGTCGCATCATGACCGCTGAGAGAGAAAGATTCCTCCGCGATTGGTATCGCCTTATGAAACAACACGAGTCAAGCAGCGATCCTATCATCCGATATGCAATCGACCTAACAGGGCCAATCATGGATGAAGTGCTAGAGAAAGCGGCAAAAGGCGCGGGAGAAAAGCCGACCACCACAAAAACCACCCTCCGACTGGTCGACGAAAACGGGTCCAGCTAAACCCGGCGTATCATTTTTTGATTGACTTTCGTATCACTTTTTTTCAATGCTCTCCGACGATTGATCGGAGACTTTGCCATGCAGGCCCCTCATACTCGCCAATCTAGAGCACCCGTGCCAGACGCGATCACTTTGTCACACAAAGACGCAGCTGCAATGCTGGCGCTCGAGCCAAGAGAATTAAAGCAGTGTGCAGAGCTGGGCCTTGTTGATTTCTGGACCAAGAACCAAAACGCCAAGAAGGTCCACCGCTTCTACAATGTGGAAGATCTGCGCCTGCTATCGATCAAGATCAGGGAGGCCGGATGCCTGGAAAAACTACTGACATTGTCAAACGCATCCGCTACCCCAAGGGGCACAAAAAAGCGGGGCAGCTCTCCCCGTTCTGGCACGAAAACGTCACCGTCTCACGCCCGGACGGGACAGGTGTTAGACTTCGAGGCAGCACTCGCACAAACGACAAAGCGGTAGCGCGTAAACGCACCCTCTCAAAAATGCGGGCGATCGAGCAGGGCCTTGATCAGTTGGAGCAACGGCAGATCACGTTGGACGCCGCTCTCACCCGATACTGGCTTGACCATGTTTGCAAGGGAACAGGCACCCCGATACTTGCCAGCGCTGAGACGATCGCCATCCACAGCCGCAATCTGTTGCGCCTGATGCCAAAGGCGACGGAGACCGACCCGGTTTACTTGCATGATATCACCAATGCCGCCGTGCAGCGGTTTTCTGCGTTGCGCCATGGCGAACCGATCCGGAACCGCAAAGCGACAGCTAAACCTCAGACGGTCTCAGCCCGCACCGTCAATGCCGATTTGACCCACCTGCGGGCGGTTCTGCGAATGGCCGACCAGGTCTGGCGTCTGGACGTCCACCCCAAACGCCAAGACGGACCTTACCTGATGCCCGATCCGATCATTTGGGATGATCGATTCCTGCCGGTCGCCGACACACCTGTCCGAACCCTGCCAGATGATCGCATAGCTCACGCTCTCGAATGGTGCGCGCGGCCAGAAAACAAGACTTACGCCCATGTCGGAGATCTCCTACAGGCAGGGATATGGCAACCCTTCCGCCGCACACCCCTCACCCGTCTAGACTGGTCGCAGCTCGACATGGAAGCACAGGAAATTGAAGTCTTTGAGAAAAGCAACAAACCAGGAGGAAGGCGCCTGCGGCAACCCATGACCCGCGCATTCTATATCTGGCTCTGCAATCGCGGCCCACAGGCCCGTGGACGTGTCTTTAAGCGCTGGGACAAGCGATCAGGCCCGATAGGCGAGAACGGGCGTCAAACCGGCGCATGGGTGCCCTTCGACGAATTTAAGCATGCCTGGGAGACCGTCCGGCGCGAGTGCGGGCTTGGCACCATCACCTGGCACGAAGCCACCAGAAAGACCGGCGGCACCAAGATTGGCCGGAAAGTGAGCCCACTCGCGGCCCAACGAGCGCTCGGCCATGCAGACCTACAAACCACGCAGCGCTATCTAGGCCTCTCAGATCCCGAACTGCGCGCGGCAATGGACCTCGCTGCCGACGATTCCCTGTCACCAAAGACAAACTTTAGACAAACTATCGAAAGCACGTCCCCTCGACGCAAACCGCGCCGAGGGAAATAGCCATACTTTTCAAGTACTTAGATGGTCGGAGCGGCGGGATTTGAACCCACGACCCCTTGTCCCCCAGACAAGTGCGCTACCGGGCTGCGCTACGCTCCGTCATATCTTCCAAGGCGATGGAGGGTGGTCCTCAGAAGGAGCGGCACTATAGAGGCGCACCCTCTGCCGATCAACGGGCCTGGACCTGGAAAAATCTGTTTTACAGCTAACGATTAGCGAGACGGCTCTTCTTCGTCTGTGTCGCCGTCCAGGTCTGCCTTCAGAGCTTCAAGACGGCGGGCGATACCTGTCAAAATCGACTTGGCCGTCCTATCAAGACCGTTCTCTTGGCCGTCCGCGTCAGAGGAATCATCCCCCCCGCGTTCGACAACAGTTCTGGCAATGCCAGCGACAGAATCATCATTCGCTGCCCGACCCGTCTCCATGACAAATCGGACGCCCTGATCGCGAAAGACCTTCTGGACACCTTTGATCGTATATCCGTCCTTGTAGAGAAGCGCACGCACGCCGCGCAGCAGATCCACATCCTCGGGCCGATAGTACCGGCGCCCGCCACCGCGCTTCAGCGGCTTGATCTGCGCAAACTTGCTTTCCCAAAACCGCAATACGTGCTGCGGCACATCCAGTTCAACCGCAACTTCGCTGATCGTCCGAAACGCATCGGGCGATTTTCGCGGGCTTGTTGTCTCAATTACGGTCATATCAAACGATTGCGCTTTTCCTTGGAGAGGCGGTCAATCTGCAATTCCTAATCGGCAGCTTGGTCGGCCGACCCAGTTGAGCTGATCCCCGTAAGGCTAGCACCTGCGGCCTTTGCGACGGTCAGCGCCTTGTTGATCTGTTCTTTCAACACGTGGCTTGGACGAAAAACGAGTACCCGACGTGGTTTAATCGGCACCTCTTCACCAGTCTTCGGGTTTCTGCCCATTCGGCCACCCTTCTGACGGACAGAAAAAGACCCAAAGGAAGATAGCTTCACAGTCTCTCCCTCAGACAAACTGTCCCCAATTGCAGTCAGCACAGACTCGACAAGATCTGCCGACTCATTCCGTGACAAGCCGACTTCCTGATAAACCGCTTCGCTCAAATGAGCGCGCGTAATTGTTTGCCCCATGACCATCCTCTCGCGTTGTCACAAAAGGTAGGCCAGCGGAATTATCC
>Ga0316205_10001794_pt1 | contig 24900 bp, 20 predicted proteins | sample 3monthpyrite_MG_FD_204941 | JGI IMG/M metagenome (GOLD analysis project Ga0316205, IMG submission 204941) | Microbial mat bacterial communities from mineral coupon in-situ incubated in ocean water Damariscotta River, Maine, United States -... | ecosystem: Environmental > Aquatic > Marine >... | reverse complement strand
CAGCCCGGGTGCAATAGATAGGAAATAAAAATACGCATCCCCATAGCTCTGGCCAAACAATATGCTGAAAATCCATGGCCCCAGTGCGATGAAAGGCAGGATGATGACGAGGGTCATCATGAAGGCGAGCGAGGATCCGTATCTCAACAGTTCTTCGAGTGCATGACGCTCTGATCGCCTATGCGCTTCGATCATCAACGAGGGAACGGCGCCGGCAAATAGCATATGGGGAGCCTGAAGCAAAACACTTAGGCTTTGTGCAGCGATAAACATGGCCAAAAGCTGGCCAGAAAAAATCATCCCCGAAATAATCGTAACAGCATATTGCCCACTTAATGTCTGTGCAAATTGCGCAATTAGAAACCGAAGGTTGAGGGGGAAAGTCCGACTTAATTCGAGCCAACCCCCTCGAAAATCGAGTGACCAATGCAAATTACGGTGGATGAACACGATGATGAGCGCGACAGCCAGAGCCGAACTCAATACTGAAATAAAGAGGAGTTGCCGCAGGCCTACTTGGCCAAACACTGAGAATGCCGTGATCAGAATCAGAAGAATCCCCGCCCGAACCAATCCTCCGTGTTGACCAAGAGCGGTTAAACTCGAGGCCCAACCGACGAGTCCGGCCCCGCGCAGCGCTTCGGCAAGTAGCACGTTGATACTCATCAAAGGAATCATCAATAGCACCAGCGCTAAGGTCGCACCCGCAACTTGCTGCCCGTCTATGGGTGGCAATATGACGCCAGCGAGGGCATACGCAACCGCCGTCATCAGCAAGCTTCCGATGATAGTGGCAATAAGGGCCGCAGTCAGACTCGTCCCGACCTTGCCCCCTGCGCGGGCATCCGCCACAGCTTCGCCCACCGATTTCACGATGCCGGTTTGGTAACCGCCCTGCGCCACCAACACAATGATGGTGAGAAAAGAAATGAGGACGCCAAAGAACGCGAATTCCGTTGGGGGAAGGACGCGCGCCAATATTCCATTCAGCACAAGACTGAGTAAAAGAGCCGCCAGCCTGCTTCCAGCCGCAGCGGCCATTCCATAGCTAAGTTTATTCAAGGCGTCACTCAAAATGTTCAATCCTGGTTGTGCGAATTTTCTGATAATTACAAGCGTTGTGAATGCTCACGAACCAAGTGCATTTCCGAGAAATGAAACCACTCCTTTCTTCAATGAGTTCAGATGCGGTTGGTCCGCGACTAGCCGTTTACCATGTTGATACTCGACACCAGCGGCCGCCAACAATTTAACCCTGTTCGAGCGCAGTGTCAGATAGGCCGGATTCCCGTAAGCCAAGGTTGCCACGGCCGCATGGGGCCGGTCTGTCACGGTAACAGTCGTATTTCGGTAGAGATTCAAGTATCCAAACGGCGTATAGGACGCAAACGTGTTTGGCTTGCTAAAAACTGTAAAATTCGGATTTGTTGGTCGATGGCACGAGCGAATGATCCTGTGGCCCTTGGCTTCGAATATCTCCTTACGGTCGAGAATTCGTGATAGCCGACCCTTATATTTCCCCGGAAATGCGGGCATATCCAGAATGTCTGCTCCCTCGATCGCGGCAGTCAGAAATTCTATCGGGGCTTCTGCCCGGGTATCATAAACGCTTGTAATGTAGGGCTTTAGCTCGGGGGTGTCATACCCGGGATAGTATTCCGGTGCAAACCACGCCCCGCAGACACCACTAAATGACTTTTCAATTATGTCACCATATAACCCGAAAGTCTCTCGGTCACGGGTATAAAGAATTTCCGGCTTGTATTGGGTCAAAACATCCCTGCAGTGGCTAATTTCCTCATCGTCATATTCGATACCCCCCGCTGAAACCAAGAAAACTTTTATATTCTTCTGTTTCGCCGCCCGCAGTGCCGGGCCGAATATCCTGCCAAAATTCTTGTCTAGCATGGGGCCGGCGAACATTATCGCGTCTGTATCTCCCATATAGGCCGGGTAGTTTAGCGCCATTCTCTTTGCGCGCCCCTTCAATCCCATCGCCATTATAGGGTTAGAACCTGTGAAAATAATTTCAGCTTTGGGAACTGCAGTCTCGATCGCGTGCTTTACGCCGAGTGTAAAAAAAGGATTGCCGATGTTGGATGCCCAGTCGCTTGCTGGAAAAAGAATTCTCAATTTAATTAACTCCTGATGGGGGACATATGTTGGAGGTCAAGGACTGCGAATTGCTGTGCCTTTCTTGAATGCGTTAATACAATCAATATTAGCAATCCGCTTCATGGCATTGAAGAACGTTTGCGACCACTTAAGCTAGCCCTTTTTAACGATTGAAAGCCAAACACCGGAGGCCAGATATGTAACAACAAATTTAGGATAGTCTATCACGAGGCGCTTTCGAACATGTCTGTGCCGCATGGCGCGATACAGCCAACGCAGCCCGGTCCGCTTGACCCAATTTGGATAATAGTCGCCGGAAAGACCAGTTTGCGACAGGAAACCGCCGCAAGTAAACAGCAATGCCGGCCCTTTGGCATTTTCTTTAAGGCGCAAGACAAATTGTTCCTGTTTCGGCGTTCCCAGTCCAACTATAGCGACTTGCACGCCTTGATTGACCAAGCATTCTATTTTCTCGTCAATTTCATTATCAGGAAAATACCCGTGCTCAACAAAAACGAATGAGGCTTGTGGATAGCGTTCGGCGAGATACCTAGACGCACTGCTAACCTCTTCAGCCGTTCCACCCAGCAACCCAATACGAAGACCTTTGGTGTTGCAATAAGATAAAACGCCATGCGCAATCGATGAAAAATCAAAACTGACACGGTCTAATCGTCTAGAGCGAAACAGGTTGCTTAGCCGACAAAGCAGGCTGCCGTCGACAAACCACTTATCAAATCCATCGCGGAGCCCGGCGTTATTCGCGACCACGGGGTAAGAGAACGGATTCAAAAATCCGATTGCCGAAACCGTGTTTGTCGATCCTGATCCGAAAGCAGCCAAAAGCGCCTCGAAGTCTTCGGAATACGATAGTTTTTCTTCGAGATTCGGGTCAAATGTCATAGCGACCGGCCACCGCTTTTTACACTGGCTCCCCCCCATCGAACGCCAATGCCAATTCGACTATCAGAGCCTTTCTCGTTGAGCCCGCCAAATGCGAGCATGAGTACAAAAGGCGAGAAGCCGATCGGCTCATAAACGAGCATCAGCATGATGATCGGGAAGGAATAGCCAGCCAGGTTGGGGAAATTTCTAAGGCTGACGGAGATGATTGCCAGCCAGACGACCGCCCATATAATGCCGAAACGATAGAAATATTCACCAAGCGAGTTGGTCATCCCTCCCCGCTCGCGCTCGATAAACATATACATCGCCAATTGGTACTCCTCAAAATTCGGGCGGCCAAACCAAGGCGACTCTAAGGCCGCCCAAAATGGCAGCCAGACGTCAGTCGATCGAATCAGAACACTTGGATCGTTCTGGATGTCACGGTTGAACAGATAGAGCACCACGTCACGCACGACCGGCATCAAAAGATATACCACCAATATGGTGGTTATTCCTAATATTAGATGGAAAAGCTGTTTGCGACTAAGAGTCGAGGCCAATTTGAACAACAGATAGGCCGCAAGAACAAAATAGCCCCCTGGCGTAAAGGTCGTCAATATCCCGACAATAAAGATACTCTTTCGCTTGCGAGTCTCGCCCAAAGCGTCAGCAAACATCAGCGCGAGCACAAGGAGACCGGCCATCATGCCCGGCTCCCAAAATACTGATTGGTTCCTCCAGATTTCATTAGAGCCATTCGTTACAAAATAGGACAGGCCGAAAAGAGTCTTCAAGCTTCGATTTAGTTTGAATTCGATCTCTGTTAGCGCGAATTCGGGGATATCGACTAGCAAGCCCTTCTGGACAAAGACTAGGGGAAAAACGATCAACGACAGGACCGTCAGAACGTAAAGGATGTCGTTGTAGCTCTTCATGAGGGCCGCTGAACGCCCCCGGAATGCACCGGTAACAAGGACGGCCAGAGCCATGTTCGCGAAGAACAACTGGTTCCTCCATTCGCTAAAACCATTCTGCATAAAAAGTATAGGTAAAGTTATAACCATGACCGCAAGCATAGAAGTTAACAAGCGGCGGTGAAATAAGAGCCTGCCCGACAGAAATACACCCATTACGGCGAAAAAATAGAATGTATACTGGATGAAGTCATTGCCAATATCTGCCACCCAGGACACCGATATAATTAGTATTGAAAACACCATCAGATATTCTGAATTTCTCGGTTTGCCGAAGTGTGTTTCTGGATCAATAAATTGTTTCAAGGACTAAATCCTGCCATTGGTCAAACCCAGAGATGAAAAGAAAAAATGTCGTGTAGCTAAAGCAAAAATACCAGCCTGATCAATGCGCTCGGTGAATACAGCTGATTGGCTTCCCACGAATCAAGGGAAAATTTACATCAAAGAGCTATTGATCAGGAAGTCGCTGTCTACAGTCCTGATTATTTACACAAACCACCGACATCGTTTTTCTTTAATGCACAACGGAACTTGAAATACATTTACTCAGGCTCGCCCATACTTGTCTTCAAACCTGACAATATCGTCCTCGCCCAAGTAGCTCCCCGATTGAACCTCGATTAGCTCCAGCGGGACTTTGCCGGGGTTTTCCAGCGCATGGATCTCGCCAAGTGGAATATAGGTCGATTGGTTTTCCGATAGCAGGATGGTCTCGCTACCCTTGGTAACCTTTGCTGTGCCACTCACCACCACCCAGTGCTCAGCGCGATGATAGTGTTTTTGGACAGAAAGTTTTGCGCCGGGATTTACTGTAATTCGCTTGACCTGATAGCGAAGTCCCGTATCCACACTGTCGTATTTGCCCCACGGGCGATAGACCTCGCGGTGGAAATCTACCTCGGCGCGTTGGGAATTCTTTAGGTTTTCGACCAACGCCTTTATCTCGCCGGTTTTTTCTTTGGGGGCGACAAAAACGGTGTCTTTGGTTTCAATGATCACCATATCTTTAAGGCCGACCGCAGCCACAAGGCGACTTGAGGCATTAATGTAATTTCCGACACCTTCAAGGCTGATCACATCACCGATCTCATAGTTTCCGTCCTTGTTCTTCGCTGAAGCTTCCCACATGGCTGCCCAAGAACCGATGTCGCTCCAGCCCGCATTCAGCGGGACCACCACCGAGTCTTTGGTTTTTTCCATGACTGCATAGTCTACAGAATCCTCTGGGCAGGCCAGAAACTGTTCCTTGTCAAAACGTAGGAAATCAAGGTCGGCCTGTTTGCCGGCAAAGGCGTTTTGGCAGGCTTTCAGGATGTCGGGGCGAAACTTTTGCAGCTCCTCCAAATAACGACTGGCGCGGAACATGAAGATGCCGCTATTCCAGTAATATCCACCAGCGGCCAGATATTCTGCAGCGGTTTTGGCATCTGGTTTTTCAACGAATGCATCTACTGCAAACGCTGCCCCGTCAGGCGCTCCACTACAGATATATCCGTAGCCGGTTTCTGGGCGCGTGGGAGTCACGCCAAAAGTCACAAGCTTTTCGGCTTTCGCCAATTCGCAACCCGTTTTCACTGCTTCAACGAAGGCCGCATTATCTTTGATTTTGTGGTCTGCGGGCATAACCAGCAAAACCGGGTCGTCGCCGGCTTTCACCGCCTCTAACGCGCCAAGGGCAATTGCAGGGGCTGTATTGCGCCCAGCTGGTTCCAGCAAGATCGCCGCGTCGCTTCGGTCAATCTGGCGCATCTGCTCTGCTGCCATAAAGCGGGTGTCCTCGTTGCAAATCAGCAGCGGAGACAGGTGGGCTAGGCCTCCCAGACGTTCCACCGTCTCCTGAAGCATCGTCTTCTCCCCTCCGAGCGCAAGATACTGTTTGGCACAATGTTTGCGCGACAACGGCCAGAGGCGTGTGCCGGAACCGCCAGCGAGGATCACCGGTAAAAAAGTAGCTGTTGCGTCGGACATCCGTCTATCCTCTATACTTATCTTGATTTGCAACGAACCAGTCATAGGCTAGTTGCATCCCTTCGCGAAGATCAATTTGTGGTGACCATCCGAGCGCTGTAAGCTTCGATGTATCTAGCAATTTGCGGGGCGCGCCATCCGGCTTACTGCGATCAAATACCAGTTTGCCTTTAAAACCGGTCACCTCCGCAATTGTTTCCGCCAACGCGCGAATGGTGCAATCTTTTCCCGTGCCAATGTTGATATGGGAGAGCATCTCATTTGTCTTGGCGTTGTAGGCTTCGGCCGTCAGGTCCATCACATAAATGCTCGCCGCCGCCATGTCGTCAACATGCAGAAACTCGCGCATTGGTGTGCCGCTGCCCCAGATCACAACCTGATCCGAGCCTGCGGCAACCGCCTCATGAAAACGCCGCAGCAAGGCCGGAATGACATGAGAATTCTCGCTATGAAAATTGTCATAACTTCCGTAAAGATTAGTTGGCATCACCGACCGGTAGTCGCGCCCGTATTGCCGGTTGTAACTCTCGCAGAGTTTGATGCCAGCAATTTTGCCAATCGCGTAGGGCTCGTTTGTGGGTTCTAGAGTGCCGGTCAAAAGTGCTTCCTCGCAGAGTGGCTGTTCGGCAAACTTTGGGTAAATGCAACTCGAGCCTAGAAACAATAATTTTTGCACGTCTGTCAGGTGGGCCGAATGAATGATATTTGCCTCGATCATCAAGTTTTCGTAAAGAAACTCGGCGGGAAAGCTGTTGTTCGCCTGAATGCCACCAACTTTCGCCGCTGCCAGATAGACCTGATCAATATCCGCATTTTCAAAGAACGTGCGAACGTCGGCTTGCGAAAGCAAATCTAGCTCGGCACGACTGCTAGTCACCACCTCACGACCCGCGGCTTGCAGCCGACGCACAATCGCACGCCCAACCATTCCATTGTGGCCCGCAACAAATATTCGGCTCATCGCGCTATTGCTCCACAAATACAGAGGGCTGATAACCATGCGCCTGTAACAATGCGTGCTGCTTGGCCGTTTTTAAATCCTCAGCAACCATCTCCGCGCACATTTCCTGCACGGTAATCTCCGGCACCCAGCCGAGCAGCTTCTTGGCCTTGGTCGGATCACCGAGCAGGGTTTCTACTTCGGTGGGGCGGAAATAGCGCGGATCAACGCGCACAATCACATCGCCCACACTTAAAGCCGGTGCTTGATCGCCCGCAATGGCCCCTACTATCGCGACTTCATCAATACCCTCTCCTTCAAAGTATAAAGAAATTCCAAGCTCACCCGCCGACCACCGAATAAAGTCGCGCACACTATACTGAACCCCGGTAGCAATGACAAAATCGTCCGGTGCATCCTGCTGTAGCATCATCCATTGCATACGCACGTAATCCTTGGCGTGCCCCCAATCCCGTAGAGCATCGAGGTTACCCAAAAAAAGACAATCCTCAACACCCTGTGAGATATTCGCGACGCCGCGCGTGATCTTGCGGGTTACGAATGTTTCACCCCGGCGCGGGGATTCGTGGTTAAATAGAATGCCGTTGCAGGCATATATGCCGTAAGCTTCACGATAATTAACGGTAATCCAATATGCATACATCTTCGCCACAGCATATGGCGAACGCGGGTAAAACGGTGTCGTCTCGGTTTGCGGCGTTTCCTGCACCAGACCATAGAGCTCTGACGTAGACGCTTGATAAAACTTTGTCGTCTTCTCCAATCCGAGCAGACGAATGGCTTCTAATATCCGCAAGGCCCCCAGCGCATCGACATCAGCCGTATACTCCGGTGCTTCAAAACTCACGGCAACATGGCTCTGTGCCGCAAGGTTATAGACTTCGTCCGGCTGCACTTCCTGAATAATCCGCGTCAGGTTTGAGGAATCTGACAAATCTCCGTAGTGCAATTTGAACCGGCTGTGCTCCACATGTGGGTCTTGATAGATATGATCGACACGTTGCGTATTAAAAGATGATGCGCGTCGCTTTATACCGTGAACCTCATAGCCTTTCTCTAGCAGAAATTCGGCAAGGTAGGAGCCGTCTTGACCAGTAACGCCGGTGATGAGGGCGGTCTTTTGCTTTGTCATTTTCGCGGTCACTTTATAAAAAAGAATTTGGAAGAAGAATAGGAACAATATAGTTCGGCCATAAGCAAGCAATCAAGCCTAACGACACGCGCTTCAATACAACCTGTTGCGCACGTTTGTTTATGTTTATACTTTCAGCTTCTACAGTGAATTCATTCCCGGCTAGATTTCCCATTAATTCTCTGAATCTCTCTTCATGAGCCATTGAAAGGCCTTTTGCGAACCCAACCTTCGCACTCCACAAGACGGGTGGCAATGTGGCTTCGATACGGGATCAGCAGCTTTTGATGCCCTACACCGCCAGAGAAAAACAAATCTTCTCTATAAGCATGTTCAAATCCTTGAACTTGGCGGGTTGTAGGCGCCGAAATCATCCGATTTCGATCATCCAATATGCCACCATTGGCTAATTTTTCCCGATCTCAATTCACTTCGTAAAACGGCTACCGCAGCGCAGGTGAAATCACCTACGCCATATAAAACTCTTGGAAACCACACCGCTTAAGCTGCTGGTATTTTTTCCAAATCCGCGCGCCCAAACTGCGCGCGCGTTGCCCTGCCCATTACGTCGAGCAGCAAAGCGATGCGCTCTTGATCTTTTAGCATATCAACTTGGGCCGTCAGGCCAGCAAACGGGCCGTTTATAACCCGAACAGCATCGCCCTTGCACAGAGCTTCATCCGGGAGAAAAATGTCATTTTCATCACACTTCGCAAACAAATCTGTCATAAAGGATTCGGGCGCGGCCTGAGGGTGGTTTGTTCGAGCGCAGATAAGCCGGGAGACGCCAAAGGTGCTGTTTATGGAGCGCCAACGGGTTATTTCAGGATCAAATCCGACGAAGAGATAGCCAGGAAACAGTGGCCGCAAGCTCAATCGTTTTGATCGAGCATGGCGTATAATAACTTCGCACATTGGCATGAAGCTCTCATATCCCTGACGCAGCAAGTTTTGCCGCGCAGATGCAAAGCCGTTTGGCTTCAGTTGCACAACAAACCAGGGCACCAAAGCATCATTGCGTCGCCCGGCTTTGCCAATGCGAACCCGGTCGATATCTCCAAGCTCCAATTGTGGGGCTGACACGGTTAAATATCCTTCGCTTTTGAATATGCTTCCCGATGAATAATTACTCGATAACTCACCACGTAAAAAACCACAGTGCCGAATAGAAGAATAAGCATCGGTATAGTGTCTAGGGCGCTTGCGGAAACGGCGAGCAGTGTTAAAACAGGCAAGATCCACATGAATACGCTTGTGAGCGGATTCTGCGCCTGCGGGATATGAACGAATTTCGCCACTCTTTTCGCCCAGGTTCGATGGACTACATGATGAAGGTGTGCGCTATCGGGCGCGCCCGGATGCGCATCTTTGTCTAGCTGGCGGCGAACAACAGAAACCAGAGTCTCGGTGACCGGATATCCCAGAATTAAAAGGCTGACCCAAGGTGATATCTCCGGATTGCGCGCAGGCAACATAACCGCCAAAGCTGCTACCAAAAACCCACAAAAGTATGCGCCCGCATCGCCCAGGAACAACTTGCCAAACGGAAAGTTTACCGCAAAAAAACCTGCAACAATAGAGGCTGTCAACAACGAGAGGCTGGCGAGCATCAGATCATCTACCCGCCAGCCGACCAGCGCAAATGAAAACAGGATAATGATGAGTGTGCCTGCCGCAAGCCCATGAAATCCGTCAATCAAATTGATCGCGTTTGCGGCACCGGCAATCGCAAATGCTGTAAACGCAAAAGCAAATAGCGGTAGGGCGAGTATCGCATCAACCCCCCATACGTCAATGCTGGTGATCGTGTATCCGGTGAGGAGTGCAAAAAGCATACCCGACACGACGGTCGCCAGCAAACGGGCGCGCACCGCTATTTTTTTTGTAATATCTTCGGCAAGTCCGAAAAAAAATGCCGGCATGCCAGCAATACCAATTAATCCAAATAGAATTTTACCCTCGCCCTCAAGAAACAGCCAGGCAGCGACATAGCCGCAAACTAGTGGAATGCCCCCAATCCTGGGGGTTGGCACGCGATGGACTTTCTGCACCCCTTGGTCTGAATCAAGGGTGAATTTTCCGTGAACGCTCTTGGTTATGACAAGGCCCAGGCTAGTGATCAAGGTCACCAAAAAACTGGCCAAAAGAGCATCTATGTATTGAATTTGAAACATTGTGATGTTTGGCCAAATAATCTTGCCATAGTTGTGCTTAAGATAGTTTAATAACCTTTATGGCTCCTTTGGTCCACAACTAATTCTACCACGGCATGAATATTATCTATAAAAATTTGCTTATTCCTGCTGCAAGTCGGTTTTTACACAACGCGGTAATATACTTCATAAATAGAAACGAGGTTGCCTAGTTTCTGGCCTTGTATTCATAGTGATAGCTGGAACCATCGTAGCCGTCTTTTCCTTGGCGGCTCTTCTTGATGTCAAACGCATTCAAAACAGCACCGCCAAATTTTAGCCCGTTGTTCTCAATATTCTTTTGCGCGGCGTTGACTTCGGAAATGTTCGTTAGCCCGAAGCGAACAACCAACAGAGTCATCCCCACAAATTTACTTATAATTACTGGATCGGTGACCGCCAAAACCGGTGGCGTATCCAGAAAAGCAATATCAAACTCGCTATCAAGATATTCGGTTACTTTTTTAAAACGTGCGTGCATCAGAAGCTCTGATGGGTTTGGAGGATACTTTCCCGAAGGGATAAAATAGAGGCCCGTGTCGCTGTCGTGATGCACGACATCGTCAATCGGCACGTCTCCGGCAAGAACCTCGGACAAGCCGGGCTCCGATTTACTCAGCCCGAAAAAACGCCGCAAGTATCCGCGACGCAGATCAACGTCGACGAGACAGGTTTTTTGCCCGCCTTGTGCGGCGACCACCGCTAAATTTACCGCAAGAAAAGACTTGCCCTCACCAGGCCGCGAACTTGTTATTGCACACAGCGAAGTCACTCCCTCCATCATTCCAAAATGTAGGCTCGTGCGCAAACTCCGCAGCGCCTCGACGCTCAAGCTCGTTGGTTCTGTTTGGGCCAGTATCGCAAGCAAACCCTTGCGCTTCCCTGGCACAGTATAATCGCCATTTCTGAATTTCGGGACGGTCGCATAAACTGGAATACCCAGCTGTTCGATTTCCGCAGAAGACTGAATTCCCCGGGTCATAAATGATCGTAAAATAACAAATCCAAGTGCTATGATAATACCGAGTATGAGCGACAAAAGAACAATCAGTGCTTTATTGGGTGCCACCGGATCCGGCGCTGCGAGCGACCGGTCTATGATCCGCACGTTGCCAAGGGTTCCGGCCTTGATCACATTCAATTCTTGTGCGCGGTTGAAAAGCTGAAGGTAGACGGTTTGCGCCACTTCCAGATCTTGCGTCAAACCGAGCATATCTTGCTGGGTGGAAGGCAGGCTACTGGTTTGAACGCGAATTGTGTCCAGACGCTCAACAAGTTTTTGTTTGTTTTCCAACAACGTTTGATACACGGGATGGTTTGGCGTGTAGCGCTTTTGAACCTCCTGTTCTTCAAGCGCCAGAGCATTTAGTTGAGCTTCTATTTCAACGACTTGCTCCAGCAGCGCGCGCGTTTCGAAAGACAGGTCCACGGATTCTTGTGAAGATTTATAGGCGTTCAGTGCCTCTTCCGCCAATCGCACCTGCTCCTGCGCTTCCGGAATTTGCTGGCGAATAAACCCCAGGCTGGATTGTGCTTCGGCGGTATTTCGGGAAAGATTTTGCGCAAGATAAACATCGAGTATTTTGTCAAGTATTTCGGTTATCTGAGTCGGGTCGCTCCCTGCTAGGGTAAGCCGCAATATGGACGAGTTCTTGCCCGTTTCGCTGATTGTGAGGTTTGATCGTAATTCGAGCAAAACCTGCGCCAAACTCCGTTGTTGAAGCACAAATTCGCGCCCGGTTTTGCCCTTCAACTGGTCGACAAAAAGGGATAGTCCCGAAAGGTCATCTCGCAGAATCTGGCCAACCAGACCGCTGATCACACGCCCATCAAGATCGATGGTAAATTGGCCGCTGCCTCGGGCGATTAAAACAATTTCCTCGTCAATCAAAATTTGCGGAACCTGTAAATATCGAAGGGAAATGCTTTCTTCGTTCCAGGCATAAGATTTCAAGAGTTTCCAAGCAGGGTCTGGGATCGCATAACGGGTCAAAAACCCCCCGATAATCGGGATTCTTTTTGGCTCGGCATACCAGTCAAGATTGAGGTCGTCGACAACGACAGACAATACCATGCGCGAATTGATGATTTCGATTTCCGCAACCGATTGCGGCGTTTCTGAAAACAATTCCGCAAGCTCGGCGGACAGGGCTGTGCCACTCGATTTCTCCTCAAGCTGCACAAGCCCATCTGCCTGAAAAACCGGTGCAGAAACCAGCGCAAAGCTCACGCCAGCCGTCACAGCTAACAGGGATATGAATACTATTGTAAATTTGCGTGCGACAAACAGGCCAATCAGAGCGACCAAGTCTATCTCGCCTTCTTCAGACGGGTCGGCCCCGAGCGATTTAACCATTGCTTTTTCCTGATAGTTTTTCGGACCAATGCGTGCTGGCCGCCTGAAGTAGATCGAAAACCGCCTTACGGAATTCTTGACTGCGCCGGTAGGGGTCCGAAATTTCTTTAGGCCCGATCCAATGGCCAAAAAGCATCGTTTTCCCCTGCAATTGCGGCGCCATATCTGCTATTGTTCGAATGTGGTTTTTCTCCATCACAAGGATAAGATCATACGTACTCGCGAGTTCGGCGTTGAACTGGCGCGCCTTATGTCCGGATATGTCTACGCCATTTTCTGTAGCGACTTCGCCAAAATCGGGATCAATTTCATGGTCGACCAGCGCCCCCAATCCAGCAGATTCCACTTTCAATTCGGGACAATTCAAAGCCAATAATCGCGCAGCAACGGGAGAACGGCAAACATTGCCTATACAAACAACAAGCACAGTTGAAATCACTAGAGGTCTCCAGAAATAGTCTGCACGCCGCGAACTGCCGATATCGACGGCAACAGCGCCGCAATTACCGCGTTCCACTGTGCAGCAGGGTCAGCGACCACATAGACAACATCATTGGCGCGCAGCATAAATTTTGAGCCGACAACAAATGCCAACGGTGTTGTTGCATCAAGTTGAAAAACATCGATACCGTCGCTACCGGCCTTGCCCCGAAACACAAATATTCCCTGCGCGTCAGCGGTTTCCTCCCTGAGGCCGCCCTGCGTTGCAATCGCATCAGTTAGTGAAACCCCGTCAATCGGCAGCTCTACAGAGCCCGGCAAAGTGATCTGGCCCAAAACAAAGGCCACATCCCGCTCCAATATTGGAACATTTACAATATCACCGCCACGCAATGTCGGGTTGTTATTTGCGCGCCCTGAAGACAGAAACGCGTGCAAATTTACATAATAGGTTTTTCCGTTGCGCTGAATGGAAACTTGCTGGCTGTTGGCAGAATTTAGCAGGCCGCCGGCCTCATTTACCGCTTCTATAAGAGAGCGCGGCAAATTCGTAATGCCTTGCGACCCCGGCCGCGCCACAGCACCGGTAATCAGCACTTTTTGCGAGTTAAAGGCTGCCACGGTTACTTCTACTTGAGGGTCCGGAATAAATTCCGCAAGTCGTTGTGCCAAATCAGCCTGAATGTCGCCGACGGTTCGGCCGACAGCAATAACGTTGCCAATATATGGGTAAAAGAAACTGCCGTCAGCGCGGACCCAACTGCCGCTCTCTATCTGGCTGCGCTCAGGCCCTGCTGGCAAGGTCAATTCCGGGTGGTCCCACACCGTAATACTAAGCACGTCACCAACGCCAACAAGGTATCGCCAGGAAGCCTCGCTGCCAGGTAACGCGGCTGACTGCCGCCTATTTCTCCGTGTGGAGCCGAGGGTCGAGATATTTTCTGGCGATAATTGAAAAATCGATACATTTTGAGCTGCCAAATCCATTTGCTCAGAAGATTCTACCGGAAAATCGGTTCTAGAGACAGACGCGCACCCCGAAAGAACCAACGCGAGTAACAGCGCGCTGGCTCCAAACTTAAATTTTTTTTTGGCGCAAATCCAAGCACGCATTTATTCACCGTTTCAAAAGTATCGCTCCTATAAAATGGCCGGCAGAAAAACTAACCGCAAGACCTGTCGGGAACGAAACGCTGTAAGGACAAAGCTAACTCATTACACGGCGACGACTATCATCAGAATCTCGCACGCCTACCACTAATAACCTTTTGGTTGTTATTTTCAATACTGCAATAATTGAATCACGCAAAAATTTGATAGGAGCAAGATAGACCGTGGCCGGATTGGCACCCAAGCATCTGGCAGGCTGCAAAATTCCACACCTACACCTCGAGTTGTGGGCATTTCTGCCTTGTAGTTGGTCGAATTCCACCTGGTCAAGGCGATAGCATTCAGAAATAGAGCTGGTATTTCCGTTTATTATAAGCCAAATTGGCCACTAACCGTGAATTATATACATCAGATGCACAACAGGCCCATCTGGTTCCGCTCTCGGCTATTTTGGCCTTCTACCCGTGTCTAATTTCTCGCTAAAGAGGTGCCACAGTGTTATTTTTTTATTAACGTAGTATTATTCTTTACCCAATATGCTGCCTTACTGGTAGCTACAAAGCTATTTCTTTCTCGAGGCGCGAGGCAGAGATAGAAAACCCGGAAATAGGTTGGTGCACGCTATGCATGTAGGCATTATATTGGACAGCGAACCACATCGAACAAAGCCTAATGGGCTTCAAGTAGCTGCTGATCAAGAAGTGGACGCGGGCAAAATAGAAGGTATAATCGCTGCATGCCCAAGCCTCGGAATTGAAATTTTAACACTGTTTGTAGCTCGGACAAAACACACCCGCTTCGAAAGAAGCGAAGCAATCGGCTCGATTGGCGGTCTACATGAATTCCTCAATGCCAATTTTCTCGTGCTGCAAAAAACCAATGTGAAAGTTTCCTTTCTTGGCGATTTAGAGCTTCTAGACACCGAGACCCGGTTCTTTTTAAGCAACATTGAAGCGGCAACAAAGAACAATACCGGTATGGTTTTGAATTTGGCTGTTAATTATAGTGGGCGAAACGATCTGGCCCGCGCTATTCGAAAATTGGCTCAGGCTTCTAAATCCGGTGATATTGAGGCGCGGGAAATAGATGAAGATTACATTTCTAAAGCTCTGGATACTTCCGGTCAAAGCGATCCCGATTTGATCATCCGCACGTCTAACGGGGTCGGGATATCGAATTTTTTGATTTGGCAAAGCGCCTATACAGAACTGTTCTTTTTTAAAGATGGCTGGGCGCATTTTACAATCGAAACTTTTAAATCCGCAATTCGAGCCTACCACTCACGAACACGCCAGTTTGGCGGCCTCCCCGCTAAACCACCCTCAAAAAAAAGGGCATTAAAAAGGCTAGCCCGGTAATCCCCCCGAAGGTGAATTGCGTTTGAAAGTAGAATTTTTCTTCCCGTAACGGTCGATGGAATTTTGACGAAGAAAACAGGATATAGCTATGTGCAGCTCATGGAGACCTTGAAATAGTCCAAGGGTGGCGAACCTATTTCGGAACATTGCCGTGAACGTAAAATGGGCGGCACCATTCTCGACGGTGTAAAGCAAGAGATGGCGAAAATCTGCGCGGTGCCATAACTTGGGCCAGACATATCTGGCACCCAGTTGATTGTGTATGATCGTGCCCGCTGCGGCAAAATTCACGTTCGCAGCAGGACGTTGGTCCTAGGACTAAAAATGTTTGATGATCGCAACAGTGATCGCCGAATATCCCAGATCAACAACTGATCGGGGGGTATAGGGCGCGGAAATAATTATCATATCTGTATCACCGAAATCATAGACGCGGTATTCGCCACGCGTTGACCAACCGTTGCCGAGGTCGCGTTCAACACCAGCGCCGTAAACAACACCTGATACTGTGCTTGTTCCCGTTTCGTAGGGGGAGCCAGAGCTCGCTTCTTGGCCGGGCATAGCCGTTCCGGAGGCGTATAGCCAACAGTGCCATAGATCAGCGCCTTGCCAGAGGCAAAGCCAAGCCTGCCGCGAATACTCCCAACATTTGAAATTTCGGCATCAAAAAAGTTGCTGGGTTGATGTTCGAACAGTGTGACCCCGAATCCAGTATTATAGTCGGCCTCGGCCCCGAAAACCAAATTTTCGCGCTGGATATTGTAACCGGCCAAAGCACCGGCGAACCCTTGGTTGTCGCAATATGCAACGGGAGTGCCAACATCGATGGTCCCGTCAAAAGACGTTGTCGCGCCTTGAACACCAACATAAGCGCCGCCCCAGTCTTGTGCCCATGCCGTTGAGCCAGCGACAATCGCGATCAGTGCGGCTGTGAGATTTTTTTTGACATCGTAACCTCCATATAAATCGTAAATCGTTGTTTAACTTAAGTATTTCTATCATACGTGCCAGAGAATTCTACCAGAGCGCGCCGATATTTATGCTTGCCGACTTCGTTGGTTTCGTGCCGCCTTTGAGTTTTGCAATTTCCTTCAGCCATTTGAAAATCAAATGGGCACTCATTGCAATTCGACGCGCAAACCGCGCAACCGAAACGCCCTGTGCCATCGTTTGCAAACAGACCGAACGCTTCTCCTCATCCGGCCAACGCCGTTTCTTCTGCTTCACAGCCATAGAGTGCCCCATAGTGTTGGCTATCGATGGTGGACACCAACGCAACAAAATCAGTCCCGTTAGGCGGGGGCCACCGGACGCTCTGATGTCATTTGTCAATGATTTTGACACACGAAAGTGCCCGGCGGTTTAGGCTAAGAATCCGTATAGCGCGCATTGGTGGGAACGAGATCTGAAGGCGTCGGTGAACAAGCTCTGATACGCGGATTGGATACCGCATGACCGCATGTGCGTCTCGGGGCTATTCCTATCTTACAACGGGCGTCAACTTGCGCTGGCCACAAAGCGATTGCCGGATATTCCCCTGCCGTGATCTCGTCCCCGCCAATGAGCGCGGAAGATGGTATCGCTCAGGCCACGGGCATTGTCCTGCGCGCAATGTCCCACATGAACGCTGAGAGTTCGCGTGCGATAGCTGCCGTGATCACAGTTTTCTTCTTGCCGCGTTGACTGAGCCGCTGATACCGTGCTGTCAGCCTTGATTGCGCCTTCCAAGCGATGTCCTGAATCTCGGGGGGGGGTAGTTTTTGCAAAACGTAAAGCTTCCTTTCCCCAATCTTTGCTGGGAAACGATAGGTCCAAGCCCCCTCGACAAGCGTGCGTCGAACCCTGGAATTTCCCGCCTTGGTGATCCCGCCGCGTTTGGTTGTTTGCCCGGTTGAATATTCGCTTGGCACCAAACCCAAATAGGCCATCAGTTTGCGTGGATTCTCAAACCGGCGCACATCACCAATCTCGGACATGAATGTCACAGCACTGATCAAGGCGACACCGCGCAACGCCTGCAACGCCTCGACAACCGGCCCCAATTTCCAGTCTGGCACCAGTTCCTCAATACCAGTTGTTAGTCGTGCAACCCGTTCCACGGCATGGCGCTCAGCCAAAACCATCTCTTGCAGGGCTATCTGCTGCGCAGGATGATCAAAGGATTGCCGTTGCAACCAACGCCGGTAGCGCATCGTCCAGTTTTTCGGGCGATGGTAAATCCGGCCATGTCGCAGAAGAAACGCCGAGATCAGCTGTCGTTTGTGACGTTGATCCCCCGCCGCGCTGTCGCGTGCCCGCACCATGTCCCGCATCGCTTCATGGGTTTCATCGGGCACCCAAATAGGTGTCAGCTCGCCCGCCCTCAGAAGACGCGCAAGGCGTTCCGCATCCCGCCTATCCGTTTTTATTCGCTCCCCCGAACGCATCGGGATCAAAGAGGGAGCTATCACATAGCAAGTGAACCCAAATGCTGTGATCTGGCGATACTACCCATAACCGGTTGGCCCCGCCTCGTAGCAAATCTCAACGCGATCGAAACGCGCAGCCAATTTCTTGAGAAACCTCTCGACAGAAACAGGAGTCGTAGAAATTGTTCCCCAGTCCCGGATCTCACCGTCCCTGCCATCATCTGCAACCGAAACCGCCAATGTGGCCTTGGACGCATCAAGCCCAACGAAAACTACTTTCTCTTTGGTATTCATAGAAATCCTCCAAAAATGAAGGGCAACACAATGTTTAGCCCAACTGGAGTAAGCATAAAACCTCACCACACTAAACCGCCCTGCAAAAGACATGCGGTCTTACCTTCTTTCCAGCCTAAGCCGAAAAACTATTTTCTAAGTTTCGCCCTTCAAAAGAGGATGACGAATAGAAATAGGCCCATCAACCACAAAAACCCGTTTAAACCACATTCATTCAAATCAAGAATGGGGATTGCAATGAGGGATTGCGCAATTTCATTTTAGCTTAAGCTTTTGATTTAACAATACAAAATGAATATAAGTGGCGGAGACGAAGGGATTCGAACCCTCGATAGGGTTGCCCCTATACTCACTTAGCAGGCGAGCGCCTTCGACCACTCGGCCACGTCTCCGCCGACGGGTTTATCCGCGAATGTGGCGCTTGCACAAGTAAAAACTTGGTGTTTAGGAAGAAAATCCGAAATTATTCTTGTTGTGGCCAAATGTTTTGGCGCTGTCTTTCGCAAACCTGCCGGGTTTTTGCCGATGCCTTTATATGCAGTTCAAAAGCGGGCGTTGACGGTTTGGGCTTGCCCAAAAGGCTGGCAGCGAAGCAACCTCGCTGGCTGGGGCGGGTTTGCAATAGGGCATTAGCACCGGTTAAGTGCCGGCAACGCCTTTCAAAGCAGGCCTTGAAAGACGGAGAAAACCCGACTATACCGCGCAGGTCGGGCTCCGTTTGCCTGCGCGATTCGCACAAGAAAACGGATTTTCGGCAGCAGGCTGCTTGGAGATATTGGCCGCACCGCTTTTGAGGTTCTCCCCTCAATTGGCACTGCGTTCCTTAAAAATATCGCCGAAACGCACCAAAATGAACGTCGTCCCGACCTCTGGCGAGCGCTATACGCGGACTCGGTGGAAGACCGGCAGCTCTCGGACGCAGACAACTTCACCGCAAAGGTGAGCAAAGGAAATGTGATGAATATCATTGAACAGCTCGAAGCCGAGCAAGTTGCTGCGCTTGGCAAAGACATCCCGGATTTTAAAGCCGGTGACACCATCCGCGTAGGCTATAAAGTGACCGAGGGCACCCGCTCCCGTGTGCAAAACTATGAAGGCGTTTGCATTGCGCGCAAGGGCGGCAGCGGTATCGCGGCGGCTTTTACAGTGCGTAAAATTTCCTTTGGCGAAGGTGTTGAGCGTGTATTCCCGCTCCACTCGCCAAATATAGACAACATCACCGTGGTGCGCCGCGGTCGTGTGCGCCGCGCCAAGCTTTATTACCTCCGTGCACGCCGCGGTAAATCGGCCCGTATTGCGGAAGACACTAACTACAAGCCCAAAAAAGACGCGAAGTAAACGCCACTTTGCGATAGGAGCAAAACGATGAAAAAAGACATCCATCCCGATTACCACGAGATCACCGTTAAAATGACCGATGGCACCGAGTTTATTACCCACTCGACCTACGGCAAACCGGGCGACACTCTGACCCTCGATATTGATCCGACAGTGCACCCTGCCTGGACCGGCGGCGGCCATCGCCTTCTGGATACCGGCGGCCGTGTATCGAAGTTCAAAAAGAAATACGAAGGTCTTGGTTTCTAAAACACCCATTCTTTTTATACGAAAGCGCCGTTCTGGAAACAGAGCGGCGCTTTTTTGTTTGGCCTGCTCAAAATCCCTTCTTTTATCTGGAAAACAAAGCTGATTTCAGCGTAAAATGCGCTGGGTGCAGCATAGGTGAGTCCCATGAACCAAGAATTGCTATTTAGTTTTCTATTTCTGGTTGCAGCGATTCTGTTTTGGCACAAGGGCACACAAAGACGGTATGTGGCTTTGGCACCCGCGGTTTTGGTGCTGCTCTCGCTGCTGCTTATTGGCGCTTATCTGGTTAGTGACTCCCTGTCGGGTGCGGGTATCGATGAATCGGTCATTTTTCATCTGAAAGCGGGCATAAAAGGCGCGGCATTTTCTGATTTTTACTGGCAGTTCAGCCTTGGCGGCGTGTTTTTGGCAGGAAGTATCACCGCCGCTTTCCTGGTTTACAAGTCATCCCTCAATAGCGGGGAGGCGCGGCACGCCGGCATCCGGGTCTTGCTCGCGGTGCTGGCATTTGGCGCTTCTTTCACTGTCAATCCTGCGCTTCGCGATCTTGCGTATTTGTATAAGCAATCCCTCTATGAAACCCGCGATGCACCGGAAGGGTTTTTGATACCGGGGCCCATTGCAAATGAAGCCCCAGCCAAAAATTTTGTTATTCTCTATCTGGAGCAGATCGAGCGCACCTATCTGGATGAAAGCCTTTTTCCCGGCCTAATGCCGAATTTTCAGGCTCTGGAAAAGGAGGCGTTGAGCTTTTCAAATATCACACAGGCGCGCGGCACGAGCTGGTCTATTGCCGGGATGACCGCCGGATTTTGCGGCCTGCCTTTGGTGGGGGCGGCCGCGACCAATTCGATGTCCGGGATGGATCAGTTTATGCCGGGCGCGCTTTGTATCGGTGATTTACTGGATGCCAACGGATATCAACTGGAGCATCTTTACGGCGGTGACCTTGATTTTGCCGGTTGGGGCAGCTTTTTTAATACACACGGTTTTGATCGGGTGGAGGGTGTTTTGGCGCTCGAGCCGCTGTTGCCGGCAGGAACCGCGCAAACCCCCTGGGGCCTGCATGATGAAAACCTGCTGGCCTTGGCCGAAAGCCGGTTTGACACGTTGGCGCAAACAAATGCCCCGTTTGGCCTGACCCTCAACACATTGGATACGCATCATCCCGAAGGCCACCCGGGGCCGTATTGCGCCGATATCAGTTATGGAGACGGTGAAAACCAGCTCCTCAATACCCTGCATTGCGCTGATAAGATGATCGCAGAATTTATCAATGATTTACGCGCCAAACCAGCTTTTTCAGATATGGTTTTGGTGGTCGCGTCAGATCATCTGGCCATGCCCAATTCGATATGGGACCAGCTGAGCAACATCGAAGAACGGCGGAATATTTTTATGATCTTCGGGCCGGAAATCGAACCGCAACTCGTGGACAAGGCGGGATCATCGTTTGATGTCGGTGTCACCATGCTTAACCAAATGGGCATCCCGATGGAGGGGCTCGGGCTGGGTCGGAACCTGATGGACGACACCCAAAGCTTGATCGAGGCTGAGGTGTCGCTTGATGATATCATCAACCAAAGCGCCGGTTTTTTCTCGTCGCTATGGTCTTATCCGCAGCTGGATGACGGGGTCATTGCCAATCTTGGTGAAAAGGTATTGCGCCTTGGAGACCGGTCAGTGGATTTTCCGGTGTTGTTCACGCTCAATGACGACTATTCGGTAAACGAGGCAAATTTTGACTTTTACGACGGATACCCGCTCCCCGAAAAAGCTCGAAACCTTTGGTTTTATGAGCTGTTTTTCTGGGTGGATAGCTGCGAAAACATCAAAACGATCGCGCCTGCTGCCGTGCCGCAGGCCGCTGGTTTTTGCGCTGCTGCGGGTGCGCTCGGGAGTGATGAGATAAAGGTTTTTGGCCTAGCTGAGGGGGGGGAAATCTCTTTTGCAGAGCTGCGACTGTTTTTTGACACTGTGGCCCCTGACGAAGCCGTTTACGAAGCGCGGATGGAGGATATCGCGCTTTTTACAAAATTTGGCACTGCAGATCTCGAGCTGTATTCACCGGAAGGAAACGGAACCGGACGCTATGTTGTCCGTTCTAAAGGTGGCTATGGCCTAGGTGAATCTTCGATCAGAGAAGTGGACACCGGCTTTGAGGTTGAGCTTGAGCGCGGGTTTACTGTATTTGGCCTCGCGGCGGGGAAAATGCCGGTGCAGCTTGGCTATCTAGACACATGTGCGTATGAAATTCCGCCAGAAGAATTGCCGCCGCTCAACACGGATTTCGCAGCTATTATGGCTGAAAGCGGCGGCGGTTTTGGCGCTTATATTATCGCCCTTCATGACAGTGCATTGTGTAGCCGCTACGCAATCGCGCCGTTGTTTGAGGGGACCGGATTGATGCGCTGGCCCGAGATCGGCCCGAGATCACCCTATATTGCGGTGATTTCGGCAAATGGGGCAGCAGTGGAATATGTGGGTGCGAGAGAGACAGCCTTGGCTATTGCCGCAGAAAACATTGTAACGCTGGCCCAGTAACGCGGCTTGGCGCTAATCGTTTATAATTTGCGCGGTGTCTGTTCGCTTCAGTTTTTGCCAGCCGCGTAATCTGCCCGACAGAGCGTGAATAATCGAGCGCATCGAGGAAATATAGAGCAGTTGCCGATACCCGAATCGCAGGAACGGCACCAAAAACAACAGCTTCCACTCAAACCGGCGCTCAAACCAAAACGCAGCCGCAAGGTTGATCACATCAAGGAATGTCAGCGCGAAAAACAGGATAATCACGCTGATTGACAGATCAGTCAGGCCCAATGAGCCTTGCGTCGCAATTCTATATCCCCACGTCGCAACCGTGCTCAACACGATGATGTCAACGAGCGGATAAACGAAGCTTGAAACAATCCGATACCAGACCGCATCTAGGATAGATATAAATCCAACCGGGCGGCCCTCAATAATTGCCCCCTTGTGCTTCCAGGCCACCTGTAGCATGCCAAGCGACCAGCGCAGGCGCTGCTGCATAAACGCGCTCACTGAATTGGGCGCTTCGGTGTAAGAGCGCGCAAGCGGCGCATAAACAACTTTGAAGCGGCTGCGATGGAGCGCAACTGTGAGGTCAGCGTCTTCAGTGATGGTGTCCCCGGAAACCAGACCGCTGGCAAACACCGCATCTTTTCGCCATGCGCCAATGGCGCCGGGAACCACCAAAATACCGTTAAAAACCTCATAAGCGCGGCGCATCACGCTTTGGCTGATCTTGTATTCGATCGCCTGACACGCAGTAATGACATTGTCGCGGTTGCCAATTTCCACGGTTCCGGCAACGGCACCTACGGTTTTGTCACGAAACGGCTGCACCAAGTGCTTTATGGCGTCTTGGTGCAGTAACGTATCAGCATCAACGATCACAAAAATGGGGGTCTCGACATTGTTGAGCGCTTGATCCTCAGCAAACCATTTGCCGTGGTTATCTTGCTCTATCAGTTCGATGCGGCCGTCTGTTTGGGCAATAGAAGATACCACATCCCTAGTGCGATCACTCGAGCCATCGTCTACCACTATGACCCTTAGGTCTGGGTAATCCGACGCCAGAACACTCTCGAGCGTTTTCTGAATGACCTTGGCTTCATTAAAGGCTGGAATAATGATGGTAACCGGGGGGTGAAAATTAGCATCATAGGCGAATTTTTCGCGGCGGATAAAGGCCAGAGCAAGATAGATCGGAGAGCGGAGTGCGACGATGAGGGCCAAAAGAAAGACAAAGTTTTGCACCCCAATCCATGTGACCGTCATCAGCCAATAGATAACCTGATCCCGGAATACGGGCACATTGCCAGAGCGCGGAAACACTTGCGCAGGGGTTAGCCCAGCGGCGTTAGGTAAGGTTGTAAAGGTAAAACCATCCTGCTCTAGCTGATGCAAAATCTCGGGGAGCACATCATTGAGCGCATTATCATTTTGCTCCGAAAAATCAAAGCTGAGCACGCTGGCCGGGGCGTCAAGTGCAATGTCGCGCACGATTTGCACAAATTGGTGCGGCGCAAAAGCGCCGTAAGGGGCGGGGAGATTGCTGAAAACCGGAAGATAGCCCGATGTTTGCAAATCCTGCAATTGGTCGAGCACTGCGCCGTCGCCCGGAAACTGTCCATAGCGCGACGGATTTTGCACCAGCAGAGCATGGTGGCTTAGCTCATCCTGTAGCAATTGTTGCGAAAGATTGTTTTGAATCGTTGAAAAAACGCCCCAAATCGCCGCGCGGGATTCGCGCGGTCTGGTTTGCGTGCCAACACTATGGCCCGCTGCCATGATCTGTTCCACCCGGGATTTCGACAATAACAGATCACTGGTTGAGAGAAAAAACGTGGCGCTAATTGCGTAGCTCTCCAGCAACGCCAGCAGTTTTTGGGTTTGCTGGGAATTTCCAAGGCCGTTAAAGGACAGGGCAAGCGCCAGATCTGCGCTGTCGCCAAAGAGGCGGATGCGGCGCGGGCTAGGGATTTCAATATAGTCCAGCGCGGTTATCAGGCCTGTTTCGGAAGAAAGTTTGACCTGACGCTGGCCCGGGACCGCTTCGGCGATATGGGTCGAAAACGGGCCCGAACCTTCGACTGTAACATGCTCCGACAAGTCAATTTCGAGTTCCAGTGCGGCTTTGGGGCTTTCGGCTGTGCTGAGCTGCCAGATTGCCGGGTCCTCATAGCCCAGCGGCCAAAGCGTTATTTCGGGTGCCTCGCCAAGAAGCCTGCGCTGGTTGTGAAAGCTGGCGGCGTCCAATACCCAGATCTGGTTCAAGCGCCGGTTTTCATCGAGATAGCGGGCATTGGTATTTCCGATGTCTGCCGAAAACCGTAATGACCCTTCTGCGAAATTGGCCCGCAGCATTGCCTCGGAAAACGGAATACGCTCTGGAAAGCGCTGTCCGCTTTTCCACATTGTTGAAAAGCTGCCGAGCGCAACCGAGAGCTTGCCGGGTGCGACCTGGCTTTGCGCCAAGGCGGCCGCTTCTTCAAACCATGTTTGCGGGGCAATCGGGGCCGCCGGGCTAGAGGTATTTTGAACCCCAAGTAAAACCGGCTGTTGGACGAGATCAACCAGCACAGGATCA
>Ga0316205_10001793_pt1 | contig 24908 bp, 23 predicted proteins | sample 3monthpyrite_MG_FD_204941 | JGI IMG/M metagenome (GOLD analysis project Ga0316205, IMG submission 204941) | Microbial mat bacterial communities from mineral coupon in-situ incubated in ocean water Damariscotta River, Maine, United States -... | ecosystem: Environmental > Aquatic > Marine >... | reverse complement strand
TTCGACAGATGCTTATATATTATTCTGGTATACTCCGTCGCCTGCGCGCCCTTAGCTCAGCTGGATAGAGTGCCACCCTCCGGAGGTGGAAGTCAGAGGTTCGAATCCTCTAGGGCGCGCCATTCCCTTCGGTCATTCCTCGCCAAGAGGATTGCCCTGCCCTACGGCTACGCCTTCGGGCGTTCAGCCTAAAATTATTTCATAATTTTTTAACAGCTTCACCCTCTAGGGCGCGCCATTCCCTTCGGTCATTTTACGCCAGAAGGATTGACAGCTTCTAATAAAAACGACTTCTAGGCACCTCATAAAACTTAATTTTGCTCGACCCACCCTTTATTTTGATACCTTTTAACACCGGCGCATTACCTACGCAAAAGCCTTCCATAGGCTTATCCAGAAGAAGAAGGGCGTCATCTTTATAAATGGTTACTTTCACAGACAGGCGATCACCGCACTTGGCCTTAAAATTGGTATTAAATATTTTTGGCCTGATAATGAAACGATATTTTGATTCTCCCAGCTGGCAGCTAAACTTGTAGCGAGCTTTTTCTGATAACACTTGCCGCTTTGCGCGGTCTTCGTGGGCGACTAGCTCCCAGGGATTATAGGTGCCCTGTAAGGCATTGAATGGAAATTTTTTCCCCGCATCGCCCCATTTAACCTCATTTTTTAATTTAACTTCATTTTTAGATTTATCGCAGGTGAAGGTAATGATCGGCCAGGGGCGCTCCCCTTTGGCATGTAGAGAAAACGAAGCACACAGACCCAGCACCAGAAGAAGTTCTGGAAATTTTATTAAAAGCGGTATAATCCCCGATTTCATACTTTCCATTATCACCTATTCAAACATTCTTAAGAGAAGAGCTAAAAATCAACAGCAAAACTGTCAGTTAAATGACATAATCATTTAACTACGCATAACTCGGGCCAAAACATAAAAACACGTTGAGGCGGTAATTTGAAATCCAGTTACAATTTATTACACAAATATTTTTCACTTAATTAACTTTTTATTTTCAGCTTTAATACCAATTATATATGAGTCCACCTTCTAAAAAAAATCAAATTGACCAAATAAAAAAATCTATTTCACAGATTATGCTAAAAGATCAGTTTGCTACCCGACGTAAAATTCAGTCGATTCAGTCTCGCATTAAAGCAAGTAAACCTGTCGAAGAGACACTTGTCAATCTGCAAAAGCAGGTGGATAAATCTGCCCGCCAATATCAATTGCGTTTGCAAAACAAACCCCTCACAAGCTATCCTGAAGATCTGCCGGTTAGCCAGAAGCACGATGAAATTGTAGCTGCAATAAATAATAATCAGGTCATTATTATTTGTGGTGAAACCGGTTCCGGCAAAACCACTCAGCTCCCTAAAATGTGCATTGATGCGGGCCTGGGTGTGGCCGGTATGATTGGACACACCCAGCCTCGGCGTTTAGCCGCACGTTCGGTTGCCAACCGGATTGCAGAAGAACTTAAAACCCAACCCGGTAATGTGGTGGGCTACAAAGTTAGATTCAGTGATAGCCTCGGCGAAAATAGCCTGATCAAACTAATGACTGATGGTATTTTATTATCTGAAATTCATCATGATCCTTTTTTAAATCAATACGACTGTATTATTATTGATGAGGCCCATGAACGGAGTTTAAATATTGATTTTCTACTGGGCTATTTAAAACAGCTGATTCGTAAGCGCCATGATTTAAAAATTATTATTACATCTGCAACCATCGATCCGCAACGCTTTGCAAATCATTTTGATAATGCGCCGGTGATTGAAGTCTCCGGCAGAACCTATCCGGTTGAAGTTGAATATCGCGATACCGAAAATGCAGATGGGGAAACACGAGATTTACAACTAGCCATCGCCGATTGTGTTGATGAGATCACTCGCCATTCTTATGGCGATATCCTGGTATTTTTAAGCGGCGAGCGTGATATTCGTGAAACCGCGGATTACTTATCTAAACAAAATCTACACAACACTGAAATACTGCCTCTGCTGGCACGCTTATCTGCCGCAGAACAGAATAAAATATTTAAGTTATCTGCTGGTAAACGACGCATTATTTTATCAACCAATGTTGCAGAAACCTCTCTCACAGTCCCTGGTATTAAATATGTAATTGATAGTGGGCTCGCCCGTATTTCTCGATACTCGTGGCGTAGCAAAATTCAGCGCCTGCCCATTGAACGAATTTCCCAGGCCTCGGCCAACCAGCGAAAGGGCCGTTGCGGTCGCGTTAGTGCCGGCATCTGTTATCGTTTATTTTCTGAAGATGATTTCAATCTACGTAGCGAATTCACCGAACCTGAAATTCAGCGTACAAATTTGGCTGCGGTTATTTTACAAATGGAACAAATGCAACTGGGCCATGTAGAAGATTTCCCCTTTGTTGAGCCACCCGATAGTCGATTGGTGAGTGATGGCTATAAACTGCTGCATGAGTTGGGTGCCATTAATGAGCATCATAAAATTACTGCCATTGGAAAACAGTTAGCACGCCTGCCCATCGATCCAAAACTGGGACGTGTTTTAATTGAATCGGTAAAGGAAAACTGTTTAAACGAAACGCTAATTATTGTATCCGCACTTGCGGTACAGGACCCCCGTGAACGCCCTCTCAACAAACAACAGGCCGCTGATGAAGCACACAAAAAATTTACTGACAAAAAATCAGACTTTATTAGCTGGATAAATATCTGGAATAAATATCACTTAGCTAAAAACGAACTCTCTGGCAACAGGTTACGCAAATGGTGTAAAGATCATTTTATTTCATGGTTGCGCATGCGTGAATGGATTGATACTCACCGCCAAATTAAAAAAATGTTAATTGAGTTAAAATTAAAATTCAATTCCAGTGAAGCCGGCTACGATCCGATACACCGCGCTTTAATCACCGGTTTCTTAAGCCAGGTAGGCTTTAAAGACGAAGGTCATGAATATCAGGGTTGTCGTCAGCGCAAGTTTCATATTTTCCCCGGCTCGGGACTATTTAATCATGGCCCTAAATGGGTGGTGGCCTCGGACATTGTTGAAACACAAAAAGTCTATGCACGCCATCTTGCAAAAATTGAACCCCAATGGATTGGTGAAAAAGCCAGTCATCTCCTTAAACATAGTTACACCGAGGCCCACTGGGAGAAAAAATCCGCACAGGTTGCGGCTACCCGAAAATCGACTCTCTTCGGACTGTTAATTAACCCGGGCAATAAGGTCAACTACGGGCCGGTTAACCCACAGGAATCCCGCGAAATATTTATTCGGAGCGCACTCGTACAAGGTGACTTTGAATGCCGACATAACTTTTACAAAAAAAATCGCCTGCTTATTAATGAAATAGAAACACTCGAAGCCAAATCACGGCGTCAGGATATTTTAATTGACGACAATGATTTGTATGCTTTTTATGACCAGCATTTACCCGCAGATATTTATAGCGGTCCACAGTTAAATAAATGGGTTAAAAACAATGATACCGATAGCTTAATTTTAAGTATCGATGATTTAATGAAACAGAATGCTGATCACGTTTCTGAAAATTTATTTCCAGACACCATTACAATTAATGATATACAGTTCCCGCTGGAATACCATTTTGACCCCAGCCACCATTGTGACGGTATAACATTAATTACTCCCGCTGCCGGGCTTGCATCATTAAACACAACCGTGTGCGACTGGCTGGTGCCCGGATTATTGCTCGAAAAAATGACCGAACTCATTCGCTCACTCCCAAAACAACTTAGAAAAAATTTCGTACCCGCTCCAAATTTTGCCGAACTATGCTTTGACGAGTTAATACCGGGTGAAACCAGCTTAACTTTATCCATGTCTGCCCACTTAAAAAAAATAACTGGCACAGAGGTTCCCTATGATGCCTGGCATACAGATAAATTAGCCGACTATTTACAGTTTAATTACCGGGTAATTTCAGCCGATGGAAAAACACTTCAGCAGAGCAGAGATCTTAATTTTTTGCAACGGGAGTTTTCCGATTTTAAAGATAATAGCCAACCCATAAAAGCCACACATCAATTTGAACAGGATGACGTCGATTACACGATATTAGATAAAATGCAGATGGATGTTGAAATAAACAATAACGGCATAATTATAAAAGCATTCCCGACCCTGGTTACCTCCAGCAATACCAGTAAAGCCAAACAGGTAGATGTCCGTATAATAAACTCAAAACACGAGGCACAGGAAAAACATTTTGCAGGCCTTCGTCAGTTATTTATTAATGCTTTAGCGCAACCAGTAAAGCATTTAAAATCCAGTTTATCAGGGCAACAAAATCTGTGTGCTAAATATATTTCTATAGGCAATTGTGAACAGCTTAAATCGCAGATTATATTTCGTGTAGTCGACCAGCTTTTTACACAACACCTGCCAAAAACCAGTGCTGAATTTGAAGTACTTCTAGAAAATAGGCAGTATATTGATAAAAAGGCAATTGAGTTTATACAGTTGTTGAGTGATATTTTAAATATCTATCATGGCTTAAAAAAGAAACTTAAGAACCCTCCGCTCAACTGGCTGGATGCGATGGCTGACATTCAGGATCAATTAAATAACTTGTTACATAGCGATTTTGTTTTAACTACACCCACGGATAATTTAATTAATTACAGCCGTTACCTGAAAGCCATAGAAAAGCGTCTTGATAAAATTCAGTCAAATCCGGATCGTGATCGTAAGTCGCGAATTGAAATATCAACTTTATGGGCTGAATATAAAAAACGTGCGGACGCTTTAACCATTAACCGGCAAATCTCGTCGCAGCTTGAGCAGTATCGATGGTTGTTGGAGGAATACCGTATCTCACTCTTTGCTCAGGAGATCGGGACCCTCACTCCGGTTTCTGCTAAACGACTTAAAAAAATATGGAATGATATAGCGGATGCCTGAGATTGCACCTTCAGGGCACATAATCTATATTAGTATATGGGCACTATTTGATATGCTTCAACTAAAACACATCTATTCGTGCTATTATTTTAGGCCTCATGATGACTTATAATTTTTCTAAATATAAAAAACCGCTGCTATTTTTATTGCTAGCTCTGTCCAGCTTTGCCACCATTCAAAGCAGCTTTGCCGGGAGTCGGGGTGAAGAACTCTATCTTAAAAACTGCGCTATTTGCCATGGAAGCGAAGGTCAGGGTGGAATGGGCATCCCCCTTTCAAATAATGACTTTTTAAAATCCGCTTCGAAAGATTATATAAAACACACGATACGACTTGGCCGACCCAGCCGCATCATGCCATCCTATTACTGGATGTCGGAATCTGACATCGATGCATTAATTAAATATATTGATAGCTGGCGCACCGAACCGGCACCAGTCTGGGAAAACACACACATAAATGCTGACAAGCTTGCGGGTGCTGTCCTATATAAAGAAAAGTGTCTGTCCTGCCATGGAGAAAATGCACAGGGCGGTAAAGGCTCTGGATTACATTTTTCACGTCCAAGTGGCATTGCCATTACACCACCTGCATTAAATAATCAGGGCCTGTTAAATTCGGCCCCAGATGCCATGCTACATTTTATTATCACCCATGGTCGCAAAAACACCCCCATGCCCTCGGCTAAACAACTTGACCTAAATGAGCAAAATGTTAATGATCTGGTGAGTTATATCAGAAGTTTTCAGGCTAAAAATCTCACGCATAAACCGGCTTATCAAGAGGAACCCGCAAGCTTAATTGTTGATTCACCTTATTCTTTTGAGGAAACCATTGCTAATGTAAAACGCGCGGTTACTGGCTCAAATTTTGTGCATATTCGCGACCAGGCTTTGACCCACGGATTCAATATCCAAAAGTCAGATAAAAATATAGATGGCCAACCCAGACAAACCATTATTTATTTCTGCAGCTTTAGCTTTTTATACGATGCTTTGAAAATTGATCCACGGGTGGGCATGTTTCTACCCTGTCGGCTAACTGTAACCGAGCAAAAAGGCAAGGTACAGATGATGACCATAAACCCCAAACACCTTAGCCAGCTTTTTAACAACGATGAGCTGGATGAATCATGTGACAAGATGCATGATGTTTATAGCAGTATTTTAGAGGATGCCAGCCTGTGATTTTCTTGCGCACATTACTCATTACCGGGCTCTTAAGCGGCCTGTTTTTTACACCGGTCAGTCAGGCTGTCGACACCGGCGAAATGATTATGGTACGTTCATCTGAGGCATTTCCCGAAACCATGGCTATGCTACAGGACGCCATTAAAAAGCAGGGTTACGAGCTAAGCCGCGTACAACGTGTCGATGTTGGCCTGAGCAAAAAGGGCTACAAAACGGACAAGTACAGGGTTGTATTTTTTGGTAAAGGCAAACAGATACAGGACATATCGTCAAAATACCCTGACTTAATTCCCTATCTTCCACTTAAAATTGCCATTTTCGCGGAGGGTGATGACACCATTCTTGTTAGCGTTAATCCTAATATTTTTAATGATCTTTTTAAACATCCAGAGCTAAAAAGCACCTTCGATGAATGGTTTAAAGACATTAACCAGATTCTTAATTCTGTGCAAATTCAAAATTGACAGCTATTATTAGACATATTCGAATAAAATTTAAAAAGTATTATGTCAGCAGAAAATAGAAAACACCTACGCATTGGCCTCATTGTAGAAATTGAGCTCACTCTCCCTGGGCAAAGCATGATTAATGTTCGCACCCGCAATATCAGCGATGGCGGACTTTACCTTATTCTCGATGACATCGTATTACCTGATATCGATACGGAGGTTAAAGTCAGATTAAAAAACCAACTTGGCGATGGTGAGGAGCCCCCCATCAATCGAGCAAAAGTTGTACGCCACGAACAGGATGGTATTGGGCTGGTTTTTTTAGAATAGAACTGAATGTGACAATTTTGATTTATATATCAAAATCCTGAATATAAATATTGAGAGAACTGCACCCTATAAGCCTATATTTATTTATCAGGTTCTTATTTTCATTAATTTCAACACTGGTTCATTTAGGTCCAAATCATTACTAAAGCCCGACACCAGCAGCACCCGATTCCCTGTGCTCGCCAGATTACACATGTCAGCTACTTCATTACACAGCCCCTGCCAGTCTTGGGTTGTTTTTTCTTCAATTAGCATCGGCACCACCCCCCAGTTTAATGACAACCTTCTGCACACAACCGGATTACTACTTACCCCAATTAAAGGTGCACTTGGCCGATCCGCCGATAAAACACCCGCCGTTGAACCGCTTCTGGTGGGCACAATAATACCCTGCAAACTTAATTCAGACGCCAGTGATTTTACTGCCCTGGCCACCGCCTTTCTATCCGGCTCAATCATTTCAGCACACTCTTCAAAATCTGACTCACCAAACTTTCCGTGCTCCCACTGATACCCTTCCATCTCCCGCAGAATCTCATCCATCATGGTTACCGCCAGCACGGGAAAATCCCCACTCGCGGTTTCGGCAGATAGCATTACCGCATCTGCACTCGATAGTGCGGCAGTAGCAACATCACCCACCTCAGCTCTTGTGGGCTTTGAACTAACAATCATTGATTCAAGCATTTGAGTGGCAACAATGACAGGCTTTGCATGTAGCCTTGCTTTATTTATTAAAGTTTTTTGAATTAGCGGGACCTGTTGTGCACGCATTTCAATCCCCAGATCACCTCGTGCAACCATTATACCGTCAGCCTCAGAAAGAATATTCTCAATATTTTTTACTGCCTCAGGTTTTTCTATTTTGGCGATAACCGGTATATCTCCGCCTGATTTTTCGACGTAGCGCTTGAGTGTTTTTATGCATTTTTCATCACGCACAAAACTCAATGCGAGAAAGTCTGCTTCCAGCTCAACCGCAAGCTGACTGTCTTTTTTATCTTTTGCGGTAAAGCTATTAGTTGAAATATCAGAATCAGGAAGGTTCAAACCTTTTTTATTTTTTAATATCCCGCCATAAATAACTTCACAGTTCACTTCTTTGTCACGAACCGATTTAACTCTTAACTCTAGTTTTCCATCATCCAGTAAAATGCGCTCGCCTTTTTTCACATCTTTATACAGGCTTTTATATTGCGAAGGTATCAGTCCCTGCCTTCCGCTTGAAATTGAACAACTGACGATAACATCTTCACCGGCCTTTAACTCTATTTCACCATTTTCAAATTCACCGACACGTATTTTCGGACCGCATAAATCCATTAATATACCGACATATATTTTTTTACGTCTGGATATTTTTCTTATACGCTCTGCTAACTGCCGATGTTCATCATGGGTACCATGGGACATATTTAAACGAAATATATTGGCGCCCGCTTCAATCAATTGGGTAATATTTTTTTCGCTTTTACTGGCAGGCCCAAGTGTTGCAATAATTTTAGTTCTGCGCCAGTGCAAGTGGATTTTTCTTGTAGTTTCTGATAATTGCATATTGCTCTCAATATTCGACGATGCCAAAGACTGGACGTTATGTACCGCTCACTCCATCAGGAACACTCTGATTGCATATGTTTAAAAACACACAAACTTAACCAGATACATCCTGAATAAAGTGTAGCTCAATTACAGTAGAGTATATCAGTACTCAAAAGATATAACGTAGAAATTCAGCAACAACTTAAGTGACGTTTTCTACACAATTGTGTCAAAACTGGGTACTTGCTTTAACACTAGACTGATGATTTGTCTGGGGATTTTCCTGGGAATTAGTTCTGGATAGCCAGAGGCTATTTATCATTAGCAGGGCACCAACAATAATAAAAACGAGTAGACTGTATTTTGCGCTCATGTTTAATCCTTTTAACAATGCTTAAATTTATTATCAAATATTATTTAATCAAATACTTTATTTATACCTTTTAAACAGTTTAATGAGCCGTACAGGTTTTTCTTAAACCTGCTTCACACTTTAACCCAGCGCCATATTTCAATCTTAGTAATTAATCTGGCTGCTTGTCGAATATTTATTTTTTACAGGTTGAGAGAAATTTAGCCGATGCACTATTGCATGGATTAGCTGAAAAGCTTTCTTTTTTCTCTGGCTTTATTTCTGCCTTGCTTTCTTTAACCGTATTATCTTCTACTACTGGCTTAGACTGCTCTGTTGCAGGTTTATCTGAAATAAAGCGGGCACGCTCGTTTTCCAATTGTTGCTGCTTAAGTCGTTGCTCCTCAAGTGCTAGTGCCTCAAGGTGCCTTCTTTCTTGCTGCATCATTTCCAGGCGCTGGCGCTCCAGTTCGGCTTCTTTCTTTTCTGCTTTAAGCTTTAACCTGTATTCCCGTGCACGTGCATTAGATTCCGCCTGTTCCGCTTCTCTTGCTCGTGCTCTGGCCTCTTGCAAACGTTTTGATGCTGCACGTTCCTGTGCTGCAAGAATTTCAGCTGCACGTAATTCAGCTGCACGAATTTCTTTCTGGGCTTTTGCCGCCTGCAAGGCAGCATCGCGCTCTCTTTCCAGTGCACGGGTTACTGCCAGCGCTGCATCGCGCTCTTTTTGTAACGCCTTAAGCTCACGATTTTCAATTTCTTTACTGGACTGCTGATTTAAATCTTGTGACATTACCGACTGATTATATTTATCTGAACCACCAAACATTATCCAGGCAGCACTCATCATAATTACTGATGCCACAAACATCCCCCCGACTAATGCCATTAATATCATGCTTAGGCCTTTTTTAGGGTTTTCTTCAATATGAACAATTGGATATACGTCTTCCGGCTGGTGCCTGCGCTCAGTAAAATGATGCGCTTCACCTTTGTTTTGCTGTGACATATTTTCGTTATGTACCATATCAGAATGCTCGGTTCTACTTATTTCCTCCTCACTAGCTTCTTCTTTTTTAGTGCTGTGTTCATTCTGTTGTGCCGTAGGCGATTGAACGGGTGATGATTGTTCGCTATGGTGATCTGGAAATGTAAATTCGTCACCCTTCAGTTCATCCATGTTGCTTCTTATTGTCTCAGTAAATCTATCCTGACCTTCTTTTGTCACATTATCTTCAGACTGCATTACTTTGATGTGAGTTACATTTGAGTCATCTTTTTGTACTTTTTCCTGGTGTCCAATTTCAACACTGTTTTCAGTCGCTTTTTCGGCTGAAGGATTAATAACGTGTGTATTTTCAGGGGCCGTTTTATCTGTATGCTTTACGCGCATTGAATGATCAACTCTTGCTGTCACAGAACTGGTTGTAGCTCTTGATGCTGCACTGGTTATCATACTGGCCGCCGCAGACTGTTGAATGCTTTGCTGGGCTGCACCAGTTAACGTTGAATCTGCCTTCTGTTTTTCTTGCGCATCATTAACACCCTGCTGACTTACCATCGACTGGCCTTCAAGCTTTTGTGTTTCTCGCTCGACCGCAGCGGCTTTAGTAAGTTGACTGGTATTAAAAGTTGGAATAATACTATTGCTATGCTGCTCACGCACTACGTCGTGTATTAGCTGCTCATTTATGGTCTGGTTTTGCTCTGCAAAACCATAAACCAGTGCGGTATCACATAGTAAGTTAATTAAGCGGGGTGTGCCCCCACTGTATTTAAAAATAGCTTCACAGGCATCTTTTGTAAATATCGTATTTTGTGCGCCCGCCACACCTAATCGATGATCTATATAGGCCTGGGTTTCTTCAACACTTAGTGATTCCAGATAATAATCGACGGCTATGCGCTGGGCGAATTGCATTAATTCTGGCTGGCGTAAAGTTTCTCGTAATGCGGGCTGCCCTGCCAGTATCACCTGCAACACCTGATCTTTATCTGCATTAATATTTGATAGCATGCGCAACTCTTCAAGAGTATCTGCACTCATGTTCTGCGCTTCATCCACAATTAAAACTGTGTGCTTATTCTGCGCATACTGCCCTATAAGAAACTCAATGAACATCTGGTGCATCTGCGCTTTACTTTTACCATCACCGTCAAGCCCAAAAGCCATCAGCACCCAGTTAAGCAACTCACCAAAGGAATGATGAGTATTGGTAATTAATCCGACTTTTGTATCATCACCAAGTTCGCTTAGAAGACGTCGAATCAGGGTCGTTTTACCTGCGCCCGTGTCACCACAAATTACACTGAAACCTGCCTGATTCATCATGCCATATTCAAGAAGTGTGAGGGCACGCTGGTGCTTCGGACTTAAATAGAGATAGTCCGGATCTGGTAACAGGGTAAAAGGCTTTTCCTTTAGGCCATAAAAGGATTCATACATCGGTATCACAAGCTCCTGACTTGTACTCATTTTATTATAATATGTTATCCAGACGAATAATGTCTGTCATTGGCTCAAAAAACAAACAGGTAATGCTAATATAGCCATCTAACGGCACTAAATTATATACTTTGCCATGTTTTCCAGTCGGCTTTATTTTCTGAAATATGAAAGAGGGCTGCAACTACATGCCGATCATAGAGGGTTTCGGACTGTTCTATCAGGGTATTTACCACTTCTTTTACCCCCCGGCCTTGTCGGTAAGCACGTGAGCTTGCCATTGCTACAAAGGCATCGGCAACCGCCAGTATTCTTGATTCAAGCATTATTTCATTACCCACCAGTGCATTCGGATAACCACTCCCATCGAGCCGCTCACTTTTCTGGGAAATAATATCTACCACTGGGCCGTTAAATGCCAACTCTGATAAAATATCGACCGCGTACGCTATATGTTTTTTTAGTTGATCAGATTCTTCATTCGATAGTTTTTGCATTTTTGTAAGTATTTCTTTTGGCACGAACAACTTACCGATATTCGCCAGTAATGAAGCCATTTCCAGTGACTCTAGTTGCACTTTATCCAACTGCATTTCCCGGGCAATTTCCATGGCAACTTCGCGGGTGCGCTCCGAATGGTTTGCGCAATAGGGGTCGTGTAAATCCACCGCTTTTACTAATGTAGAAATGATACCCCTGCCTAACTGCTCGCGCTTTTCCTGTTCTGCTTTTATTTCACTAATATCATGTAACACAAACAATATTTCATGCCGGTGCTCACCTGAAACCAGTCGGGTTGATGTAATGTGATATATTTTCTCAACACCGCCCAAACTTAATGCACACACCTGCGCATGATTTGGTTCAGTCGTACTTTGCTTCAACATGCCAGCGGTGTGTTTACCTAATATGCTGTACGTATGTTTCGATTTTACTTCATGTATGTCCACACCCAACACCTGCGCGAAAGCCGGATTAATAAACTCAATTCTCTCATCTTTATCAACCAGCATAATATTCTCCTGAATATTATCTGTCACCGCATCCAGTAATGCAGTACGGGTTTCCAGTGTGTGACTTAATACCTGTAGCCGGATACTTGTACTATGTCGCCAGATAGCAATAAATGCAGCAGCCACCATCAGCACAAATAATGTAAATGTAGTGAGTAAAAACTTCTGGTGCTTATTCGACTCCTGCAAGGCTTCCTTTGCAGAGATTTTCTGCACTAAACTCCAGGGGCTATTTTTAATTTTACGCCCAGTCACTAAAACCGACTTACCAGTATAATCTTTCATTTCGGCAAAACCGCCTGGGCTATGAAAAGCATAAGATGCCGCCAGTAGATTATTATTATCAGGTAACTGGTGAAACAATTTAAACTCATCTTTAACCGGGCTTATGTAAACCAGTGATGATCCTTGTTGCCTAACCAGAAGACTCTCATCTGATTTAGTAACGCTTTGTTTATTCTGTAAAATGCTGTAGAGATTTTTCTGTGGATTTAATAGCAGCATAATCGCACCCACCGGCTCTTTTTTTTCTAAATTCTGTATATGAAACACTGGAATTATGTAGCCATAGACTGGCTGTTGTCGGTTACCCGCATATAAGTCAATTATTTGAGATTGCGCACTACTATAGGCTTTTTTTATGACCGCTATATTATTTTTAAGATTTTTTGGAAAACCTTTTGTAGACATTATAAGCTGCTGTTGATCGCCTAAAATGGCCAACCCGTATTCGCTGCTTTTATTTATGTTTAGTTGATTCACACCCGCAGCATCCTCCGCAAAACCAAAGCGTTCCGCGCTGGCTCTCAATAAATTTCTTACATGTCCCTGTTGAGCATTTAATATTTCACTATTAATTTCGTCTTTATTAGCATGCTGAGATAAAAATAATTTTACGGTGGTGTTGTTTGCCAGTTTATGTAACTGAGCTTTCCTTCTTTCTATCCAGTCTTCAATTGCTATTGCTCTAATTTCTGCCAAAAGCGCCAACCTCGACTGCCAGCTCATTAAGTCTCTATCGCGCTCTTTTTCTGCGTATTCAAAAATCATCCATAAACTAAGAGCCATAAAAACCAACAACAACAGACTGGCTATTGCGGGTGAAAATTTTATTAAGAAAGAATTATTTTTTACACTCGAATTATTAATCATCTTGTTTTCTTTTTATTTTATTTGTTACGCCATTTTAATTCAGTAATTCATTGCGCTGATTTTACTTTGGTAAAAACATCCACCATTTTTTTTCATTTACTGCATACACCGGAACATAATGGAGTATGTATTTATGCGAAATAACATCGTCAACTTGATTATCCATTATTAGCGTGTCATTTTTAGTATCAATGGCTAATACGGCATGGGCGATTCTTAAGTTTGTATCCTGCAAAACCACAACTCTAATACCGCTCATATTAAAACCTAAAATTTTTAACGATAACATTTTGGTAATCGCAAAGTCTTCACAGTCACCATTGTTGTATAAAAACTCATGGGGAGCTGCCCAGTAATCTTCAAGCCCGTAATTTTCAATATCCAGGATATAATCATGCTGATTAGCATAAAGATTAACCTTATTTAGCTGTTGTTTTTTTGGCAAATTACGAATGCTTTGCAAAAAATTCAACCAGTTTTTTATACGACACTGATCCTGATTATGCTCAGTGCACTGCGATTTTGCAGAGCGTTGTTTAACATTACGCTCGAGCATTGCCAACCACTGGGGAAACATTTTTAAACTACTGCGTTCATTTTCCTGATATCCAAACAGACCGGCCTTTGATACTCCAGGCATTATCATAAACATATACAACAGAAAAAAAATAACTGCTGGCTTATTGATTTTATAGTTAACGGTCTTATTCCTGATTTCTTAATTTATGTTTAATGATATTAGCCCATTCCCCCAATAGATGCTTAAGTCAAACACAGATCAACCACCCGAATGAAGTATCCATAATGAATGATTAATTTATTTTCTTGTAAATACTGTTAAAAAACGTCAATATCAGAAAAATTTTTTGATATATGTTTTTAAGGAAATTTAAATGACTAACAAGATTATCGCTTCTGCCTGCCTGACTACCGGGCTGTTAATGCAACCCATATTTCAGCCTGCATTTGCAGAAGAAGCCATCGACCCGGAAACATTGTTTGAAGAAGCACTTAAATATCGCAAGGATGGCAAATTATTCAGTTCGATTGAAATATTTGAAACCATCCTCAGCAATCAGCCAGGTCTAAACAGAGCACGTCTTGAACTTGCGGTATCCTATCATTTAACCCGTCGATTTGAAGATGCAAAAGAACAACTCACTCAGGTTTTAAATGATCCGGAAACCCCGGATGAAGTTAAACTGTCCATTACTGCCTATATCGCCCAGCTATCCGGCGATATCAAAACAGCCGCTGAGCGCTCATCATCTTCAATGTATATTTCAGCGGGTATTTTTGCGGATTCAAATATAAATTTAGGCCCGGCCAAAGATATCGGAGTAACACCGGACTCAAAAGGTGAAAGTGGCAGCGGCGGGCAATTCATGTTTACCTATTCACACCGCTCTCGAGCAAGTCAGGCATTACATATTAGCCAGTCAATTGTTGATTTTGAATGGCAAAGCCAGGCCACGGCCTATAATAAAACACATACCTCCGGAGGCAGTGACTTTAACCTTTCCGTACTTTCACTTAATACGGGCCCTGCCCTTATCGCAGAAGAATCATGGCGTGGAGCTTTTAATTTTAAAGTTGAAAAAATCTTCTTCGGTAATGAAAGCTATGCAAATTTCGTTGGCATCAACCCGCTGTACACTTATAGCATTATGAAAGACCTTGAAATTACATTTGAAAATATTACCCTGGCCCGAGAATATGACAATGTAGAAGACCAGAAACTCACAGGCACACTCACTATGTGGGGAATTGATGTCGCAAAATATTATGCAAAACAGGCCATCGGCATTCAGGCCGGCATCAAATATCATGACAATGGCGCTCAGGCAGCGGAATTACACTTTACAGGGGGCGAGCTTTACTTTGGCGGCCAGATGCCAGCCTGGAAAGATGCCCGGGCCTACCTTACCGTCAGCAGCCGCGATTACCGCTATAAAGCAGCAGACATCGTAAATGGTTATGCCAAACGGGATGAAACTGAATTATTAGCCGTTTTAGGTGTAAGCCATGATTTTCGTTCAGGCGTATTAAAATCATGGACCTTGAATACTCAGTACACCTACACGGATAACGAATCAAATGAAGAAGACTTTACTTACGATCGCAATGTCCTTGAAGTCAACTTGCGCCGCTACTTCTTCTAATTTCATGCTTTGTAAACATTGTCGACAATAGTCGGTAATGTTTACAAAATTATAATCACTCTCGTTTACGATAAATCTTAAGACCATCCTGTCGAACCATGACGTATTTCTATATCTCCTAATAAATTCAGAATAATCAATAGTTTATTCGCTTTTTCTAAAGGAGACATTCAAACGGGTTATAGACATCAGAGCCCCGCTGCATATAATTTAACGAGGGTGTATAATTCACACAGAAAAAATAATTAAAGCGAAGCAATTTTGAATAGATTAAGCCTCTGTTTATCATATTGATTATGATTTATGGCACTTTTATTGCTCGCATAATATGACGAATGCTATAGGTTTAAGATGATGAAATCCGTATATATATTAACACTAGCGCTGCTATTACCGGTTCAGGCAATGGCTGTTGAAAAAGATTCTGTATACACCTGGGGAAAGTGGGCTGAAGGTCTTAAGCCAGCGGCAGGTGCCATCGTAAAAGTCACGCCTCCACCAGCACAAACACCTGACGTAAACTTCCGCGCAAATGAGACCTCGGCATTTTTACGTGAAGCGGTAGCCGTTATTCGCGTACCAGCCCCCCCCGCCATGCCCGATGCACCTCAGGTATCGGGGGTTACAACAACTTCCGTTAATACGCCAACAGGCTCATCTACCAGCTTAAACACGGGCGGAGCACTAAGCTTTAAACGCGCTAAATAACCTGTAAATGAAATTTGGATTTATCGATATGAAAAAGCTTTTACTCACACTTACTCTCACAATTTGCGCTAATACCCAAGTCGCAAATGCGGCTTTGATTAGTGTAGGCCCCTATGCCATGGATGAGTCGGCTACCGTTAGCTCAATTACTGGCGGAACAAATATTTATACCTCAACCAATGACGGCACCGCCATCACCGACCAGAGCCTGGGCACTTATATATACGGCGCACCTGGTGCTGCCGCAGGTAGTATTGATCTGCGCTTTGCCACAGATATTTATAACGGCACTGATGCAGATGTCGTTCTATATTTTATTCAAGGCGATACGGATACTCCATCACCTGATTTTAATGTCACCATCAACAATCAATCTGTTGCTTATAGTGCCAGCCTGTTTACCTATGTAGACCCGGATGACGGCCTGACTAAAAAATACCAGGCCTTACTCAATGGGGACATCACCAGCTCTGACATCAATACCGCTGAAGGATTCGATGTACTTACTGCCTTGATTAACCTTGACGATTTTAATCTTACAACGAATTCTTTTAGAGACCTGCAGGTTTCTGGGCTGGATAGTGATGAGCGCCTTGCTCTGGTTGGCGGCTTTAACATTACACCGGTGCCATTGCCTGCACCTTTTTTATTGTTAATATCTGGCTTAGCTGGTTTAGGCTTAATTAGCCGTCGTAAATAATTAACCTGATTTTTTCGATTAAAAAAGCCTGCATTTAGCAGGCTTTTTTAATTTTGAATAAAATTTTTAGCAACTTAACTTCAGTAAAAACTATTCTTCATCCAGCCACTCAACAACGCCTTTCCAGTGCATCTTATCCAGATAAACATTTTTACCTTTCAACTCATGCACACCCACCCCCTCCTGCGTCGCACGTAAATAATTTTGTGAATCTCTTAGTCTTGCAACCACTGGAATATTTAAAGAATCTAAAAACCGATCGAGTGACTGAAAAGCAATTGTATTCTTTTTAACTCGATTGGCAATAATGCCGACACTCGTTTGATTTAGTCTAACTTTAACATCAAGCAACAAGTCTCGGATAAAATCTGCGGTGGCAAAAATATCTAAAGGTGACGGTAATACTGGTATTATTATTTTATCCGCGCCTTTTAACTGCTCTTTAAGTTCCGGGCCTTTTAAGCCAGGTGGAGTATCAATAATTAAACGTTGTGTTTCTGCTGGTAATCTTAATTGCCAACTCATGGTTACCGCTTTTGCTGAATTTTTATGGGCAACCACACCATAAATTTCAGGCTTATCGTCACCACGAAGTTTAAGCCAGCGCATACTTGAACCCTGGGGGTCATAATCAAACAACGCGGTGCTCACACCCTTCGCCGCATAATAACTGGCAAGATTGGTCGACACGGTGGTTTTGCCACAGCCTCCCTTTGTGTTAATGACTACTATGCGTTTCATTGCTTTTTTGCCAGACGATAGCCCAACTTTTACACCTGCTCAGTTTTGCTACGCACGCCATATTCGTGTCGCCCTGTGCGTAGCCGCTTATATTTTCTTACCATTATTATAGTACGTTCTATAGTTGCTCGATTAATATGCTCAAGATTAAGCGCTATTTCTACCAAATAGCTTCCCTCTTCAAGTCGTATATCAATAACCTGTTTTGGATCATCTGCAACCTCATGGCTCTTTGCATATTCTTTTAAGGTAGAAATGCAGGTATTCCAGACAACAGACTTGCCCTCAAAATTTCCTGTAAACTGTACATACACCTTAGCAGCGGGAAGCTCACCAAAGACTAAATACGACTGAGGTTGTGTAGATAATTCATTTTCAAGTTCATCTACACTTAAACTGATATTGAGCACTTTATGTATGCACATCACAATACTTAGAATTTCAACTGAAGTACTAACGAGAATAGCACATGAAAGCATTAGCCGACCAATCAATACTACCTTGCGACACTAACAGCCGGACACTATCGAAAACCGATATCAAATCTCATCTGTATGAACTCGATAACTGGGAACTAAACACTGAAAACAAAATAGAACAGATAATAAAAACATTTAACTTTAAAAACTTTATTGAGGCGCTAAGTTTTACAAATGATATTGCTGTATTAGCAGAACAGGAAAATCATCACCCGAAAATATGCCTGGAATGGGGGCGAGTAACGATAAGCTGGTGGACACACAGCGTAAACGGTCTATTTATAAATGATTTTATAATGGCCGCGAAATGTGATGCGACTTACATAAGTATAGTGCGTTAGCTTTTTTCAATATAAAAATGAAAAACCCCATCATCTAGCGACTTTTCAATTAATTTATCAGCAATTGCTTCGAGCAAGATATTAATATCCTGCTCAGCCACCGGATCCGTTGCCATCACATGTAGCACTTCACCACTTTTCATTTTTTTTAATAACTGTTTCGTTTGCATCACCGGCTGCGGACAGGCTTTATCGGTGGCATCCAGTTCATATTGATATTCCAGCATATGAATCTCTTTTTATAATAATTGAATAACAAATTCTCACCAAAGGCGTGAAGAAATAATCTACCAGGGGAGATAAGCGCTCAAGTTGCAGTTATAGTGCCGCAGTTCAAGGCGAAAAATGTAATCTTACTATTGTAAGTGGATAACTTCCATCACATAAATTCATGTTGCTTCACGGAGAGTAAACACTCAGGTTATCGGTGGGAGCGGTAGGCACTCAGGTTGCGCCTGTAAGACTGCAGGCCAAGGCGGAAAATGTAATCTTATACTTTGTAAGTGCACATTTTCCAACGCAGAGATGCGACCTTACAGGCGCAAGCTGGGTGCTTAGCGAGCTTGGGAGCCGCTTAATTCCCAGGCATATGAGCAGTCTAACTCTGCCAACACTGTATCCATTCCCGTATTACCTTCCTCAACCAGTAGCTGCAATGGCGGACGATTTTGAAAACGACGATGGGGTTTTTTCATCCAGCGTGCACCCATGGTTTCATTTTTTGGATACGTCGTGCGCAAAGCATCAATAATACCCAGAATCCGAATCGCCCTGAATTCCACATTGTCATCTTTTGGTAATGGAGTGTTTTCGTGAAAAGACCGTAGCTTACGGGTACGGGTGCCTTCGGGCAAATTCAGCACAACCACCTGATCTGCGGCGCACAGGCCCCATTCGTCAAGACTGGCCATAATTTTCTGGGTGAGCAGGATTTGTCGCTCTTCACTCAAATGAAACATGTTGTAACCTCAATATAACCTGCTTAACTTTCCGGGGGGGATATTATGCGCGCTACTCCCATCGAAATAGCCACACACCAAGCAGTAAAAAAATAATACTCATCACGAGCAGTGCCAGCAAGTTTGGCATAATCACCATCAAACCCGCACCGTCCATCATTATACCACGCGCCGCTTGCGTTATGTGGGTCAATGGAAACATCAGTGCCAGCTTTTGTACCCAGGGATGTAGCCCCTCCAGGGAAAACCACACACCAGATAAAAACATCATTGGCCAGGAAAACAAGTTCAATAGCCCCCCCGCCATTTCCTCAGATCTTACCCGCGCGGCCACAATCAGTCCCATGCTAATCATCGAAAAGGCGCCGAGGGTAAACACCAGCAGCAGATTTAGATAGCTACCGCGCATTACAAAACCAATCAGCAGGTGGCAGCCAATATATACCGTGATGGTAATTGCCATAATTAGCCACAGGCGGGATACGATTTGTGCTGAAAGAAACTCCAGCGCCGTAAGCGGTGTGGCTTTAAGGCGCTTCAATACGCCATTTTTACGATAGCGCACAACCACATAACCCACCCCAAACAGGGCGCTGAACATCATATTCATGCCCAGCACACCGGGGATGAGCCAGTCGATATAGCGAATTTGCTGTCCCGTCACCAACTGCTTTTGATAGTCCCCACCACCACTACCCGCCAGTACCTTTTCTAGCAGGTAACCGGTGGGAGAGCTGTCGTTGATCCAGTAACGTTTTTCACCGGCATCCAGCAATATGTCTAGCTGGTGACGCTTTACTTTGCTGATAGCCAGTGATTTTCCAGATTCGCTAATTTCAATAAGCTGCATATATCGTGTGCCCAAAAAGCCAAGACCTGCATCCGCTGGCTGATTAATGACACCAACTTTATACTGATCTAGCTGATCACCTGTAAACGCATAGGCGAAGCCTAAAATAATTAGCAGCGGAAACACGATATTCCACGCCAGTGCACTTCTATCTCGCACAAACTCCCTGTCACGTGCCTTTAACACGCTTAAAAACCGCTGCAATCTCATTGTCTTAGCCCCTTGCCTGTTAACTCAAGAAACAGATCCTCCAGTGTGCGCGGCCTGATTTGCAAGCCACTGAGTGAAATATTGGCTTCCAGTAATAATTTCACTGTCTGATTGACATCCGAGCTACATATTTCAACACCATCCGGTTGCCGGCTTGCCTTTAGTTTTGTTCCCGTCGAAGACATCAATAAATTATCCAGCGCTGAGGATATAGGAACTTGTACCACCACATCGTTAAAATGCTCTGCCAGTAAATCACGAGGGGTGCCCTGGGCAATAATTTTTCCATGATCCATTATTATTATTTCATCGCACAACTCATAAGCTTCATCCATATAATGGGTGGTAAGCACAATGGTTTTATTTTGCTGCTTAATTTTATGAATGAGCTGCCAGAAATTGTGCCTGGCCTGGGGGTCCAGACCGGTGGTGGGTTCATCGAGAAAAATAATGTCCGGATCATTTACCAGCGCAATAGCCAATAATACTCGTTGTCGTTGCCCGCCACTCAAACTGGCGGTATTTTGATGCAAAAAATCACCCAGTGCGCAGTCCTCAATAATTTGCGTCAAATCAGACACCTGGGTATACATCCGTTGAAATAGCTGCAGCGATTCCTGTACGGTTATAAAATCCTGCAACGCAGTGGACTGAAACATAATCCCTGCTTTATTTTTAAAGTCTTTACTTAAAGGCTTACCCCTGTATTTTATTGTGCCCTTGTCTAGCGGCCTGATACCTTCAAGCATTTCTACCGTGGTGGTTTTACCCGCACCATTAGGCCCTAGCAAGCCAAGACAGACCCCTTCAGCCACCTCAAAGCTCACGCCATTTACCGCTTTTAGCTGTTTAAATTGCTTATGTAATTGATTTACCTGCAGAATAGATTGCATAATATAGTAATCGTTTTGAAAGTCTGGGGGGTTATTTTAAACAAGATAAGGTGTAATTAGGGAGAATTTTAATTACATAAATTTTTAGCAAAAAAAGGGCAGGAAGAAATCATCCTCCCTGCCCAACTTTGCTGGCTTGCGGTTAATGAGACGCCATTAGTAAGCGTTAGTTCAATTAATAATAAATTATTTTTAATAAATTATGATCATATTTCATACATATTTATCAATTTTCACGCATATTAGCCTAAGCCATCAGCGGACATGCTATGATTTCATCCAGAATTTTTAGCATAAGTCATTAAATGCACTTTGGAGTGCAATTTGGATCTGATCTCAAAACTAACACCTGCAGTAAACGATGCGCCTCATTTTGGCCTGAGAGTTCCCATCGCCATAAAGCTTGCTCTCTCTATCACGCTATTAATCGTTAGCGGCATGTCAGCGCTTGGCTTTATTATTCTGGAAAATCAGAAAAAAGTTTTAACCCAACAAATGAATGAAATGGGTTCAGCCATCGTTAAACAGGTTGCAAATAGCGCATCTGAAATGGTGCTTTCTGATGATAAACTCGGTTTACAAACACTGGTTAATAATCTGGTAGATTACAATCAGATTAAAGGCGCTGTGGTGTTAACCGATCAAAATAAAATTTTAGTCGAGCATGGCCAAACCCCGTCCATTGGCTTTATTCAGCACCAGCTAAACAATAAAAAAACAGCACATATTTTTGAGTGGGGTGAAAGCCAAAATAACACAACAAAATTAATTTGTTTTGAAAGCCCGATTAAATTTAAACAACTTATTGCCGGTCACATCATCATCACTTTCAGTAAGCATCAAATGGTGCAGTCATTAGAAAACTCACGCTTTGTTATAATATTTGCCACAGTAATCATGAGCCTCATTGCAATATTACTGGCCTTTATTATGAGCCGTCACCTGTCGCAGCCAATACATAGTTTAGTTGATGCAAGTAAAGCCATTGGGGCCGGAGATTTTAGATATCGCCTGAATGAACGGCGCAATGATGAAATTGGTGAGCTTGCATGTGCCTTTAATCAGATGGCGCATGGTTTGCTACAAAAATCTCAGGTGGAGGATGTATTTTCACGCTATGTATCGAGTAATGTGGCAAAAAAAGTATTGCAAAACCTGGATGATGTAGAGCTAGGCGGAAAACATGTTACCGCATCTGTAATATTCGCCGATATTGTAGGCTTTACCAGCATTTCTGAAAAACTCCCCCCCAAGGAAGTCACCAATATTCTCAATGAGTATTTTTCATACATTTCAACTATTGCTCAATTACATTACGGTCATATTGATAAATTTATGGGTGATTGTGCTATGATTGTTTTTGGAGTTCCTGAGCACTCAACTATTCACAGTTTAAGCGCAATCAATTGTGCTATTATGATTCGAGAATTAGTTGCTCAACTAAATGATGAACGCGTAAAACAGAATAAAATCCCAATACATTTTAAAACTGGTGTTAACAGCGGCGTAATGGTGGCAGGTAACCTGGGTTCTAACGATCGCATGGAATACACTGTTATTGGTGATCCGGTAAATATTGCATCACGGCTGGCTAGTATTGCAAAAAGTGATCAAATTATTATACTTGAAGAACTATTCGAACAGGACGAAATATCAAGTCAGATATTGGCTGAAAAACATAAAATTATTCGAGTCAGGGGAAAACAGAAACCCGTATCAACCTGGCTGGTTAACCACACAATACCCGAAAATCAGAAACTCATGCAAGAACAAATAACTGAAATTTTAGAAAATTCTGCCGCAAAAAAATCAGATGAGTAATTTGTTTAAACTGTATCAACATATATCATTATTAATTTTATACCTGGCCATAACATCCTGTGCGCTAATGCAGCCCGCGCCCGATATACTTAACAAAAATATCCAGCACTGGCTCGCTGAAAATGAGTTTGATTATATCGATTACGCATTAGACAGAATTGATAGTAACAACTCTACAGATGATAACAAATATCAATTCATTCTCGATCAAAAACTAATGATTGAAACACGCAAAAAAAAATTTATTGAAACCACTTCCACAACCGCAAAAAAACACAAGCAATCAAATGAATGGCAACTAGCACTGGACACATATAATAATGCCCTGCAAAAAATTCATGCCGAACCCAGACTGATACAGGAAAAAACCGAGCTTCTTAAAGAAAGAGACGAACAGGTAACAGCACTTAAAAAAGACATGCTTATGCAACGTGCCAATGCTCTAATTTCTTATAAAAAAGTGTATGAAAAATTATATAAACTTATACCAGAAGACTATAAAGCACAGATTGACATTATTCATTATGACAAGGACAGAATCGTAATTGCAAACCAGCTAAAACTTTGTGGCGACCAGGCCATGGATAAAAATAAGCTTATTCAGGCAAACGATTGCTATGCATTATCCAATCAACTGGAACCGACCGCCGAAAAAGAACTGCTGGTAGCAAGCATAAACAAACAGTTAATTAAACATTCCACCAAAGAAAGCAATGATAAATCGCTTGCCGCTTATTACTCAGCTTACAAAAAACATCAGTACACCAAGGCCAGATCCCATCTCAAAACCTTACTTGGCATAAACCCCTCCCATACCAAAACTATAGCATTGTTAGAGGCGCTAAATAAAGAAATCAAAAATATGACTTTAGAAAAAATAAACCTTGGAAATGAACTCTATAGTAAAAAAAGAATTAATGGGGCACTAGAAGTGTGGCGACAGGCATTATTACTTGAGCCGAATAATGCCGAGGTCATTCAACTTATAAGTCGCGCAGAAAAAGTTAGCAAAAAAATTCAAAGCCTGGAAGAAACTCAGTAAAAATGTTTACCCTGATCTGGCAGAAACACTGATAATACTCAGGATATTTTTATTCGCACCACATTCATAACTTCCATTTCCATTCCTGCAATATTCTCTGTATCACCATAGTAGGTTAAATTCACCCGCTGTCCCTTTAGGTTTTTATACGGTTTTTTACGTTTATATTTAAAAGGTACAGCACAACCTTCTACCATCAGTGTATTAATTATCCACTCGCCCGACTCACGCTGCACATGGGACTCTACCTTCATCATGTCACTCTGGTTTAATTTCTGGTGTTCTTTTAGGAGTTTATCTACAGGTGATTTCATGGGATATATTTTGACATAGTTTTGATGGTGGTATTAGTAATAAAACCTCAGCTTTTACGCGATGCAGCACCACTTTAAAAACGCTCCCGGCGTTTTTTTCGAAATTGCTTCTCATCAAGGTCCTCCGGTTCGTCATATAAAACAAAAAGGCCCCGCAGCTTTCGCTGCGGGGCCTTTTTGTTTTATATGGCGGACCGGACGGGACTCGAACCCGCGACCTCCGGCGTGACAGGCCGGCATTCTAACCAGCTGAACTACCGGTCCGTTATTTGGTGGGTGGTGAGGGAGTCG
>Ga0316205_10001792_pt1 | contig 24924 bp, 52 predicted proteins | sample 3monthpyrite_MG_FD_204941 | JGI IMG/M metagenome (GOLD analysis project Ga0316205, IMG submission 204941) | Microbial mat bacterial communities from mineral coupon in-situ incubated in ocean water Damariscotta River, Maine, United States -... | ecosystem: Environmental > Aquatic > Marine >... | reverse complement strand
TGTGAGTAATACTTGTCTTTGTGTCTGTGAAGTCCGGCAGCTCGAATCGGCTTATTTCATCTAATATAGTTCTATGCACTGACTCCTCAATAGAGTTTTGATGCTCACGAGCGCAGCACCATAGCTGGCCGTTAGATATCATTGCAGCAACGTAATCAGCCACTCCTGTGGATTTTGTTGAGCCGCGCCCACCGACTACAATCTTAATTCTTTTGGGCTGTGTAAATACGGGCTCTAGCTTGTCAACATATTCTATATTTACTTGTGCAGCTTGATTCATTTCTTACCGCTACCAACAGGAACAAAGTTAATTTGAGTCATTTGAATAGGGCCTCCATCTGCGCCCGTTACTTCGAGTGAATTTTTCTCATTCCATTTCGCTCTGGTTTTCATCCAAAATATCATAGCCGTTAGATCGCCATCCATTGCTTTTTTATATAACATACCGCCTATATTAGCATTAGCCCTACTGGTAGCCGTTGCCAATTCCTTTGCGTAGTGCTTTCTAAGCGTCTTATCTGTTATATCTAATATAGCGGCTATATCAAGCTGTGGAATGCCAACAGCAGCCATCTGTTCAACAGCTCGGCGCGTTTTATCGTCTGGTTTATGCGCCATCACGTTCACGCATCATGTTATTGAATGTCTCGCCTGTAGCATTAACGGCTTCTTTGCCGGTGAAGTCCTGCCAGCGCTTGATTATTACGTCTGAAAATGCAGGATCAAACTCCATAGTATAGCTACTGATGCCGTGCTTCTCTGCAGCTATCAATGTCGATCCTGACCCACCAAAGTAATCTGCGACACTTTCTGCAGATAGCCTGAATCGTTTAATTATCCACTCCATTAATGAAACCGGTTTTTGTGTAGGATGAACTCTGTTTGATTTCTCTGATGCCTGCGTGAATTGACGCACTACGCTTCTAAAGTTAGCCCAAGCAAGCTCGCAGTCTGTTTGATCAGAACCCCCGTTATTTTTATCCCATACAAGCCAGCATTCACTATCTGGTAAAGCGCTGCAGTAATAGTTTGCGCCCCACCATATCTGTTTAGCTTCTGGGTAAAGGCCGTATATTAGATTAAAAGCGTCTTTTGCAACGTCAGGGTTATCATCACCCAAAATATCAGTTTTGTAATTCTTTGATAACACCCCTGACTTTGTAACTGCGTTCATCCCATAAGGCGGATCTGTATGAATTAAATCAGGACTGCAGCCATCCATCAGCTTCTCAACATCATCAATACTGGTCGAGTCTCCGCACATCAGTCTATGATTACCCAATACCCAAACATCACCTCTAACGCTTATAGGCTCATCTGGTATCTCAGGCACAGCGTCCTCATCAGTTAAGCCGTCCTCAATTACTTCTATCTGCAGTCCATCAATCTCATCAAGACTAAACCCTGTCAGCGATAAATCAAAGCCATCCTCGGTTAATTCGTCAAACTCTATCCGCAACATATCATCATCCCAGCCCGCATTTAGAGCTAGTTTATTGTCTGCAATGATATAAGCGCGTTTCTGTGTTTCGGTAAGGTGTGATGCTTCAATGCATGGCACAGTAGTTATGTTCAGCTTCTTCAAAGCCATAACGCGACCATGACCAGCTATAATGCCGTTATCACCATCGACTATCACTGGGTTAAGAAAGCCAAATTCTTTAATGGATGCCGCTATCTGATCAACCTGCTCATCGGAATGAGTACGACTGTTTCTAGCGTATGGGATAAGCAAGGCAGTATCTATGTTTTTTATAGACGGTAAATCTGCTCCACTGCTTTCTAATTCAGCCATTAGTGGATAGTCTCATTGGTAGGCATCTCAGTATAAATGCACTTTGGTTTTCCGACCCTAATTGATGGGCTTACGAACTTAAATACATCACCTTCCTTCATATATAATGGTGCTTTTATATATCCATTATCCAGACAATCTGTGAGTGGTATTTCTACATCGTTTAAAAAAGTCTTATATTCGTCACTCATCTCACCTACTCCTTATCACTGAATTCAAACTCGTTTTCATTAGTGAAAGAATCATCATCAGAGTGCTGGTTGATAAATAGCGCCTCTTTTACCTTATCCGATTCTTTCTGCTTTATGCGGTTTCCCATTTGCATATATTCAAAAAAGTTCCGCATATCTATTACGTTGTCTTTGATCTCCATAGATCACCATGCTATCAACCTGTAAGCGGGTCATCCTTTACCCTATTTGTCGGATAAGCTCCTTAAAATAGATAAGATCACCCCCTTGGTGGTGCTTATTGCTAATCCAATACAGAAATATAGTCAAAATCACCGTAAATCACTTTTGTTGCTGACATTGTAGCCTCTCCTTTCTTTCGCCACAAACCAGATTGATCTAGATCGCCGTCTAATAACGTGTAAGTTATGTATTTGTTTGCTGTGTAGCTTTGATCATCTACCGTTATATTCGTCGTGCCTAACGTACCGGTGAATTCTTTACTATCACCTAACCTTGGCTCAATGATGAACTTATAAGCCGTGGCTGCTGATATATCCTCTTTCAGGTCAGCGTATAGAACCGTTCCGTATTCGTTTTTGTTCAGTGTCATCATAATTTTAATACCTGTTACGCTTGGCTCTAATGGCGGTTGTTGTGGCGGTTGTGCAGAGATAACGCCATAATCACCTCTTGAACCACCGTATAAGCCTAATCTAGTACCCATTTTACACTATTTTAAACGTGTCGTTATTTGCCATTGCAATAGTCATCGCTGCAAACTCAATAACACCACCTATTTCTGTATAAGCTGTTATTTCTCTGCGCTCACCTTCTGCGGAGCCTGACGTAACAATGATATAAGCGCCCACTAGCTGATTATCCACATAGCCTGTCAGATTTGTGGTGGCTGATGTGGTTGTTAATGTACCGGTTGCCGCTGTTCCATAGATGATACCTAGATCAAGATTGTTTATATCGGTTTCCATCGTACCGATTCTTGGCTGCATATCGGCTGTATCGACTAATATAGCTGCAATGCTTGCGTTGTCTGGTGCTGTGGTATTTGCGCTATCAGTACCTCTCATGTCGGTATTTGTTGTGCAGACATCCACCAGATCAACATTAGCCACAGCTCCGGCACTGGTTGTTATTGCGCCACTGCTTACTATATCGGTTGCTAATGGGAGTGCTGCAATATCATCAGCCTTAACCGTATCGTCATTAACAGTAGGTGAGCCGGTTAGATTGTTTACAACCTGCTTTGCAATGCCTCGTAGTTCTACCGATGCATCAGCGCCATTTAACGTTATTGTGCCGAATGTACCGTCAAGGGTTACTACATCACCAGATGCTAGATTATTGATTGTTAAGCCGCCCGCCCATTTACGCACTGACAGATTTGTAGCACCTACTGCCGCGCCCATGTCGATTACGGGTGCTGCTGCGCCTGCGATACCTGATGATGAATCTTCTATAAGGTAGTTTCCAGCTTGTGAAAGAACCAGGCCGCCTGCGCCTATGTTGCATCGTGTGATATGCGCCTGACCTAATGTACATGACACACTGTTAGCAATGTGAGAATCTATAATATGGACTTCACCAGTCGCTGACGTACCTGCACCAGTAATATCATTCCAATGATACAAATGAGTGCTTGATATGTCTTGACTTCCAAGTACCATTGTTCCGCCGTTACTTGTCCATACTTCATTAACATGGGATTCTGCAAAGGTTATTGTAGACTCGTTTGAAACATAGAATCGATGCAAACCTATATTTGAGGCAATTGTGATCGCGTCTGCCAGTGTTAAAACAGGATTATCAGCAACGCCATTAACGTATGACTCTGTTCCGGCTGTGCCATCTCCGGTATCAACCCATACTTGTCCGCCATCATAGCCCACTGATTGAGCTACTACCGCGTAAGAAACAAAGGCTTGATCCATATATAACGTAGCAGATGTTAGCCCTGATGCAGCGTATCCTCTTACTCGAACCTTACCTAGATTCGCACCCGTTCCCGTATGCTTGTTTAATAAGTTGAATATCTCAACACTATCAGTAGTTGAATTAGTACCCGCTAATGATCCAATTTGCTCCCATGCAGTACCAGCCCAATTATAGGCAAAAACCCCTATTGTATCGTTTGCACCATTTAATCGGCCGGTCATCTGTACACTAGATGCAACGCCATTACCGCCAATATCAAACTGGTAATACATCTCCAACGCACCGGCAACATCAGAAATTTCGTGGTATACACCATCTATCTCATCCGTTACAGCAAACGTATTAACTTCCGTACCGGTTGTTACTGTGTCGCTCTCGGCCTGTACCGAAATTGCAGCCGAGCCTGTTGCTAGATTGCCGACTTGTGCCTGAGTTGCTGGGAATGTATCGTCCGTTATTCCAGTACCATCATATTGAAGCTCTAAATTATCGGCTGCTGTGGAGTCACCTGATATCGAGATTACATCGGTAGCTAACGTATCATCAGTCGTGAGCGTGGTGGTTTTTATCTTGAAATCAGCCGTTATTGATCCAGCCAACACAAAAGCGAGAGAAACAATATCACCATTCATCTCGCCTGCTGTTAAATCTACCGACCATTCACCATTTCCTTCATGCACTGGGGTGACATCTCCGATAGCTGTCTGCGTGCCACCGTCCAGAGTGACATAGCCGACAGGAGTGCCGGTTGTTGTGTCGCTGCCATCGCTCGCGCTTCTTAGGTGAAATGTGAAGCCCGTCACTGCCGTATTCTTTTTAAACATTACATAAACCCTATTGATTTACTCGCATTATACGCCCATGCAGGCTGAAAACCACTAACTGGATCGATAGTGAATGTCGGACTAGCTACCACCGCGCTTGCGCTTGTTGTGAGTGCTGTTGCTGGTATTGTGGCAGTTATTGTTTCTTGTGCAGTAATGTCATACCCAGCCTCTGCCGTCATAGTGATAGTTACAACGGCGCTAGATGTTCTTACAACGGCTGTTACACCCTCATTTACTTTCCACGTTGCATCCCATCCAGCGGCCTCCGCTTGCGCTGAATCAATGCCATCAATGATGTTCTGTCGTTGTGCATCAAACGTAGCGCCTGACGCCACCCATGTGTCGCCTGTTAGCGTCAGAATAATAGTCTTGCCACCGGCTACTACATCAGATTCCGTAATACTTGCTGTGGCTGTACCGGTTAATGCCGCGCTAATCCCAGCACTAGGCAATTCACCGATTGCAAATTCACCGATAGCACCTTGACCAATACTCATTTACGTTACCGAGTCGAGATTGGCTTTTGCTGTTTCTACAATGCCCGCTATTAATGCACAGTCTGTTTGCCCAAGTATTAAGGCCTCTTCAATGTCGTACTGTGCAAAGATCGCCTCTGGATAAACAACAGCTAATTCATATCTGTCTAATTTTGCCTGCTCTGCTGAACTGATTGCGCCCTTGCCTTTGCGGATCGTCGCTGCAAGCGCATCAGCCTGTATTCGTTTTGCTTTGATAGGATTAACATTAGAATCGATTAAGTTATTCGCGTATTCCGCTATCTCCATAACCGCTTTTTCTTGCTCTATCGGTAGAGGGTTATATTCATCTATGATCGCCTGCACAGCAATATCATTAGAACTTATCCATACGCCGTTATGTTCATGCAACCAATGACCGGCATCTTCAATGACCTCGTGTAATCTATTTCCTTTTTCTGTATAAATAATAGCCATAGCTCTACACCGTTTGCAAGCTGATTCTAGGAGGGTTCTTTCTATCTAATTCTGTCAATGTACCGGCAGAAGATGGCAGGGCTGTCCAAGAGGTAGCGGCCTCACTCAATACAGTAACTTTATAAGTATCTGCTGATGTCATTGCCAATGGTCCGCAATCAACTTGGGCATCGTCTTGTGCAGCAACGCCAGTAGCACCATCTGATACAATAGCAGCGAATAACCACCGCCCTCCATACCTACCCTGAGTAAAGGTTGCGCTCTTAATGCCTGTTGTGGCCGGACTTAAATCAGAAGTCTCTGCTATAAGATCGCCCGGTATTCCGTTATCGTTTTCATATAAGCCTATCCTCATCTTTGTGCCAGCGGCAGTTGTAACTGATAACCTTATATTGTCAAACTCATTGGCCACATAAAAAAATACTGGTAAATATATAACAGTATCAGCGGGGATAACATACTCTGCACGATATCCTGTGTGTGTATGGTTTTTAGGTGTAATCCACTTATTAGATTGAGCCAGCCCAATAGATGGTGCTGTTATTTCACTGCTAGTACAGAACAAACTTGGAGCGGTAGTAAAATTAATTGCAGTTGCGCCATCGCTTGAGTTATCAAGAACAGTCTCACGAACTAAAGTAGTGGCTGCCGAAAGATAACCAATTCCTGTCTCCCATTCGCTATCTGTATCATTTACAGCCCAATAATTAAACCGCTTATTAGTGCCATATGCTGTATTAAATGTTTGAAAACCAGCAACCGCGCCCGTAGTAGTAAAGCTCCCCGTTCCGGTTGTGCTAGTTGTTTCTTTTACTCGATTCGCCAGCATTATTGATCATCTCTCGTTAATATCATTAAACAAACCATAGACTTAAATTACTCAATAAAAATACTTCAATTAAGCCCATTATGAGGAAAGCTATCTCATAGGGGCAGACATTCACTGTTTATCCCGTATTTCTTGCCATTTCTTGTCGCAAGACCGCTTAAATACAATATTTTTACGGTTAGCTATGCCGCATTGATAGATGGGCTTTGATTCGTCATAGATAGCATACTGACAGTTTTTAATTAACTCACTGCCTCGGCTCTGGGCTTTTGAGCAATTGGTCAAAACTGAGCTTACTGCAATCACTAGAAAGATCGATAGACTTTTGCCAATCATCGACATATTTTAACCCCTTTGCTTGCTCTGTGTAGATTTCACCGGCTGCGATTGCATCTGATTTGTTGATAGCCAGCTCATTAGATACCCCATAGTATTTATGCGCGTACCAGCCAGTAATAGCGCCACTGCCAATTAATGACACCATTATACCAAAATAGATTAATAAGCGCAGTGATGGGGGTAGTTTAGTCATGCTTCTTGAGATTATAAGAACCGATACCCGCAGCTAACACTAGACCTACATTTGCATCCATTTTGCCGTAATAAGCCAGCCCGATTGATCCGACCATGCCGAGAAGCGTAATTATGAACCGTCTTGATCTGTATTTATCGTCCATTATTATGCAGTTCCTTTGCTCTTATCTGCTTTTTTATGTCATCTACATCCACTCTCACCTCCTGAATAGCAGAGGTGTTTTTATCATGCCGCCTTGTGTTTCTATCTATATCTTTTCTTTGATTAAGCATTTCATTTTGCATGACAGCAATACTTTTTATAGCATCATTTAAAAGCCTGTTCCCGACTTTTTGTTCGTTCCAGATGGTATTACACCACCATGAGCCGCCAGCAAGAACACAAGCCATTAGTATGTTCGTTAGAGTTGTGCTTCTCTCTAGTGGCCTATCAGATACTTTTGTTGTTCGTTCTTGTGCTTTAGTCACTGCCCTTCCTTATGCGTATCTAGTGCGGCCATTATGCTTTACAGGCGGCTTTTTCTTTTTCGGAGTGACTTTTTTCTTTGGTGTCGGCTTTTTCGGTTGCTTTCTTGGCATAATAATTCCCTAAGTTAGTGAAATGCCTCGTCGGTTTACTTGATTATATCACATTGATTCAACAAATCGATTAATTAGCGAATCCTGCTGATTGGCGTGATCTTTCTTTGCTTTTGCTATGTTAAATCTGTCATCCTTTTGGCTTTGTCGATACCAGTCATTGCCTTGCACCCCGATATGAACAGCCTCTGTGCAGCATGGCTCTACCGGCATTTGTACTATCTCTTTTTCTTCATTCATAACTAATTACCTCTTGGTGTTCATTAAAAATTTAGATTGCTTATTATACCTCTATGAGTGGTTAGGTGTTAAATACCGGGCTTTATTTCACTCATCTCTATTAGCTCCCATTATACTGAATATGGATATGATGACCTTCTTGAAGCACGAAATAATCACCCCCTAACACGGCTTGTAGGTATTCACAGAATGACCTGCATTCCTCACCCATAGAGCCGCCATTAAACTCACGACTACGCATATCTAGTGCATTGCCTTCATAATGCTTTGAATCTTGCTTGTGTCGGCCTTCTACGCCTGATGTGACCACAAATTCAACACCATAGTTATCACAAGCCGTCTGGATGGTTGGCAATACCTTTAAGATACCCTCACTCCATCCTATAAATGTTCTTACACCTTTTTTTAGTCTCATTATCTTTCTCTTTGTTGGTGGCGTGAAAACTGGCTGCCTTCTACCGCTTGTTTGGTTGCTCTCGCATATTCAACAAGGAACTTTTACCAGCCTTCACACCATAATTTGTGTCAGCCTTTCGCCTCAGCACTAGCGACAATCTGCTCACGTTATCTTAGCTGCCACGTCTGACAGTGCTGAACGCTTTTGGGTTGTTTGGAGGCAGTGACAGGACTCGAACCTGCACGAAATGACTTGTTTTGTTTGGCTTGTATCCATTCCGCTACTACTACAGCAAAACCAACATCACTGAAAAATCGCGGGTCATTTCTAGTAAGATTTCGTATAACTTAGCGTCTACCAATTCCGCCACACTGCCATAACTCTATTTTACACTATATTAATGCGTTGATGGCTGAGTAACTACATAAGAGTATTCGCCATCTCTTACCTTTCTAAATTTATAATTTGATCTAAAATGATCACCAAAATCCTTTACGCCAGCCCTTTCATCAGCCAGATATTCGTCAGTGGTTAAGTTGCATTTATAAACACTTTCTGTACAGTAGTCTTTAACCTCATTTTCTGGCTTGTCTGTTTTTATCGTAAACTCTCTAAAAGTATCTCCGTATGGTCTTTTCTGCCCTGAGTGAGTGCATACAACATCATATCCGTTATCCGTATGATTTATTTTCTCGTTATTCATATCTAATCTCCGTTATGTTAAAAATTAATCTTTATAAATCAATAGTTTACCAAGGAATATCATCATTAAATGCGTTATCATCACCACTATCTGGTACTGAATTGTTTTGTGGCTGCTGAAAGTTACTACCAGACTGATGACCTTGATTGCCTTGGCCTGCATTATCTGATTTGCCGCCTAGCATCTGCATTGAATCCGCTACAATCTTTGTTTTGTATTGGGTCACGCCATCCTTATCCCAGCTCTCTGTTTTCATTCTGCCTGATATCATTACCTGAGAGCCTTTATGCAACCATTGGCCACAAATTTCTGCAAGCTTTCCAAAGGCTGTGATATTCACCCATTCCGTGCCTTCTTTGTCCTTGCTTTTCCAACCGACTGCGATACTAAAATCACATACCTCTGTGCCTGATGGCATTGCCTTGCTTTGCGGGTCTTTCCCAAGCCTGCCTATAAACGTGCATTGGTTTAAATCATTTGCCATTTTTGTATCCTTATTTTATATCAAGTTGTTTTGTTAATTGGTTTTCTAATACTGATCGAGACTGCCCGAATCCTCCGGTAGGCACAAATGGCGCTATTTTATCTCTTAGCGCAATCTTTGCTTTATCCGTTAGCTTTGAATGTTTCCATCTAACGTGACTTCTAGCTGATTCAATGGTCTTTTCTATTTCCTCTCCACATTTAGGACAGTGTGTTTTCATTACCATGCCGCCATTAAAAACTTATCAATCTGGCTGTTGATTTCTTCTTTAGACTGCTTTTTCTTCATAACCTTTTCTTTGCGCCCTGTTCTGGCTCTGTATTCCTTATCTGTCTCACCCACATACTGCTCAATAGCTTTTTCGATATCCCACTTACTTTTAGTTATCCGAGTACCGACTATACTGTGCTTGCAGGCTCGTGGCTGCGTTCTTGTCTTGAATTCACCCCATGCCTTACTAGAAAAGCAAAACATCTCACCATCTACCCTGTAGGAATATTTTTCAATTGGATTAAGACCGCCCGCATTTATCCGCGTATCCTCATCAATAATGCTTCTGGCTACCTCTACTCGCGTTAGTCTGCTCATAATTTACCCATTAGAAATTTATTTATATTACATTGTTTAATATTAATCTTTACTGATTTAAGATCAAACTGCCTGATTCGCTCTGACATATTATTCATCTGAACAGCATCAGCTTTGTTTAATCTAAAATACTTTTCTCTGCGCTTCTTTTCTGCTGCTATCATTCTGCGATTGTTGATAACTCGCTGCTTTCTGGCTCTTATCCGCTCCTCACGAGCTGTGCGCAAATATTGGGGTATGACGTAATCTGTCATCTTCTGGCCGAACTTAACCTCAAGCTCTTTTAGGCTCCAACCCTCTTTTTGATATAGTCGCCTTGCCTCGTCTCGCTCTTTGTAACTAAGCATCGACAACCCACTGACAAGCCGCATAGCCCGTAATCATACAGCGCACCTTGCCACCCTTACGCAGCTTTTTTGATTCAGGCAGACGCTTGTGTAACATCTCATGGTCAAGGTCTGTAATAGCCGCTAGTTCCCTTGCTGTGTATCCGCTGTGCTGCTTTACTGCATACTCAGCCAGCCTTACCTGTCTTTGTCTTATGCCTGACTGTGTAATATGCTTATCAGCTAACATTGATGTGATTGGATCGCTTGCTCTATGGCATGGTGTATCAATCATTTCTCCGCCTCCTGTTTAACGCTGTCCAGTTTATCTACTGAGTCTATTAGCTTTCTACGTTCTGCTTTAGAGTCTACATAGGCTTGGATATGCGGCCAGTCTTGATCATGGCAGCGTATCTCATGGCGCTTTAGCCCTTCTGCATCCCTGCGGGCCTTGAAGGCTCTCTGTATCTCTGCGTTTGATTTAGGCATTAAGTTAAATCCGCTGAATAGAAAGCGCCTTCTGCCTCAAAACGCTCTGCATGGTCGTCCGCATAAACAGGAACAGGCTCTTGATACTCTTCCTGCTCATTCAGATAAGCGCGTACCTCGTCACTTGTCATGGGGTTTTGGCAAACCTCACCATTAGGGCGTAAGCATGTCTGCCCAAACGCTGACTTATATTTGCAATTCCCAGTAAATGCACAATTATGGTCTGACATTTCCTTTCTCCTGATTTATTTAAACTATGCTTACTATCTTAATGATTACCGGTAACAAGTCTAATTACTTATATCTATCCTTACCAGCTTATTGATAGGTTTTGTCTATACTGGATCACTAAACTTTTCTTCTACCTCTACGACCTCCGCGCCATTTGCGTACTTTTCTGCATCTTCTCTATCTTCAAATACCGGCAAAGCGCCTGACATTCCATCAGCCCAGCAGATATTAATATCTTGTTCTAATGGTGGCTCACAATTCCTGACGCTCACTTTTTGCTTGGTTTTCATTATCATTACGACAAACATCTCTCTACCCTCTGTTAATGGTGGTTAGTGGTTAATCGACCCAGCTATTAATTACTTCTACAGCCTTAGCGTAAATATCTGGCGACTCCCATGTATAATAATTAATCTCTTTGTCTTTCTTGCCGTATTTAAAATAATGCGTCCTGCTTGGCCCTAGTGCATAGCTATATACCATCAAAGCATCAGGCATTAAAAACTCTTCTTCAGTTTCACATTCCCAATAATTAGGGTACTCAACAGAACAAAACGCCTCATTGCTTTTCCCTTCTATGCCGTACTCGCTTTTTTCTTCTTTTTTATACGCAGCCCATAAAGCCCGTCTTACATCATCAATATCCATTCTCATTGCCTCGTTAGTTAAAATTCTTTAATAAGCTTTGTCTTTTTTAATAGCTCTCTAAACAACATAGCCTTGTCTGTTCCAGTTAAAAATGAGCCTTCAATCTCTTCAACATGTAGATTCTCGTCTACCCTGTATCTTGAGCTCCTCCAGCTAAATCTAATTACACCTTCTTGCGTGAAATCAATATCATTTATTTGGTTCGCGTATGGTATTGCTGATAAAACAATCTCAAAAATTTGGCTATTATTCACAATCCTATCTCCTTTCTCATATGTTTAATTGCACTCTCTGCTTTCTCAGGGTCGCATTTGTGGGTTAATTGGCGATCTCTTGGAACGTATTCTTTGTAGGCCGCTGTGTTGTGCTGCCATGCGCCTGATTGCTGTTTGCAGCATTTAACGAACTCTACAGAGCTAGGCGGCCAGTCTTCTTTCCATGTATCAAGTCCGTACTTAATCTCGTCACCTGTAAGCCCTGAGAGCTGCTCAGACCATTCCTGAACCGCTAGTTCTTCGATCCCATCAATAAAGCTCGACCACTTGTGACCATAGCGAACCTGAAACTTTTTAAATATTTGAGCTATCCATGCGTGTCTAATCGGTTGGCATTCCGTTTTCTTCAATGTCGCGTCTGGTGATTTCGTCGAGTTTGTTGATAACTCGCGCTGATCTTGTGGTGCTAGGTCGCTGATTTTCTTCATGCTGTTTATCCTTATTTCGTGAATGCCAGTTTCTTACCGCTGCTTTCCAGTCTTTCATCTTAGTTTTACCAACCATCCAGCCGTTTGACTCGTAATGGTTTAAAAACCGTTCTGCAATGACAGTATAGTTTTTCTCTGTGATATAACCTTGGATCTCATCAAGAGAGGGCGGGGTAAATCTTTTTACCCCCTTCTTTTCTTTGTTCTTTTCATTCTTGTTTGTTGTTACTTGTTTGTTATTTGATTGTTGATCGTTTGTTATTTGATTGTTAGTTTGTTTGTTATCTTGCTGGTACGAATCCCAGTTAGTTATTGATATTATTGAATATTTGCTTGTTGATTTGATTGTTAATTCGCTTGTTGATTTTAGCTTGTTTAATGATGTGCGAATTTGCTGTACCGTCATAGGTAATTCACAAGATAGCTTGTTATACGAGGTCACAAACTGGCCTGATTCGATAACAATGCCGCGCCACTTATTGGGCTTGTGATTGGCTTTTAATAGGCAATGCAAATACAGATGAACCATTTTAGAATCATCGTACCATTCCCATTCTATTAGTTTTCTATGGGCTTTCACCCATCCGTTATCCACTTTATTTGCTCCACAAAAAAGGGTTAATATGTTGCTAGCTTTAGACCGGAGCCGAGAACCCCAACTAGCACATATTAACCCTTACTATTCTCGGTTGTTCAGTTTGCTATGGTGGTCTAATCCCAATAACAAAATATCAAGTCCGGTTTCAAGTCGTACCTGATGCCTAATATTATACGCCAGCTCTGATTAATTTCAAGCTGGCGTTTTTATTTCGCCATCGTATGGTTCTGGATATAATTGCCATGCAATAACATCAACTTCAAAATAGCTTTCATGGTAATCATCCCATTCTTCAAAATATAGGCCGTCAGCTTTTATTGACTTTAAAAAGCATATTGCTGTCCTGCGTGGTGGCGGTGTTTGTGTCTTATCGCCTATAACAGTGCATAATAATTTTTCATTAAATGGCGGCTGCTGTTCGATTGTTAATATCCATTCACTCATATTTCTCACCTCGTTATCTAGTCTTTGTTAGGGGTAGGGGTTAGTCGATGTACTCGACACCCTCGTTTTCTTCTTTAAGCTCTTTAATAACTACAGGTTTACACCTAGGGCAATAATCGGTTTCTTCGCTTGGAATATGAATCCAACCTTTTTGTGTAATATCGGTAATATAATCACTACCGTCATACTCATACTCTGTATAACATCCTGCTCCATCGCAATTTATAACTGTCTTAATACTCATCTCTCTTTCTCTCTGTTGGTTGGGGTTAAAGCCCGTTAAGCTCTTCCAGCTTATCGTTAATTACTTTTCTTTCTTCTGGCGCGTAATTGATATTGTCTTTCCATAATCGCCATACTTTATCGATTGTTACCAGAGCATCTACTTGAACACCGTCTTTAAAAACTGCCCAGTTATGCTCATGTTTGGTAAGTTTTTTAATTTCACTCATCTATCCCTTCTCCTGTGTGGTGGTTAGTCTTTAATAACATGTTTATGAAACCAGTAACCGCCAGCAAACATCATAAAGTGACTTATCACCAGTAGAACTACTAATATAAAATGATTAATCAACTCTTCCATCACTCACTCCTTCGTCCTGAGTAGGGCGGGTTGGTAGAGGCATCCAATGGGTAGGATTTATATCAACAGAATAAGAATAATCCCCGTCATCATCAACCACCAGATGGCTAAAAACGCCATTTGCAAACTCAATATCTGACCATCGCTCCGCCCCACACCAAACATCGACAAAAGATCTATCTTCCGGCAATCGATCCTCTACACTCACCCACTGCATATCACGGGTGCGGTTGTAGTGGGCGATTAGTTTAGCTATCAACCTTAGATCAGAGCCCCCGAATGCGTATTGCCATGCGTCACACGGCTTGCCTATCTGGCGGTAATCAATTTCTACCTGCGATAGATTATGCTGAATACGGGTAAATAAATCTTTAATCTCATCATCTGTTATATCCTGCTCACTCATCACTATCACCATGTATAACGTCAATAAAAGAGGGTAGCTCGTCGTTATGCTTCATTTTATAGGCTCTTACATAGGCCGTCATGTGATCAACTAGCCATTGCGGTATGTGACCTACTTCAAGCATCCTTTTGTAATGCTCGAAAGTCTTAGCCTCTACTTTGTCGGTTGTTTGCAAACAGATCACTATGCTATCTCCAATTTATCGCCAGATTTATAAACCTTGATTACATCCATGCCAATAAAACCCGCTGGATGCCATTTTTTTTGAGCCGTCAAAGAAAACAACCGTCTACCCTCTGAAAAATCCGTCATGTAAACAATATGCCTTTCACCGTCGCTGCTAATAAGAGCAATATCACCAGCAACCAGGTCTTGGGATTTTATCTTGTTTTTATCCTCTGGTAATTTAATCATTTCTTACCCTTCCTTTTCTCAACATTGTATTTCTTTATATCCCTGATAAATCCCTCTAATCGAATAGAGCCGGGGTCTGCAATCTCATTATTTAAGAACTTGCGAATCCAGCCTCTGTCCTCACTGGTTATGCGCTCAAGATCGTTTACCTTTAATCCTGTGCCTCGCGCCATACGCTGCGCTTTATCAAACAAAATACCTACTTCATTACTCATCTTTATTTTTCCTTTTCGTTGACTATGTACTATAGTGTAATGACTTTTATAAGAAAGTAAAGAAAATAATTAATTAATTTATTTTGTGTATTATAGTTGACACGGCATAAGGATAGGTCTATATTGATAGCCATAGACAGAGGAGATAAGAAGATGCGAAAAGGACTAATAATACTAATAATCATCATTCTGGCTTATGCAGAGTTTTCAAATGACTATGAGCCAAATCAGGAAATATGCTACAACCTGTATCAAGATGAACGAGTGGAGTGTAAATAATGAGCATAATCAACGCAGAAAGTGATTACGACTCAGGCTACTACATCGATAAAGAGCCGCCAGAAGGTTCAGGTGATGAAGATAGTGAGGTAATGAACCCAGCTGATGCACTAGCAGAAGCAAAGCGGTTAAGAGAGCGTATGGAGCAATGTGCGCTATTGAAAGTACAGGCGAGTTAAGGAGTTAAGAGAATGAATCAAATACTAGACAGCCTCACCTACACGGCATACGAGCATAACCGCAACCTTGGTATGGGTCATCAGGACTTATGCGAGATACTAGGCTTTGCGGATGATAAGGCCGGTCTGTGTGCTGAACAATACGAGTCAGACCTTGTTAAGTTTCGCAGATCATCAGAATTCTTTGCTTATACCTGTAATATCAAAGCAGGTAAGAAGCATTATCAAGTAGCTGAGATTATGGGGCTTGATAGCGATCAGGCTAAGAAGTTTAAAGTTGTTTATAAGGATGATTTGAAATGAAGAGACCAAAAGAATTAACCGCATGGGATTTCCCTGATACACACATGGAGCCTGATGGTTACGACATGAAAACAGTTATTGATCTAACGCCACGTAATTTCGATTTACTGATGGAAAAGCATAATCATCTGGTTGAAGTGGTTGGCAGGCTATGTGAACAGAATAACGCCTTCGTATTTGAAGACTAACCCCTAACCTATAGATAGGAGATAGAAGGATGATTAGACTACCGTTTTTTATATTACCTTTTTTGCCAGATAAAGTGGCAAATAGACAGATATACGCCATCTGGGATCGTAAATCAGACCAGCAAATACTACATTCGTTTGATGACGCAACCGGCTGGATAGATTTAAGCATGGGAATCATGGCATCACCTACAATCGACGATATTGCTCAAGATTGCTATGGCCGCCTTGATAAGTATATTTTACCACAAATGAAGAAGAGAGGCCTGAGTTATGAGCGAATTAATGATTGAAGATAAAGAAACATCAAGAGAAAAGTTTGTATATATGGTCAAGAAGGCCGGTAAAATTTACGCTTCTCCATCGCACGAACAATCACATCCAGATCATATTAGCAGCTCAGCTATTTTGGAATGGCAATGGGATGGAGAATTGTTTTCAATCACAGCAACAGGCAGAAGGGTTGTTTGTAGTGAAGATATGCCGGCATTTCATATCTATAAATAAAAACGCCTGAATCTTGAGCTAGTCAGGAAACAGGCGTATAATTAGTTTTATCGGTGACCTTGCAGGGTCGTCAGAAGTATTTAATGATTGGGTTAATACGATTCCAACTTGTCGATAAGGCAATTATAAATCATATCCCTCTAGTAATACAACTAATCAAGTAAACACTTGAATACTCTGCAAGCCATCTATCCGTTACAGGCGGTTATTGTTTGGCATAAGCGGCTATCTGTTAATAGCTTACTATAAATCAGCTCTTTAGACCGGAGCTACGGAAGAAAACAGATTTAGTGACACGTAGGGGCTTGGCCTAGCAATCAAGGATTGATGAAAGGTTTCTGATAATTGATTTATATTTATGTATTGCTTACAAGGCTGTAGGTAAAAGATAGGGCTAGGTGTCCTACGGTCATTAGATAGATTATGTATTTAATAGGAGAGATAAAGATGGCATATAACGAATACGGTCTAGATGATAGATACTTTAAAGAGCAGCTAAATATTATCATTTCTAACGTAGAGAATTACACCCCAGACGAAATGCATAGAGCACTAAATCGGCTAAGACAGGTAGCAAAGAGACAGATAGGTGATGCTGAATTTAATATAAAGCACAGGCAAGCTAAGCCTTAACCCTTATTTTAATTAACCAGAGGATAGAGAGATGAGCTGTAAAGTATGCGGTAGAAAATTAGAGCTAAGAGATGGCGCTTGTTTTGATTGCGTTGATTTTGAAAGTCTTATCATGGATGGCTGCGATATGTATGACAAACCGCCAAAGCGTGAAATAGACGGGACCGATGGGATTAATATATTGCATCAGATTATGAAGCGATATGGAATATTTAAGGAGACGGAATAATGGAAGATGAAGAAAATAAATTAGCTAGTCTATTTTGGATTGCCGATCATGTTTGTGATGCGCCACCTAAGACGCAAAGAGCTGGCAAATGGTATCAGTTAATTATTGGTATAGGAAACGACCACACGGCATACGTGACAATTGATGATGACGCTTTAAAGGCTCTCTGTGACCGCAACGCTATGGATTTTGATGAGATTGTTTCAAAACGAGCAGCAGTAAAAGCAGAGGATTAACCATCCCCACAAAAGCAGGAGAATATAATGATTTACACAGTAACACAGAGTAAAGACCCAGAAATGTACGAATTCTGGAACGAATACACGGTAGCTAAGATTAAGCGCCCTATGCTCTGCATGGTGGTACATTCAGACTGCCTTGAGCCTAATATTGTAACAACAGTCAAAGAGACTGGCGAAGCTACCGTATTCTTTGAGTTTACCAGCTAAATAATATTACAGGAGAATATAATGAATGATAAAACAGACGTAGAAACAATCAAAACAGGTGAGTTTAGGCAAGTTACTAATGTCGGTAGTGCAATACCAATGCAGTCAAATGGACAGCCTGATTTATTGGCCATGTTCATTCAATCGGGCAATACCGATGTAGAAAGCCTGAAAGAATTAATGGCGCTTAAGAAAGAATACGAAGCCAACGAAGCCAAGAAACAATATGTTGTGGCTATGAATAACTTTCGTAAGGCTTGCCCTGCTGTCACTAAGACAAAATCAGGCCATAACTGCAAGTATGCAGGATTAGCTGAAAGTATTGACCAGATCAAAGATATTATGGCGGACAACGGCATTAGTCACCGATGGACAACTGGTAAAGATAGCGATGGTTATGTGCTTGTTACTTGTATTGTAGCTCATATTGGAGGCCATGAGGAAAGCGTGACATTAACTGGAGAGCCAGATACATCGGGCAGTAAGAACAGTATTCAGGCTGTCGGATCTACAGTGTCCTACCTGCAACGATATACATTATTTGCAGCTCTTGGCCTAGCATCATCTGATGAGGACACAGACGGTCACACAGTTAATCTGGCAGCCCTTCAAGATGCTATCAGAAAGCATTTTGACACCATCGTAGCGGTTAAGCATGGTATTCGCGATAACGACCTATATTCTGCTGGTGAGGCATGGTTTGAGCTGTCACAAGATGAGCAAAAAAGCTTATGGGTCGCACCGACAAAGGGCGGTATATTCACAACAGAAGAACGTCGAATTATGAAAGAAGAACTACGCAAAGCGTACTATGAATCAGGAGATAAAAAATGAGCGCCACAGAAAAAGTAGTAAATGAGATCACGGAATTCAAGCCATTTGAAACAAATATGGAAGAATTCAAAGGCCAATACATCGATATTGTTTATAACTTATTTGATATAGATCAGGAGAAAAAAGCAAAATCTGATAAATTGGCAATTGGCAAGGTAATTAGCGCACTTGATAAAAAGCACAAGGAATTAAAAGCGCCATTAAAGGCCAAAACCGACTTAATCGACCATGAGCGTAAGCGAATTAAAGACGAATTGCTATCAATGCAAGGAGCAATCAAGCACCAGCTAGAACAGCACGAATTTAAAAAAGCTGAACATGACGCAAAGCTTCATAACATGGTTTTAGCAATCAGCTCATTGGGTGAGTTTGGTGATTTTGAGAACCCCGACTCTGATCAATTACGACTATTGGTTGATAAAGCGGAATCTGTTAATGTGGATGATAGCTATGAGCATCGTAAGGCTGATGCAACACTAGCTCAAGTCGATACCGTTAAAAAGCTAAAATTAATGCTTGAACAGCGTGTTAAACATGAAGAAGAACAAGCAGAGCTTGAGCGATTGCGTATTGAAGACGAACAGAGAAAGCAAGCTGAACGAGAAGAACAAATCCGAAAAGAAGCCGCTGAGAATGCCCGTATTGAAGCTGAGAAGGCAGCGCAAAAAGAAATTGAGCAAGCAAAAGCGGCAGAGCGCAAAGCGATTGAAGATGCTGAAAAAGCTGAACTAGCAAAACAGCGTGAACTTGAACAAGCAGCCGAAAACGAAAGAAAGCGGATTGAAGCTGAACAGAAGGCAGAGGCCGAAAAACAAGCAGAAGCCGAGCGTAAAGAAGCCGCTAAAAAGGAAAAGCAGGCTTATCGAGCAAAGATTCACAAAGCAGCTAAAGACTCATTTGTAGATAATGGAATTGACGCGAATGATGCAGTAGAGATTATTAATCTCATTAAAGATGGTAAAATTAAAAGCGTTATCATCGAATATTAGTTCTCCTAGCCGGTTAAGTCCGGCACTCCTGCGAAGCCTTCGGGCTTAGTGTTTGCTGGGGGTACCCACTACCCTCAGCCTTTTTAAGGAATTGATATGATTTACTTAATTGCATGGGATATTGAGACAGATCAAAGAGTATCAGCCAGAGTACCAAAGAGGTCTGATGTGGATTATTTAAAGCAAGCTTTGCCGCACCTTAACCTGATAGAAACTGGCGCGGTATCGTATTGGCTAATGTCTCATGGTTTCCCGAAGTTATCAATGATGCCATTTTTCGATTAACCCCACATAAGGAAAGATGATGGAATGGATAAATGAAAAAACAGAAACGCCAAAGACCGGCATAGATGTTGAAGTAAAAACAGAAGAAGGCAAGGTTGGCGTGGCTAAATACTGGGATTTAACACGTCGATGGTTAACGATGGATAAAACCCTAGGCGCTAATGATGTTGTCATAGAGTGGCGATATTTAGATAAGACCAACTAATGACCCCACAAGACCGAATGAGAGAGTATAACCAGTTAAGATACGCGAGACGGCTGGTTAGCGATAAAGACAAATGGATGCCGGATTTCGAATTAAGGGTACGGATTTATGGTCGAGAATGGGGCGAGACTATCTGGAATTTATGCAGAGCGATTAAGAGAGGTGAGAGATGATTAAACGACAATATTTTTTCACAATAGAAGTTATACCACCATTACGAGCAGAGAGGATAGAGCAAGGAAAAGTAACTATTGTTTCTGGTTTCGTCCATAATCGATCATTCTTTTCAAATCCAGAAAAGACCAAATACCTTGCAATGAAGAAGGTCTGTAAATTAAAAGACTTAGATCTTAATGAGGAGATAATAATCGCAACTGGATTTACAAGGGTATGACCAATAAAACCACAATAGTCGTGAATGGGGTGATATGGACATACTACTAAAAAAAGCTAATGGCGCTCTATACCCTGCTGATGATGAGTCAGGTAAATATCTGTTTCAATGCAAAGAGGGCGTGATACTAAAGGCCAGTATATCAAAGCCGCGTAATATCCAGTTTCATCGGAAATATTGGGCTTTGATTAATTATGCTTATGACTGCTGGAATCCTGAGATACCGGAAAAATGGCAGGGGGTCGAGATAGAGAAAAACCGCGATACATTCAGAAAGAATATACAAATCATGGCTGGCTATGGGTTCCCTGTGGTCAATCTCAAGAACGAGATTAGATATGAGAGCAAATCTATCAGTTTTGGAAGTATGAGCGAGGAAGAATTTGATAAACTATATAACGCGGCAATCAATGTGCTGCTGAAAATGGTGTTTAAGAATTACACGCGCGGTGATATTGACCATGTAGTAGAAGAATTATTGAGGTTCGCGTGATATAATATATTTCTCAGGCTAGGTTTAGCGACCGAAAAGGGTGACACAGTATCACCTCTGCCGCTTCAATAATTACTGATAACCATACTGAGGTTAATATGCTTACTCAAAACCGACTCAAAGAGCTACTTCACTACGATCCAGAAACTGGGATATTTACTTGGATAAAGCCAAACGCAAATAGAATAAAAGCAGGGAGCGCAGCCGGTCATCTAGACTCTGTAGGTTATTTGCGCCTAACTATTGACTATAAATCTGAAAGATTGCATAGATTGGCTTGTTTATATATGACCGGAAGATTGCCTCCTGTTCACGCGGATCACATCAATGGCATTAAAACAGATAATCGATGGATAAATTTAAGATCGGTAAGCAAGGAAATAAACGCAAAGAATAAATGCATTAGATCAGATAATAATTCTGGTGTGACAGGGGTTTACTGGAGAAGAGACAGAAACAAGTGGGCGGTTCAGGTCAGAGTAAATAGAAAAACAAAAACAATAGGTTCATTTTCAAGTTTTGATGATGCGGTTATTGCTAGAAAAACAGCAGAAGAAGAGTGTGGATATCACAAGAATCATGGACGGCCAGCGTGAACGGAAGAAAACCCAACAAAGCGGAACGCGAGTGGTTAGATAAAATCTGCGAATCAGGGTGTTGCGTATGTGCTAATGAATTTGCGATCTATTCGCCAGCAGAGCCACATCACATGGATGGCTGTCGTAAGCCTGACTGTCACTTTAAAACGATTCCTCTTTGCCCGAATCACCACAGGAATGGTGGCTATGGTGTCGCATTACACGCAGGCAGGGCGCAATGGGAAAAACTATACGGTACTCAGGCTGAACTATTAAAACAAGTACAGGAGCTAATTAATGCCTAAATACGCAGCACGAATAGACGCAAATCAACCGGACATCGTTAAATCATTTAGAAAATTAGGTTGTAGCGTGGCGCATATCCACATGGTAGGGGATGGAATACCAGATATTATCGTAGGGTTTCAAGGCAATAATTATTTAATCGAAATTAAAGACGGATCAAAACCACCATCAAAACGCAAACTTACCGATGATGAGCAAGAATGGCATGATAACTGGCTAGGATCTGTCCATATAATCGAAAGCATATCTGATGTACACAACTTCCTAATTGCTGTATCTAATAGCTAGAAGGCCCGCAAGAACCCCAAAACCTCACCATAGAAGACCTTAGAGATATTGCTGGGTGGTATGGGGAGAGGGTTAAAGCTTTAGCCATGTAGACAAAGACAATCCGAGAGTTTTAATAGGCATCAAGCAGATAGAATAGTCATCCATGACCTCAGAGATGTAGGGGCATTATAAAATAATACTAAGCTTTATAGCCCGTCAGATAAGCAACAACTGCCTGCGCTTTCATTGTTTTGGGGTAGCCAGTATCTGCTGATGTATTAACATATAGCTCTATCTCTGTTCCTGCGGCAATAAAATTATCATAAGTTGCATCAGGGTCAAACCACGCGCCCCATTGTTTCTCGGCATCGGTAGTAGCTTGAATTATAGATATGTTATCGCCTCTAATTGTAGATGTTGATACGTCCCTAATTGCAGGGTACACGGTTTGACCTGCAATAACGGCGGCGCTTAATGAGACCTTGCCGCCAACCAAATAACAGTCGTAAGGCACTACATAGGTAGCTGTCAATGCCCCAGTACCGGCTATTGATTCGTCCCATCTTAAAACTTCATATTCAACAGGTTGAACTCTTCCGTTATCAACAGACTCCCTATGTAATTGAAGTTTGCCTGTTTCTGTAATTGTGTTAGACAGGTAGCTTCCGCCATAGCGAATATGACCATCGCGACTTCCATTATTCTTAGGTTGTAGCACGTCAAATGTGCCGCTTGAAATAGTTGTGCCTGTTAGCTTAATATCATCAACATGTACATTTGCCCCCTCTGATCTAACCATCGAGAAATTAAGACCACCTGATGATCCAGCCTTAATAGTGCAATTATGTAACTCTAGACCGTTAATCTTACAATTAGCACCTGTGCCTATTACATTTATCATCGGGTTAGTATCTGTCGATGCCCCAGAGTCATAGCTCTCTATTCTGATATTGTTAGCTTGGTAATTAGCGGGCCCAACAATACGCATTAATGTTCCATTATTAGCCTGATTGAACGATAGAAATTCTATATTTTCTAAATAGCCACCAATTTGTTGAACTAAATCCATAGCGGCCACATTGCTGTCTCTGACTGTTCCAAAAATAGTAACATCTGATATTTTACCCCTAACACCACCGGCAGATTCACCGTCTTGCATCATCTGGATAACTTGTCCTGTGTTTTGAACAGAATAGATTCCTTGTATATCATAACCCCATACGGGGCAGGCATCAGAAGAACTAGCAGAGGAATCATAACCAAATCCTTTATTTATCTTCTCGAACCGAACATCTCTTAGCTTAAACTGACCTATACCAACCTGTTCGCCTCCGGCTGTCTTTTTAACATACCGGATCGCTACCGCATTAGTAGCTGTTGATGCTTGTTGGTTTGTGTACTGCAAGATAACATTGTTTATTTCAAAAAATGTGGCTGGCGCTTGATAAGAGAATATATAAGTATTATTAGTACCCTGTTCAATGATTGCGTTTCCTCGACCTAGTGTTCTAATCCTTCTCTCGCCTGCTAAGTCTGCTCTGGTTGGTACGGTAATCCCTGTCTCGATATAGGTAGTGCCATCAGGAAACAGTACATCACCGCCAGCGGTTACAGCGGTATAAGCTAATTGTGCAGCCGTGCTATCGTCTGTAGTTCCGTCAACAACTGCACCAAACCATCTAATATCCATGCCCAATCCGACATTATAACCCCCGTCAACCCTAACCCAAGCCGCAGACCCATCACCCCCAGTAGGGATAAACTGAGTGCCACAGTAGGAGCCGCCATTGTCTGAGTAAGTGGCAGGGGCTGCTCCGGTTACGGCTTTGAATAGTCCACCGTCTGAGCTTTCGACAAACATGGTTTTGCCAGCTACGGGGGTGATTAAAGCAGCGGCTGTTTTGTCCGTTTTAGAATAACCCCCGATAGCTTTACTAAGCTGGCCTAAGTCGCCTGAGCTTAAAGTCTGCCCTGAGTCCGTGATAGCTTGCTGTATCTCACTAGGTATCTCGTTGAAGTCAGAAGGCTCTAATGTGTTACCATCTACATAATCGTTTAAATCTTTCATTTGTTAGCCTCTTAATACCATAGCGTGTAATACATGTCCCGCGCTGGTTACATTTGAACCAGATGATGTTCCTGTCATTTTTAAAACAAGCGTTCCAGCAGTTAATGCTTTTATTGAGCCATTGATTCGCCCACTGTAGGCAGCAGAAGAAAGAACAGGCACATCATCACCTAGAAGCGACGAACCTGATACGGTTGGGCCATAAAATTCAATCGTCGCCGTTCCTGATGATTTTGAGCACTCAATGGCAACATTACCACCAGCACCGCCTTTAGTACCAGATGAGTATCCCTGAATAAGCACAATATCATTTTCTTTAACATTTATACTGCCTAACGTTACTAATGTTACTGGCGCTGTTGTTATATCTGCTGAACCAGAGTTCCCGCTTGTTGCAGTTATATTTGGATTGTATGGATTTATTAGCTCCCAAACATCATTACTTGAATTATATTTAAGTTGTAATTCGTGGCCTGCTCCAAATATATCGCCAATTATCAGCGCCTGATTGCCGTTTTTAACAATCGTCTTAGCCGTTAATCCATCAGGTGCAAAGGTAGGATTAGTGACCGTATTCGCACCACTAGCCCGAATAGTTACCATTGTTTCATCATTTAATGATTGTA
>Ga0316205_10001791_pt1 | contig 24937 bp, 22 predicted proteins | sample 3monthpyrite_MG_FD_204941 | JGI IMG/M metagenome (GOLD analysis project Ga0316205, IMG submission 204941) | Microbial mat bacterial communities from mineral coupon in-situ incubated in ocean water Damariscotta River, Maine, United States -... | ecosystem: Environmental > Aquatic > Marine >... | reverse complement strand
ATTTGGGATTTTGCAGTACCGCCCAGGCGAGGCTGTGTTCGCGCCCGCCGCTGCCGAGAATGAGGATGTTCATTGGGGGCTCTCCTGCTTGGCCTTCTGTTGCCCGCGTTCTAAGGTGCGCGCACGTTCCAGACAACCCGACAAGGCGTCTCATGTCCGACCTCATCGACGATCCCCGCCCCGGCAACAACGCGCCCGAATTCACCGTTGCGGAAATCGCCGGGCGGGTGAAGAAGTTGATCGAGGGCGAGCTGGGCTGGGTTCGGGTCCGCGGCGAGGTGGGCCGCGTGGTGCTGGCGCGCTCGGGCCATCTCTATTTCGACCTCAAGGATGATCGCAACGTCCTGTCCTGCATGACGTGGAAGGGGCAGGTGCCCGGCATCGGCGTCATGCCCGAGGAGGGGATGGAGGTCGTCGCCGAGGGGCGCATGACCGCCTCGGGGTTCCAGTCCAAGTTTTCGCTCAACGCGCAGCACGTGGCCGTGGCGGGTGAGGGCGCGCTCATGGCGCTCCTTGAAAAACGCAAGAAGGCGCTGGCCGCCGAGGGGCTGTTTGATGACGCCCGCAAGAGGCCGCTGCCCTACCTGCCCGAGATCATCGGCGTCGTGACCTCGCTGCAGGGTGTGGTGATCCGCGACATCCTGCACCGGTTGCGGGACCGGTTCCCGCGCAAGGTGCTGGTCTGGCCCGTGGCCGTGCAGGGCGAGAAATGCGCCCCAGAGGTGGCAAAGGCCATCGAAGGCTTCAACGCGCTGAGCCCCGGCGGAGCCTTGCCGCGGCCCGACCTGATCATCGTGGCGCGCGGCGGGGGGTCGATCGAGGATCTCTGGGGTTTCAACGAGGAAATTGTCGCCCGCGCCGCGGCGGCCTCCGACATTCCGCTGATGTCGGCCGTGGGGCACGAGACGGACACGACGCTCATTGACTATGCCTCGGACAAGCGCGCGCCGACCCCGACGGCGGCCGCCGAGATGGCCGTTCCTGTACGGCTGGAACTGCTGGCCTGGGTCGAGGCGCAGGGCGCGCGGCTGAGTGCGGCGCTAAGCGGCGGGGTCGAGCGGCGCGGGCAGAGGCTGCGCGATCTGGCAAGGACCTTGCCGCGGGCGCGGTCGTTGCTGGATGCGCCGTCCCAGAAGCTCGACGTGGTCGGCGCGCAACTGGACGGCGCCTTGATCAAGGGCGTGCAGAGGCGCAAGGTCGCGCTCTCCGAGGTGAGCGGGGCGTTGCGACCGTCCGCGCTGCGTCAGAAGCTCGCCCATGGTCGGGAGCGAACCGGGGCGCAGGCCAACCGGCTGGCACCGGCACTGGTGCGCGGTGTCCAGCAGCGGCGCGAGCGGCTGGACGGGCTGGCGGCCCGGCTGGGACGCAGTGCGCCGCAGGCGGGCCTGCTGCAACGGCGCGAGGCGTTCGACCGGGCGGTGCTGCGGCTCAGTGATGTCGGCAGGCGGCAGGTGAATGGCTGGCGTGATGCTGTGCGGTCGCTGGACCGGCTGCGCGAGACGCTGGGCTACAAGGCGACGCTGAACCGGGGCTATGCGGTGATGCGCGGCGATGGTGACGTTGTCACCACGCGCAAGGCCGCGCAGGCCGCCGAGATGCTTGAGGTCGAATTTGCCGATGGCCGGCTCGAACTGGGCGCGGGCAGTGCCAGACCCAGGTCCGCGAAAAAGCCTGCGCCGCCCAAGCCTGAACAAGGCAGTTTGTTCTGATCATTCGAGGCAAATGCGATCGACCCCGAGACCGGATGACACGTAAAGGCGCGCAATCGTTGGACGGAAACGCCTGTTTCCTTGTTTCCACGCCATGAACGATCCCCGACAAAACCGCGATATTGTCCGGGCCGCGCCCCAGTTGTGCCCGAATTCCCACCGATACCGGATGCTGAAGCGGCCCACCTGACGTGACCCGATCACGCAGCGCGGCGGTGACGCAACGAGATTCGGTCTCTGGCGTTTTGTGCGATCCCGGGCGGGTTGCGCGATCCGGCGGGGGCGAAATGAAAGAGGTACGAGTCATGGATCGCTTGACCGAAATGGAAGCCTTCGCCACCGTGGTGGACCAGGGTGGATTTACGGACGCAGCCCGCAAGATGGGGATTTCGAAATCCGCCGTTTCCAAGCATGTGTCGTCGCTTGAGGCCCGTTTGGGTGCGCGCCTTCTGAACCGGACAACTCGCCGGGTGAGCCCGACAGAGATCGGTCTGGCCTATTACGACCGCGCCTTGCGGGTGCTCAATGATGCCGGCGAGGCCGATGCGCTGGTCAGTTCGATGCAGAGTGATCCTTCTGGCCTGTTGCGGATTTCGGTGGCGACGGATTTCGGTGTGAACCACCTGAGCCCGGTGCTGGGCAATTTTCTCGAGGAGTTCCCGGAAATCACCGTGAATATGGTGTTGAACAACCGCTATGTGGAGCTGATCAGCGAAGGGTTTGACATGGCCATCCGCATCGGAGAGCTGGAGGACAGCACCCTGCGCGCCCGCAAGCTGACCGAGACCACAAAGCGCATGATCGCGAGCCCCGGCTACCTGCAAAAGCATGGCCGCCCGATGAAGATCGACGATCTCAACGAACACAAGCTCCTGCACTACTCCAGCCAGTCGGGCGGGTCGGTGTGGAAGCTGACCGCACCGTCGGGCGAGAAGCGCCAGGTGCGCACCGCAGGCGGGCTTTCGGTGAATGACGGGCAGTCGCTGCTCAACGCTGCGATCTCGGGCCTGGGAATCGCCTATCTGCCGAGCTTTCTATACGCCGAGGCCATGGCCGAAGGTCTGGTCGAGGATGTGATCCCCGATCTGCCGATGGAAACCCAGGGCATCTATGCGGTCTATCCGCCCGGACGTTTCACGCAGCCCAAGGTGCGCGCCTTCATCGATTTCCTGGTGCATGTGTTCGCGGACAAGGGCCCGGCCGACTGGTAGCTGAACCCGAAAGATTCCTCCCCGCCTGTGGCAGCAGGCTACCTTGCCCCGGATGCTTCCCCCCCCTCGCATCCGGGGCTTTTTCTTTGAAGGAACGCGCTGGCGCGCGTACTGGTTGTCTCGTCGGCGCCTTTCGGGCGTCTCCTCGCGGAGAACGGCACCGCGGTGCAACAGGTCGGGCGGGGGCGATCGTGGCGTGCCCGGGACATGGGTATTTTGAACCAGAAAGAAGCAGGTTTGTCGCCCGGTATGCAGGGCGTGTGCACAGGGCGTGTGCGCGGGGTCGGGTTGCCTTGGGAGGCGTTCGGGGCAAATACAGGGGGAACATTCCAATGATCGAAAGGATCCACCTCATGGCCGACCCCGTATTGCTGACCATCAGCGGCTCGCTGCGCAAAGGTTCGTATAACCGGATGCTCTTGAAACATGCGGTGGCGGCGTTCGGGTCGGCCGACGTGGTCGAGGCGGACATCGACATCCCGCTCTATAACGGTGATGACGAGGACCGGGACGGGCTGCCGCCTGCCGCCCGGGTGCTGGTGGATCAGATCAAGCGCGCCGATGCGATCGTGATTGCGAGCCCCGAGTACAACAAGGGGATCAGCGGCGCGCTGAAGAACGCCATCGACTGGGTCAGCCGGGTGCCGGGCGGTGTGCTGAAGGGCAAGCCGGTCGTCGTGATGAGTGCGGCCGCCGGGCGCACCGGTGGCGAGACGCAGATATTCGGAACGATGAGCCTGTTGCTGCAACTTCAGGCGCAGATCATCGCGGGGCCCGCCGTGCTGATCGCGGCGGCGCATGACGAGTTCGGTGCCGATGGCGGGCTCGCCAACGAGGTGTATCAGAAGGCCATCGCCGCGCGGATGGAGGCGCTGCGCGCGGCTGTCACCTGAACCGGTTGGCGTCGTAGGGCGCAAAATCGGTGTTGGGGCGGCGGCCCGAGATGAGGTCAGCCACCCAGCGCCCGGTGATGGGGCCGCCTGTCAGGCCGATATGCTGGTGGCCGAAGGCGGCATGAACGCCCGTGCTGCCGATCTCGCCCACGAGCGGCAGGCTGTCGGGCGTGGACGGGCGGAAGCCCATCCATTCCTCGGCCTCGTCATAGGTGAGGTTCGGGAACGCACGGTCGATATGGCTCTGGATCAGCGCGATGGGCGCGCGGGACGGAGCTTTGTGGATGCCGCCCAGCTCGACCGTGCCGGCGCAGCGCAGGCCGTGCTCCATCGGGTTTACGGCGAACTTGCCTTCGGTCATCATCATGGGCGTGCGGGGCATCTGGCTGGGATTCTTGAGGTGCAGATGGTAACCGCGCTCGGCCTCCAGCGGCACCTTGATCCCGAGTTTGCGCAGGATCGGTTTGGACCATATCCCCGCAGCCAGCACCGCGTGGTCGCAGGGCAGCAAACCGATGGTCGTATCCACGGAGGTGATCCGCCCGTCGGTCAGTGTGATGTCGTGCACCTCGGCCTGGGTGTAGGTACCGCCTTCGGCCTCGAGCACGCGCGCCAGATCGGCCATATAGGCACCGGGGTTGAGCACATGGCCATGCCCTCTGAGGACCGCAAGGCAGCGCATGTCGGGGCCCAGCATTGGCTCGGCCTCCTGCACCGCCGCGCCTTCGATGATCTCGGGCACGTATCCGAATTCGCGCTTGAGCGTCCAGCCATAGGCATCCTTGTCCAAGGCCGCACGGCTGGAATAGGCGTAAGTGAAATCGCTTGTCGCCAGCCATTTCGCGGCCGGCGTGCCGCGGGTCAGGGCGTGGTGCTGCTCCACGCTGTCGCTGACCAGCGGCATCAGCCCTTCGATGGTGCGGCGCACGCCTGCATCCGAACTGTTGGCCACGAATTTCAGAAGCCAGGGGATCATGCGCGGCATGTAGCTCCACTGCATGAAGAGCGGGGATTTGGGGTCCAGCATGTATTTCAGGCCGGTTCTGGCGATGCCCGGTGTGTTCACGGGAATGATCGCCCATTCCGCCAGAAGCCCGGCATTGCCATATGAGGCCCCGGCACCCGGATGGTCCTTGTCCACGAGCGTGACATCGTGACCTGCCCTGCGCAGCCAGATTGCGGCGCTCAGCCCGCAGATGCCCGCGCCGATGACAACGATCCTGTTCCGAACGCTCATGGCACAAATCCCGATGCAGTGTTCCGGGGCCACCTAATCGCAGTGGGTCGCAGTCGGCAACAGCAGAGTGGTAACCGCGGGCCGGGCCTGCCGTTCAGGTCCGGGAATGGCCAACGCCGGTCGAGCGATGTTGCCGCAGGGAATTGGTGGCGGTGATCGCCTTTGCGCAACCAGCCTGAGGGCAAAAGAGAAACCCCGCCGGGTCTGGCGGGGTTTCTGAAAAATCCAGAGTCTAGGTCTCAGCGCAGGCTCAGCCCTGACGGGCCTTGAAGCGGCGCTGGGTCTTGTTGATCACGTAGACGCGGCCTTTGCGGCGCACGACACGGCAATCACGGTGCCGGTTCTTGAGCGAACGAAGCGAGTTGCGAACTTTCATGTCCTCTCTCCTCTTTTGTCGCGGCGCGGGCCAGCGCCTTGCGGGTTACGGGTGCCTGCGCGGCTGCGCAAACAGTGAATATGGTGGGCGATACAAGGATCGAACTTGTGACCCCTTCGATGTCAACGAAGTGCTCTACCGCTGAGCTAATCGCCCTTATGTCCCGGTTTGGTCCCGTGCCCCAAAAGAATAGGGGCGCGGAAGTCCGCGCCAGTTCGTGGCTGTCTATAAAAGGAGTCGTGTGTGTGATCAAGGGCTTTCGATGGGGGAATATTCTGGTCTATGCTGGCGCGAAGGCAAGGAGGTTTGATGCCCAAGACCGCGTATCACCTGGTTTTTCCGCAAAAGCGCAGCACGAGTGTTGTTTTCGCCTCGCCGCATAGCGGACGGGACTATCCGAAATGGTTTATCCAACGCTCGCGACTGGATGAAATGACCATCCGCAGTTCCGAGGATGCCTATGTCGATCAACTTTTTGCATCGGCCACCCAGATGGGCGCGCCGTTCATCTGTGCCGGCGCTCCGCGGGCCTTTGTCGACCTCAACCGGGGGCCGGATGAACTGGATCCTGCGCTGATCGACGGGGTGCGGCCCAGCGGGCACAACCCGCGCGTGGCTTCGGGGCTGGGTGTGATCCCCCGGGTGGTGGCCAATGGGCAGGCGATCTATCTGGGCAAGCTGCCGCGCAGCGAAGCCGAGCGGCGTATCGAAACCTATTGGCAGCCCTACCATGCGACGCTCAGGGCGCAGCTCGACCAGGCCCATGCGCAGTTCGGCGAGGCGATCCTGGTGGATTGCCACTCGATGCCGCATGAGGCGATGGATGCCATCGCGCGGGGTGGCGGGCGGCGTCCGCAGGTGGTTCTGGGGGACCGTTTCGGCGCTTCTGCCGACGGCGAAATCGTCGACCGGATCGAAGCGGCGTTTCGGCGTGCGGGGCTGGAAGTGGCACGCAACGCGCCCTTTGCCGGGGCCTATGTCACCCAGACCTATGGCCGTCCGGCGCGTGGCCGCCATGCCGTTCAGGTGGAGATCGATCGGGCGCTCTACATGGACGAACGCAGGATCAAGCCTGCCTCGAATTTCGTTGAATTCCAGACGCTTATGACATCGGTGATTGCCGAGATCGCCGAGATTGGGCGGCCGGTGACCGACGCGCTCGCCGCGGAGTAAGGCGTTTTGCAGAGAGCGGCACATCGTTTGTCGCAAGGTTTCGGGAGCCGTGTCGCGGTCGTGAGGTTCCGGGTCAAGCCCGAGACGGGTCAGGCAGGCGGCGCCACCAGTGGTTTCACCGCAAGGCGCGGCCCTTCAGGATCGCCTTGTCGCCGAATTTCTCCCGGATGGCATCGGTGGCACGCTCGGCCTGCGATCGCTGCCGGGCCTGCGGGTCGAGAAGGTCCCCCGACAGGTCGCCGGTGTCCTCGTCCACAAGCTCGGATATGCCGACGCCGATCAGCCGGTACGGTACGGCATGGTCTACCTGGTCGAACAGACCGCGCGCCGTGCGATAGATGGTATCGGCCATCTGTGTGCAATCCCTTAACGCCACGCGCCGGGTGATCAGCGAGTGATCGGCGCGCTTGAGCTTGAGCGTCACCACGCGGCCCGCCAGCCGCCGTGCCTTGGCCCGGTCGGACACGTTCTCGGACAGCCGCCAGATATGGCCGTCCAGAAGATCGGTGCTGGCGGTGTCCTCGAAAAACGTGGTCTCGTTCGAGATCGACTTGACCGGTGCGCGGGCATCCACGCGTCGCCGGTCCTGGCCGCGGGCGAGGAAATAGAGCCGGTCGCCCATCGCGCCGAACCTGGCGTGCAGGTCCTCGCGCTCCCAGCGCAGAAGGTCGGCGAAGGTCCGGATGCCCGCCTTGTCCAACGCGCCCTGGGTGGCCTGCCCGACGCCCCAGATCATGCGCACAGGTTTGGGCATCAGGTAGTCATGCGTCTCGGCCTCGCCGATCACCGAAAAGCCGCGCGGCTTGTCCAGGTCCGATGCGACCTTGGCCAGAAACTTGTTGTGACTCAGGCCGATAGAGCCGGTCACGCCCAGCTCGCTCCGCATTCGGCCCACCAGCCGCGCCAGCATGACCGCAGGCGGTGCGCCATGCAATTTCTGCGTGCCCGAGAGGTCCATGAACGCCTCGTCCAGCGACAGCGGTTCGACCACGGGGGTCAGCTCTTCCATCAAGGCGCGGATGTCGCGGGACACGGCCGCATAGACCTCCATGCGAGGGCGCACGACCACGGCCTCGGGGCACAGATCGAGCGCCTTGAACATCGGCATCGCGGATCGCACCCCCCTGATCCGGGCGATATAGCAGGCGGTCGACACGACCCCGCGCCGCCCGCCGCCGATGATCAGCGGCTTGTCCGCGAGGTCGGGATTGTCGCGCTTTTCAACGCTCGCATAAAAGGCGTCGCAATCCATATGCGCGATGGTCAGATCAAAGAGCTCGGGATGGGCCAGCACCCGCGGACTGCCGCAGGAAGGGCAGCGGGTCTGGTCCTCCTGGGCTTCGGACAGGCAATCTCGGCAGAAGGCGGGCATGGGGTCAGACTAGCCTGTTTCCGGGCCGGACAGAAGCATGACCGGCCCACCGGATATCGAATGAATATTGAAGGTCGGTGTCGCGTCGGTACGACGTCGGTATCACGTCGGTGGTCTTGTCCGCAGCCCGCAAGGTTCCGTTAACCATTCGGCCCTTTCTTGGTGCCGCAAACATCCCCGCCGGAGGCACCGAAATCCGGCGCGCGAAGCGCGCCCTGCCGCGATGGCGAAGCCAGCGCAAAACCTCAGGAAAAAATCTCAGGGCAAGTCCGCCAGGATCGCCTCGGCAGAGGCGCGGGGGGTGTCCGAGGCCCAGATCGGCCGGCCGACCACGATATGATCGGCACCATCCGCAATGGCCTGACCCGGAGTGGCGACGCGTTTCTGATCGCCCAGCGCGGCACCTTGGGGCCGCACACCCGGGGTGACGATCAGGCGGCCCGCCGCCTCGGGCAGCGCGCGGATCATCGCGGCCTCGCGCGGGGAGGCGATGACACCATCGGCCCCGGCCTCGAAGGCGCGGCCGGCGCGGGTCGCCACAAGGTCGGCCACGTCGCCGGCACGGATCAGGCTGGCATCGAGGTCCGCACGGTCCAGCGAGGTCAGGATCGTCACCGCCAGGATTTTCAGATCCTTGCCCGCGGCCCCCTCCCTGGCGGCGCGGACCACATGCGGGTCGCCATGCACGGTCAGGAAATCCAGATCGAACCGGGCCAGCCCGCGCACCGCCGCCTCGACCGTGGCGCCGATGTCAAAGAGCTTCATGTCCAGAAAGATGCGCTTGCCGTGATCGTGCTTGAGCTCATTGGCCAGCGCCAGCCCGCCGCCGGTCAGCATCCCCAGCCCGATCTTGTAGAAGGACACCGCCTCGCCCAGCTCCCGGGCCAGTTGCAGCCCGGCCAGCGCGTCGGGCACATCGAGGGCAACGATCAGGCGGTCATCGGATGGGGGGGACATGGGCGCGCTCCTGTGCTGGTCGCGCCCTTCATTGCGTCGGGGTCCGTTCGCGTCAAGCGCTTCTGAGGAATTCCCGTGTGGCGTCCTTGGCGACCTGCACCTTTTCCCCCTGCCGCCGGAATTCCGGCATTTGGCGGATTTGCCGCAGCGCGTCACGCATCAGTTCCAGCGCCACATCGTTGCGCGAGGCGGTTTCCGGCAGTTCGGCCCGGCCCAGCAGACTGAGCGTGCTGCGGTCGGTGGTCAGAATGATCACGGCCCGGTGCAGACCTTCTGCCGCGGCAAAGGTCAGGTTGTCGAACTGGATCTTCTTGATCAGCATCTGAATACTCATAACGTCCATACCTACGTGGTAACCCTTGCGACATGGTAAACGCAGGGTGAATTGCTGCCGATCCTTCCCCTTTTATGTGGTTCTTTTTAGCCAGTTTTCCGGCAGCGGTCGGTCATCTGCCGCCCGCTGTCCGCTTTTCGGCATGATCACGCCGCCAGATGTCGGTCTTCCTGCGCTTCCCAAAGCGCGCTTTCGGCCAGGAACATCGCGTTTTCCGCCAGGATCCGGTCGACCCGCGCCTGGTAGCTGGGCATCGATGTCGGGCGCACCGTGCGCATCACGGGGTGCCTGGCGCGGTGCAGCGTGGCGGCCGTCCTGGCCAGGTGCCCCGTCAGCAAGGCGTAATCGGTGTGCAGGGGTGCGGCCACATGCACGGCGTAGGAATAGGTCTCGCCCTGGTCGCGCACATTCACAAGCGCTTCGAATCCGGCGCGCTCGGGGTTGTACCGCACGGTGTCAAACTCGATCTTCTCGATCTGCATGTTATTGGTCCTTCTGCTCTTCTCCAAGGGCGTTGCCCTGTGGATAACTTAGGATTCACCTTTGCGTCTTAAACGGGGGAAGCGGTCAAAAAGATCACCTGCGGCGGAATTTCGCACATTTGTCTTGAAGAACGGCGGGTTACTGCCCATTTCAGGCTCGTGAGGTTCCCAAGTGCTGTATGCCTAATGCTGGGTGCGGCCAGAAGGGGAACGCTTGGAAAAGGAGAGTTGGGATGGACTTCGAGAAGTTCACCGAGCGGTCGCGCGGTTTCGTACAAGCGGCACAGACGATCGCCATGCGGGAAAGCCATCAGAAACTGGCGCCCGAGCATATTCTGAAAGCGTTGATGGATGACGATCAGGGGCTTGCCACCAACCTGATCAAACGTGCGGGCGGCGCGCCCGAGCGGGTGGTGCAGGGCGTCGACCTGGCGCTGGGCAAGATCCCGAAGGTCACGGGCGACACCGGTCAGACCTATATGGACCAGCAGACCGGCAAGGTTCTGGCCGAGGCCGAAAAGCTGGCCAAGAAGGCCGGCGACAGTTTCGTGCCCGTGGAACGCATCCTGACCGCGCTGGCCATCGTCAAGAGCGGGGCCAGGGACGCGCTTGAGGCAGGAGACGTCACCGCGCAGAAGCTCAATGAGGCGATCAATGATGTCCGCAAGGGGCGCAAGGCCGACAGTGCCGGCGCCGAGGACACTTATGAAGCGCTCGAGAAATACGCGCTGGACCTGACCCGCGCTGCCGAAGAGGGCAAGATCGACCCGATCATCGGCCGCGACGATGAAATCCGCCGCGCCATGCAGGTGCTCAGCCGCAGGACCAAGAACAACCCGGTCCTGATCGGGGAACCCGGTGTGGGTAAAACCGCGATTGCCGAGGGGCTTGCCCTGCGCATCGTCAATGGCGACGTGCCCGAGAGCCTCGCCAACAAGCGGCTTTTGAGCCTCGACATGGGGGCGCTGATTGCCGGCGCGAAGTATCGCGGTGAGTTCGAGGAGCGGCTGAAGGCGGTTCTGAACGAGGTGACGTCGGCCGCCGGTGAGATCATCCTTTTCATCGACGAAATGCACACGCTTGTGGGGGCCGGCAAGGGCGACGGCGCGATGGACGCCGCCAACCTGATCAAGCCCGCGCTGGCGCGCGGTGAGCTGCACTGTATCGGTGCCACCACGCTCGACGAATACCGCAAGCATGTGGAGAAGGACGCGGCCCTGGCGCGGCGGTTCCAGCCTTTGCTGGTCGAGGAGCCGACGGTCGAGGACACGATCAGCATCCTGCGCGGCATCAAGGAAAAATACGAGCTGCACCACGGTGTGCGGATCAGCGACAGCGCGCTGGTGACGGCGGCGACGCTGAGCCATCGCTACATCACCGACCGGTTCCTGCCGGACAAGGCGATCGACCTGATGGACGAGGCGGCGAGCCGTCTGCGCATGGAAGTGGACAGCAAGCCCGAGGAACTGGACGCGCTGGACCGCGAAATCCTGCAAAAGCAGATCGAGGCCGAGGCGCTCAAGAAAGAGGATGATGCGGCCAGCAAGGATCGCCTGGAGAAGCTCGAGAAGGAGCTTTCGGACTTGCAGGAGCGGTCCTCGGAGATGACGGCGCAATGGCAGGCCGAGCGCGACAAGCTGGCCGGTGCCCGCGATCTCAAGGAGCAGCTGGACCGGGCACGGATCGAGCTGGAGGGTGCCAAGCGGGACGGCAATCTGGCCAAGGCCGGGGAGCTCAGCTATGGCGTCATTCCGGGGCTGGAAAAGCAGCTGGCCGAGGCCGAGCATGCCGAGGAAAACGGCATGATGGTCGAAGAGGCCGTGCGCCCCGAGCAGATCGCCCAGGTGGTCGAGCGCTGGACGGGCATCCCCACCGCCAAGATGCTGGAAGGCGAGCGCGAGAAGCTGCTCGGGATGGAGCAGAACCTGCATCGCCGCGTGATCGGGCAGGAGCCTGCGGTCAAGGCCGTGGCCAATGCCGTGCGCCGGGCGCGCGCGGGTCTGAACGACGAGAACCGGCCGCTTGGGTCGTTCCTCTTCCTGGGCCCCACGGGCGTGGGCAAGACCGAGCTGACCAAGGCCGTGGCCGAGTTCCTCTTTGACGATGACGGTGCCATGGTGCGTATCGACATGTCGGAGTTCATGGAGAAACACAGCGTCGCCCGTCTGATTGGCGCGCCCCCGGGCTATGTGGGCTATGACGAGGGCGGTGTGCTGACCGAAGCGGTGCGGCGGCGGCCCTACCAGGTGGTCCTGTTCGACGAGGTCGAGAAGGCGCATCCGGATGTGTTCAACGTGCTGTTGCAGGTGCTGGACGACGGCGTTCTGACCGATGGCCAGGGCCGGACGGTGGATTTCAAGCAGACGCTGATCATCCTCACGTCCAACCTGGGCGCGCAGGCGCTGAGCCAGTTGCCGGACGGGTCCGATGCCTCCGATGCCAAGCGCGACGTGATGGACGCGGTGCGGGCGCATTTCCGGCCCGAGTTCCTGAACCGTCTCGACGAGACGATCATCTTCGACAGGCTCAGTCGGGATGACATGGACGGCATCGTGGTAATCCAGCTGGCACGGCTCGTGAAGCGGCTTGCCACGCGCAACATCATGCTGGAGCTGGATGAGGCGGCCAAGAAATGGCTGGCTGATGAGGGCTATGATCCGGTCTTTGGCGCGCGGCCCCTCAAGAGGGTCATGCAACGGGCCTTGCAGGATCCGCTGGCCGAGGCTCTGCTCGCCGGCGACATCCTGGATGGCGAGACCGTCGAGGTGAGCGCCGGGACCGACGGGCTGATCATCGGCAACCGGGTCGGCAGCTCGAACCGTCAGCCGCCCCAGGATGCCGTGGTGCATTGATCCGGCGGGGGAATGGGGGCCAGCCCCCAACCGCGAAAATCCTGCGGATTTTCACGGCTCCCCCGGGATATTTCTGGCGAAAAGAAAGGGGCGCGATTCCGAGACCGGGTCGCGCCCTTTTTTGTGATAAGGTCGGGCCAGCAGGGGGCGACAATGATACGTTGTGCGGTGATCATCGCGGGGTGCCTGATGGCCGGACAGGCGCAGGCCGGGTGTAGTGCGCTGGAGGCGTGGGACACGGGCGCGCCGCCGTTCGGGTTCGAGACCTGCGGGACCGGGCTGGGCGAAGGGGGCGCGGCGTTTCGCTATTGCATGAAGCCCTTTGCCTATCGCGATCCGGCGGCGGCGGCCGAGTTTGCGCGGTTGAATGGCGAGATTGCCGCCTGTGTGGGACAGCAGGTGGCCGAGGGGACAGATGCTTTGGTGAACCATCCCGACAGCTATGATTTGCGCCAGTATGAGACGCGGACAGGCACGGTGTCGCTGTCACTAAAGGACAAGGGCGCGCTGGGGCAGACATTGATCTTCTTGCGGGTTCAGGAGGGTGAATGATCCGCAACCTGTTGCCAAAATAGAAACAAACGAAACGAAAATATCCGGCTGTTGCGCGAAATTAACCTCTGCGCGTATAGTAATGGGCAAAACATGCAGGCGCGGCATACGCGTCGCGACCCCATTGATGCAGGCAGTGTGACACGATGAGCGAAGAGCTGGATGACGGCGCAGCGGCTGCGCCACCGGATACCCCTCTGTGGTTTGACGATCTGCGCCCCGGTGCCGAGGGCGAGGGGTTTCTGATCAAGAGCCTGCGGCATTCGCTGCTGTTCACCAAACGGCCCAGTGACCGGCTTCTGATCACCTTCGACAATCTCTCGAACGTCAACGATACCAAGGTCGGGCGAGAGCCCTGGGGCTACAAGTTTGCCCGCGACGCCGGGCTGTGCCATCTCGGGATCATGGCGCATGTCAGCGACTGGTATCGCGACGAGGCGCTGATGAAGCGGTTCGAGCGGCTGGCGGCAGACGGGTTTTTCGACGGCTACAAGCGGGTGGTGTTCGCGGGCGTGTCGATGGGCGGATATGCCTCGCTGGCCTATTCCAGCTATGTGCCCGGCGCGCATGTGATCGCGGTCAATCCGCAGAGCACGCTCAATCCCGAACTGGTGCCGTGGGAGACGCGGTATGAGAACGGGCAGCGGCAGGACTGGACCTTGCCGCTGGGCGATGCTGCCGGGCTGACCGCCGGGGCGGGGCGGGTGAACATCTTTTACGACCCCTATCACGAGCTGGATCAGAGCCATATCGACCGGTTGTCGGGGGACAATCTGCGGATTTTCAAATGCTGGTTCTCGGCGCACAAGACGGCCGTGTTCCTGCGCAAGATCGACGCGCTCAAGACGGTCATGCACCAGTGCATTTTCGAGGAGCTGACCGAGGCGGCGTTCTACCGGCTCTACCGGCGGCGGCGGAACCTGCCGTGGTATCGCGGTTCGGTCTCGGGCTATTTCCGCGAGACCGGGCGCGAGGCGCTGGCCATACATTTCGATCAGCAGTTCCGGCGGCGTCTGCGGCGGCGCGCGCGCAAGCTGGCCGAGGAAGAGGAGAAGGCCGCGGCAAAGGCGGACAAGATGGGCGCCAAGGCAGGCGAGGCCGGGATTACCGAGCTGACACCGGCCAAGCCCGCCAGGCCCAAGGCGGCCGAGAAACCCGCGCATGACTGTCACATCGTGGCGCCGAAGAATGGCGGCGGGAAGGCCCCGGCCAAGCAGGGCAAGGGCCGGCGCGCCATTGTCACGACAATGAAGAACGAGGGCCCGTTCATGCTGGAATGGGTGGCGTTCAACCGCGCCATCGGTTTCACCGATTTCCTGATCTACACCAATGATTGCGACGACGGCACCGACAGTATCGCCATGCGGCTGCAGGAGATGGGCGTGGCCCAGCATCGGCAGAACCCGTTCAAGAAGGGCGGCAGCCCGCAGCGGGCCGCGCTGAAGGCGTCGCGCAAGGAGGAGATCTACAAGAACTCGGAATGGCTGATCTGTGCCGATTGCGACGAGTTCCTGAACATTCGCGTGGGCAAGGGGCGGCTGGATGATCTCATTGCAGCGGTGGGCGATGATGCGGATGGCATCTCGGTCTGCTGGAAGCTGATGGGGAACAGTGGCCAGGTCGAATACAAGGAGGGCTTTGTCACCGAGATGTTCGACCGCGGCTGTGGCGAGTTCGAGTTTCCGAATTACCGCGCCTACGGGATGAAGACGCTGGTGCGCAATACCGAGCGGCTTGAGCGGCTCAAGATTCACCGGCCCGCCTATCATCTGGACCGGGGCGATATTGCCTGGGTCGATGGCGGCGGCAAGCCGATGCCGGATCTCTATCTGGATCAGGGATGGAAAAGTTACGTGGGGTTCTCTCATGATCTCGTGCGGATGCATCATTATGCGGTGCGTTCGGTGGACAGTTTCCTTGTGAAGCGGGACCGGGGGCGGACCAATCATGTGAACGATGATCAGGGCGTCACCTATTGGGAGAACATGAACTTCAACTCGACCCGCGATGTGACGATCCACAGGATGCTGCCCGGGCTGCGCAAGGAATTCGCCGCGCTGATGAAGGACAAGGAGCTGGCTGCGCTGCACAAGGGTGCCTGTGACTGGCACCGGGGCAAGATCGAAGAGCTGAAACAGCGCGACGGCTGGGACGAGTTCCGCACCAGGATCACCGCGATCAATGCGGCACCCGCGCTGGAGGACAGCTGAGCCGCCATGGATGAGACGCCGTATGTGATCGTGCATGGAGGCGTGCACAAGACGGCGACCTCGTTCATTCAGGGTCGGCTGCAGAGGAACGCGGGCAAGCTGCGCAAGCAGGGCATTCATTACCTGAACCACCGCGAGGTGCGCAAAGCGTATACCTTCCCGAGCCAGCTGAATGGCTATGAGAAGATCGGGCTGAACTACAAGACCAAGGTGCCCGATGCCGAGCTGGCCGCGAAGGCGCAGGCGTTTTTCGGCGGTGTCGGCGCGGGGCCGGGCGAGCGTATCATCCTGTCGGACGAGAACATGCCGGGCCATTCGGGCCATTGCGTGCGCTCGGGCAAGCTGTACCAGCGGCGCGGGACGCTGATCCCGATCTTTGCGACATTCATCCCCTACCCGGTGACCGAGGTGCATCTGGCGGTACGCAACTACGCGGATTTCTTTGCGTCCACATATGTGGAATTCCTGCGCTCGGCGACGGGTGAGCGGGTGTTCCCCGAGGCGCAGATGAAGCGCAAGGTGCTCTCGAAAGTGCCCAGCTGGTCGCGGTTCATCGACATCGTGCAGGCGGCCTTCGAGGGGGCCGAGCTGATCGTCTGGCGGCACGAGGATTTCCGCGACCTGTCGATGCGGATCATTGGCAACCTGTGCGGCCCGGACGTGAATGTGGACAAGCTTGCCGTGCCGGGGCGAAGCCGGGGGCGGCCATCGGCCAGCCACCGCGCAGTACAGGAACTGCTGATCGAGATTGAACGTTCGGGCGGCGAGGCGGCGCTGAAACAGCGGGTGGAAATTCAGGAGAGATACCCGCGGGGCGAGGACTATCCGGGCTATGATCCATGGGAGGCGTCCGAGCGCGCCCATCTGAGCCGGATCTACGAGCAGGACGTGGCGGAGATCGCCCGCAAGCCCGGGGTGCGGTTTTTGAGGCCTTGACGTTTTCGTGTGCCCAGTCCCCGGTCCTCCGCCCGCTGTGACCGGGCAGGGCGCGGTTCCGAGCCTCCCGGGACCAGGCTGCGTCAGTCTCGCGGAAAGGTGCCGGTGTGAACCAAAGCTGCCGCGCTTGAATTCATCCGTGTCACGCACAGCACATTCACGGAGATGCTTCGCGCCGAGGTGGCATTCCCGCACCAACCCCGCCTGCAAAGGTTAACCACACCTTAAAAATCGCTGCGCGGGGAAAATTCCATGTTATAGAACCGGCGAGGCAAGTTTCAAAGAGCCGCAAAAGCGGTCGAAGCAGCGGAGCGATTTATGAAAGCTGAGTATGCAATCGGCATGCTGTGGGTCCAGGGCCCGATGAGCTATGTCGAGCATCTGTGTGCCAAGTCCTTTGTGGATGCGGGCCACCACGTCAAACTCTACCATTACGGCGACATCCCCAATGCGCCCGATTACGTCGAGCTGGTCGACGGCAACGAGGTGCTGAACGCCGACGAGTTCATCACCCATGGCAAGACCGGGAGCTTTGCGCTGTTCTCGGATGTGTTCCGCTATCACATGCTCAGGCAGAACGACCGGATGATCTGGGCCGATCTGGATGCCTATTGCGTGAAGCGGTTCGAAAGCGAGACGGGACATTTCTTTGCCTGGGAATCCAAGTGGCACATCAATGGCGGCGTGCTGGGCCTGCCGCCGGACAGCGAGGCGTTGGCCGGGCTGCTGGAGATGACCGAGGATCAGTATGGCATCCCCGAGTGGTCTTCCGACGAGGACCGCGCGCGGATGCAGCGGCTCAAGGATGCGGGCCATCCCGAACATGTGGGCGACATGCCCTGGGGTGTCTGGGGACCCCATGCGGTGACGCATTACCTCAAGAAGACCGGCGAGGCGAAATACGCGATGAAGTTCCGCGGGCTGTACCCTGTCAATTTCAAGCACCGGCGCAAGCTGATGAAGGCCAGCATGTTGGAGCGTGTCGAGAGCATGATCACCGATCAGACCTATTCGGTGCATTTCTATGGCCGGAGGGTGCGCGAGTATCTCCATGCCACGGGCGGGTTGCCGCAGCCCGGGAGCTACATGGACAAGATCCTCAAGAAACACGAGATCGACGTGGAGGCCGCCCCGGTGTGGTCGCGTGAGGAAAAGGCCGCCGCTGAGGCGGTTGCATGAGTGAACGAGTAGGGGTGGGACGGGCGTGAGCCGAAAATTTCATATCGCGATGCTCTGGGTCGAGGGCCCGCTGAGCTATGTCGAACAGCTGTGCGTGCAGTCGTTTCTGGACAACGGCCATGACGTGACCCTGTATCATTACGGCCCCGTGGACCGGGTGCCCGAGGGGGCCGAAACCGTGCATGGCGATGTCGTGCTGGAGCGGGACAATTTCATTCAGCACGGGCGCACCGGGAGTCTGGCGCTTTTTTCGGACGTGTTCCGCTATCACCTGCTGACCAAGGCCGAGCGGCCCACCATCTGGGCCGATACGGATGCCTATTGCATGAAGCCCTTCGAGAGCAGGACGGGGCATTACTTCGGCTGGGAATCCGATCATCATATCAATGGCGGCGTTCTGGGTCTGCCGCCGGACAGCGAGGCCCTGGCGGGTCTTCTGGAAATGACCGAGGACGAGTACGGCACCCCGTTCTGGTACAGCGACGGGGCCAAGGCCAAGCTTGCTGCGCAGGCCGCGGCGGGCAACCCGGTGCATTGCAGCGAGCTGCCCTGGGGCGTGTGGGGGCCACATGCGGTCACGGCCTATCTGAAGAAAACCGGCGAGGACAAATACGCCTTTGCGCGCGAGGTCCTGTACCCGATCCCCTTCGAGAAGCGCCGCCGCATGGGCAAGGCAGGCCGCATTCAGTCGACCGAGGCGTTCCTGACCGAAAAGACCACGTCGATCCATCTTTACGGGCGGCGGATCAGGACCTTTCTGGCGTCGCAGCCGAACGGGCTGCCGGAAGAGGGCTGCCTGATCGACAAGCTGCTGAAGAAACACAAGGTGGACCCGACCAGGGCACCGATCCCGGTAAAGCCGGGCGCCAGGGACGACGACAACGACGATTAAGAAATGATGAGGTAGACTATGCTGGATGCAGGACCCGAAAAAGTGAGCACGAAATCCATGAACCTGACCGATCTCGCCGACCGCTACGGGTCGGACAAGGGCACGATCAAGCACCGGTACACCGAACTTTACCACATGCTGTTCAACCCGTTCCGGCACCGGAAAATCAACTTTCTCGAGATGGGACTGCTGATCGGGGGCCCCGAGCACGGGATCGACAAGGACCGCAAGACCGAGGACCTGCCGTCGATCCGCATGTGGATGGAGTATTTCACCAAGGCGAATATCCACGGGCTGGACGTGTCGGATTTCTCTTGGTTCGAGCATGAGCGGTTCACGTTTCACCGCTGCGACATGGATGATCGCGACGAGATCAGGCGCGCGATGGGGGAGATCAGGACGGGCCTCGATATCGTGATCGACGATGCGAGCCACGCCTCGCACCACCAGCAGAACGCATTCCTGGAGATTTTCCCCAAGCTGAACTCGGGCGGGCTTTACGTGATCGAGGATTTGCGCTGGCAGCCGAAGCCCTACGAGCAGGCAGGGATCACCAAGACCGCGGCGCTGTTCCGGTCGTTCATAGACGAGCGCAGGTTCAGCCATTCCGACCCGGCCGTGGCCGAGGCGTTCAATGCGATGATCCCGGATATGAGCGCCTGCATCGTGTTCCCGGTGCGCTATCAGAAGCAGCGCAAGGATCAGGTGGCGGTCATTCACAAACGCTGAGGCGTGGGCCGCAAAATGTCGGGGCGCCGCCAGACCATGGCGGCGCCCCTCTTTCGTTGCGCGCGGTGCGGATCAGTTCGGCATGATCACCGCGTCGATGACGTGGATCACGCCGTTTGTCGCCTCGACATCCGCCGCGACAACGTTGGCACCGTCAACCATCACCCCGCCTTCGGTCATGATCTTGACGATGGAGCCTTCGACGGTTGCCGCCTCCATACCGTTGGTGAGATCACCCGACATCACCTTGCCAGGGACCACGTGGTAGGTCAGGATCTGCGTCAGCTTGTCCTTGTTCTCGGGCATGAGAAGCATTTCCACCGTGCCGTCGGGCAGCGCGGCGAAGGCCTCGTCGGTGGGCGCGAAGACGGTGAAGGGGCCTTCGGATTTCAGCGTGTCCACCAGACCGGCGGCGGACACGGCCGCCACGAGCGTTTCGAAGGTGCCGGCCCCGACGGCAGTGTCGACGATGTCCATTTTCGGGCCCCCGGCAAAGGCCGAGGTGCCGGCGATCACGGTGGCGGCGGTCAGGGCGAGATATGTTCTGCGAAGCATAGGTCAGTCTCCTGTCAAGCGAGGTTGTGACGCCTCATCGGGCATCATGGGGAGACTTACGCAGGCCGGGGCGGTCTGGTTCACAGGGGGTTTTCGCCGATGCCGCTTGACCCGGAAGGCGGTCGCGCTAAGCCGGGCTGCCGCGCGATTTCAAATCACAAACATGTTATCATAGGGCGCAAATATCGGGCGCGGAAACCCGACGCTGGCAATCGGATCGGTGCCGGGGCAAGGTGAGCAAGACAGGGGAGGAGACGGGCTGTGGATTTCGTGATGAATGCGCTTCAGATGCTGGCGTTTCTCTTTGTGCTGGCGCTGGGGGTGGCCACGCTTCTGGTGATCCTCTTCTACATCATCGACAAGACCCAGACCGGGGATGCGATCCGGCGCAATTATCCGGTCATTGGCCGGTTCCGGCATCTGTTCACCACGCTGGGCGAGTTCTTTCGCCAGTATTTCTTTGCCATGGACCGCGAAGAGATGCCGTTCAACCGCGCGCAGCGGGATTGGGTGAAACATGCCTCGCTGGGCAAGGGGAACACGATTGCCTTCGGGTCGACCCGGAGCCTGAACGTGCCGGGCACGCCGATCTTTGTGCCTGCCGCCTTTCCGCCGCTGGATGACCAGTTCGCCCAGACCGCGCCGATGCAGATCGGGCCGACATGTGCCATTCCCTATAGTGCCAGGTCGATCTTCAATATTTCGGGGATGAGCTATGGCGCGATTTCGCGGCCTGCGGTCGAGGCGCTGAGCCGGGGGGCGGCCCGGGCGGGCATCTGGCTGAACACCGGCGAGGGGGGGCTCAGCCCCTATCACCTGACGGGCGGCTGCGACATCGTGTTTCAGATCGGCACGGCGAAATACGGCGTGCGGGACGCGGATGGCAACCTGAGCGATGAAAAGCTGCGCGAGGTGGCGGAGAACCCGCATGTGAAGATGTTCGAGCTCAAGCTGGCGCAGGGCGCCAAACCCGGCAAGGGCGGCATCCTGCCGGGCGAGAAGGTCAATGCCGAGATCGCGGCGATCCGGGGCATTGCCGAGGGGCAGGACAGCATTTCGCCCAACCGTCACGAGGAGGTGGATGATTTCGGCAGCCTTCTGGACCTGATCGTCCATATCCGCGAGGTGACGGGCAAACCTGTCGGGTTCAAGACCGTCATCGGGTCGTCCGATGCCTGGGCGCCGTTCTTTCAGATGATCAATCAGCGGGGGGCGGATTGCGCGCCGGATTTCATCGCGGTGGATGGAGGCGATGGCGGCACGGGCGCGGCACCGATGCCGCTGATGGACCTCGTGGGCCTGCCGCTGCGCGAGGCGCTGCCGCGAATGGTGGACATGCGCGACAAGCATGAGCTGAAAGAGCGCATCAGGATCATCGCCGCGGGCAAGCTGGTCAATCCCGGCGATGTGGCCTGGGCGCTGTGCGCGGGGGCGGATTTCGTGACATGCGCGCGGGGGTTCATGTTCAGCCTGGGCTGCATCCAGGCGCTGAAGTGCAATCGCAACACCTGCCCCACGGGGATCACCACACACGATCCGCGTCTGCAGGCCGGGCTGGTGGTCGAGGACAAGTATCTCAAGGTCGCCAACTACGCCAAGGCGGTGATCAAGGAGGTCGAGACGATTGCCCATTCCGTGGGCGTGGCCGAACCACGGCTGATGCGGCGGCGGCATGTGCGGATCGTGCAGGCGGATGGCAGCAGTGTGCCGATGAACAAGATACGTCCCAGCGTGGACGCGGCGTTTCACCCATGAGGCCGGGCGCGGTTCTCTTTGATTGCGACGGGGTGCTGGTCGAGACCGAGGAGGTCTGTGCGCGCCTGTTGTGGCACGACCTGAAGGCGCGAGGGCTGGAGGTCACATTCGAAGAGGCCGCGGACATCTATGCGGTGGGCACCATGGAAGCGACCGCCGCCGAGGCCGCCCGGCGCGGCGCGGACATGCCCGAAAACTGGGTGACCGTGTTCTATGACAGGATGTTCGAGGCGCTCGCGGCCGAAACCGAGGCGGTTCCGGGGGTCCGGGATGTCCTGGACCGGCTGATCGCGGCGGGCATCCGGATGGCGGTCGCGTCGAACGGCCCGGTGGCCAAGATGGAGATCACCCTGGAGCGGGCAGGCCTGATCGACCGGCTGGCCCCGCATATCTATTCGGCGCGCGATCTGGACCATCCCAAGCCCGCGCCGGACATCTATCGTCATGCGGCAGCACAGCTGGGCGTTCTGCCCGACCGTTGTGCCGTGGTCGAGGACAGCGCGTCCGGGGCGCGGGCCGCCAAGGCGGCGGGGATGCGGTGCATCGGGTTCGCGGCCAAGGGACAGGCGGACCGGCTGGCCCCGATCTGCGACCATATCGCGATGGACATGAAAGATGTCGCGCGGCTTCTGGAGGTTTGAAGCGACAGCACCCCGGGCAGGCGGGGCAGAGGTCCCGGGTCAGGCCCGGGACGGGGGGACACCTCTGGGCGACCAACGCCATGACCGCAATTGTTACAGGAACCGAACTCATCGTGAGAACGGTTGTTTTGTCTGTGCAAAGCCCGACCTGATAGGTCAGGACAAGACGAAACCCCGAGACCCGGAGACCTGATACATGGCCTATCGCTGGAAAAACACGCTGACCCGAGATGATGCAACGCCCGAGGCGGTGTTCATGAACCGGCGGCAGATCATTGCGGGCCTGAGTGGTGCCGCGCTTGTCGGATTGCCCGACATCGCCAGGGCCCAGGCGCTGGAGCCGAACAGCTGGGAGGACATTACCAGCTACAACAACTACTATGAGTTCGGCACCCGTAAGGAAGATCCGGCGAGAAACGCTCATATGCTGACCACCAGCCCCTGGAAGGTCAGGATCGACGGGATGGTGGATCGCCCCGGCGACTATGATTTTGCCGACATCATGGCGAAAATGACGATCGAGGAACGCATCTATCGTCTGCGCTGTGTCGAGGCATGGTCGATGGTGGTGCCGTGGAACGGATTTGAACTGGCTGATCTGCTGAGGATGGCGGGCGTGAAGCCGCAGGCCAAATACGTGGCCTTCGAGACGGCGCTGCGCCCGGACGAGATGCCGGGAGTGAATTCCCGTGTGCTGGACTGGCCTTATGTCGAGGGGCTGCGCCTGGACGAGGCGATGCATCCGCTGACAATCATGGCGACGGGCCTCTATGGCAAGGACATCCCGAACCAGAACGGGGCACCGATGCGCCTGGTGGTGCCGTGGAAATACGGGTTCAAGTCGATCAAGTCGATCGTGCGGATCACCTTGACCGACACCCAGCCGCCGACCAGCTGGAACAAGAGCAACGCGCGCGAATACGGCTTCTACAGCAATGTGAACCCGAACGTGCCGCACCGGCGCTGGAGCCAGGACAGCGAGCGGGTGGTCGGTGGCGGCCTGTTTGCCAAACGGGTGCCGACGCAGATGTTCAACGGCTACGCCGACGAGGTGGCCGGCCTTTACGAAGGCATGAACCTTGCCAAGTTCTACTGATCCGATGGTCGGAGCGCTGAACACGCGGCTCAGGCAGGTGCCGGCCTGGTTGATCTATGCTGGCGGGCTGACCTATGCCGGATGGCTGTTCTGGCTGGGCCTGACCGGCGGGCTGGGCGCCGAGCCGATCCAGGCGCTGGAGCGTGCTTACGGCAGGGCGGCGCTCTATCTTCTGGTGGCCGGGCTGGCGGTGACGCCGCTCAGGACATGGGCCGGGATCAACCTCCTGAAATTCCGCCGGGCGATCGGGGTGACATGCTTCTTCTTCGTGCTGGCGCATCTGATAGTCTGGGCGGTGCTGGACGTGCAGGCGCTGTCCCGGGTCTGGGCGGATATTCTCAAGCGGCCCTATATCACGGTGGGCATGGCCGGGTTCGCGCTGTTGCTGCCGCTGGCCATAACCTCGAACAACTGGTCCGTGCGAAAGCTGGGCGCGGCAGGCTGGCGCAAGCTGCACAAGCTGACCTATGGCGCGGCGGTGCTGGGGGCGGTGCATTACGTGATGCTGGTGAAGGGGTTCCAGATACGGCCTCTGATTTTTCTGGCCATCGTGCTGGGGCTTCTGGCGCTGCGGGCGAAATGGCGGCGATGGGCGGCGGCGCGGCTCAGCGCTTGAGGCCCACATGGATACGGTGCGCCTGAGTCCCGTCGCAATCGCAAGGCCCCCCGAGCACCCGGGCGTGGCGTTTGACGGGGCCTGCTCGACCGTGGACGGAGCGAAAACGACGAGCAGGGGCCGTGATTCCCGCAGGCCGTCCCGAAATCCGGTGAGTCCGGCGCGTTGAAGGCCCGAGTCCCGGAGGATTCCGGCCCGAGTCTGTGGATATTTCCGCGGTTTGAGCCCAAAGCGCAGGAATTTGCCGGATTCTGTCGGCAATTTTATTCCGAAATCCGGGTGATTTCCGCAACTCGACGCAAGTAACCCCTTATTTTTTAGGCAAAAACCGGAATTTGGAAAAAAAGATGGCGTTTGCCGAAAAAAGGGGTTGCGGGGGACCGGCCCAAACCGTAAATACCCCCTCACCGGCAGCGCTGAGGCGTTCGACGGATCGCCAGACGGAATGACGGAGCACTGCTTCGGAGGGTCGCCCGGCACAAAATATTGAGGCAGATGAGGCGGGTCGCGCTAGAAAGTTCAAGCGCAGCCGGTTGATTTTGTCTCTGGGTTTTCGGACCCACGCTCTTTGAAATTGATGAATATCTGAAGAGATATGTGGGCGGTTTGGTTCATTCGATGGATCAACAACTGCACATATATGTCGCGCTGGTAGGCGAGGATCTGATCCGAACCGATGACCAGTGTCAGCTTCACTGTTTGGACGGCTTTCGGTTTTCTGATGAAAACCAGAAGCACAACAAACAGATCGTCCCGGCCTTTGCCGGTCGGGGCAAATATGTGCAGAGGTTCGAACGTCAAGGATAAGCTGGTAACAGCTTTTCAACTTGAGAGTTTGATCCTGGCTCAGAACGAACGCTGGCGGCAGGCCTAACACATGCAAGTCGAGCGCGCCTTCGGGTGAGCGGCGGACGGGTTAGTAACGCGTGGGAACGTACCCTTTTCTAAGGAATAGCCACTGGAAACGGTGAGTAATACCTTATACGCCCTTCGGGGGAAAGATTTATCGGAGAAGGATCGGCCCGCGTTAGATTAGATAGTTGGTGGGGTAACGGCCTACCAAGTCTACGATCTATAGCTGGTTTTAGAGGATGATCAGCAACACTGGGACTGAGACACGGCCCAGACTCCTACGGGAGGCAGCAGTGGGGAATCTTAGACAATGGGCGCAAGCCTGATC
>Ga0316205_10001788_pt1 | contig 25017 bp, 19 predicted proteins | sample 3monthpyrite_MG_FD_204941 | JGI IMG/M metagenome (GOLD analysis project Ga0316205, IMG submission 204941) | Microbial mat bacterial communities from mineral coupon in-situ incubated in ocean water Damariscotta River, Maine, United States -... | ecosystem: Environmental > Aquatic > Marine >... | reverse complement strand
ACTTCATAATGCTATAAATGCAGAATTAGAAGCTATGCAAAACCAATACGATGCAGAGTCCAATCATTCTCAAAATACAGAAAAGCAAAAGGAATGGCAAGCAAAAATCATACTTCAACTTAATAAATTAGCACATTACAGCTCTTAATTTACAGACACTGAGCTTGTCGAAGTGTCATTGCAAAGGAAAAATTACCGAAGCAATCTGTTTATTTTAGTATTATTGTTGTTGTCATTCCACACTGTTCCACCGAGCGTAGTCGAAGTGTGATGCGGAATCCATTTGTATTTGAAACTAAAATGTGGATTCCTGCTTTCGCAGGAATGACAAATAATTTAATAACCCATTCAAAAGAAAAATGCTGGATCAAGACCAAAGCAAACAATTTTTAATTAAACTGGCGCAAACTAAAATGCCTTATGGTAAATATAAAGGCAAATACATGATAGACTTACCTGAGTTTTATGTAGTGTGGTATCGTAATAAAGGTTTCCCAAAAGGGCAAATAGGTGAGATGCTCGCCACAGTTTATGAACTAAAAATGAACGGACTTGAAGAATTGGTCCGAAATATTCAGCGGCAACTTAAAAAGTAAAGTTAAAGCTATAGTGTTCTGTATAAATTTGGAGACTAAAAATTGTAATTCTATACTAAAATTTTAATAGGAAGTTTTGTCAGACTCCAGAAATAATGAACGGAAAGCGGAAGTGCCAAGCGCAGCTTGAAGCATGTAGCTTTTAAAGTGAATGGTGTGCAGCAATTTCCTAATGTCTGACTTGATTTTTTTGGTTCGTTTTTTTATCTAAGAAAAAAATGAACAGAATAAAGAAAATGAACATCAACTTCAGCCTTTACTTCTTTTTGCACAATATTCGACTAGTCTTAGCGGGATAACTTAAACTATTACCTCAACTTCATATTTGCCAACAAATCCCTAATATAAGCATCGGTATTTAAACTGCCATTATCCCTATTAGATAAGATTACAACAACAGTCTCAGATTCAGGGTAGTATTTTAAACGTGAGCTAACTCCTGGTAAATTCCCATCATGACCAAGGCTTAATCCGGTATTAAATAAATTTTCGCGTGCTAAACCTTGACCATAGCCTTTATACAAGTGAGGTAATTTAGTGTTTACGCTCACTTCCTTTGCTAATGCTTCCCAACTCTTTTTGCTAATAAGTGTGCCATTGCTCGCGGCGTTTATAAATTTATATAAATCTAAGGTTGAGCTTTTATAACCAATTGATGGTCTCGCATAGTCACCTAAAAGCGTACTGTTATTAATCCATGTTTTTGCAGCGGAAGCCTCATTTGAATCTGTGTTATGGGTATAGCCAATGGCTTGGTCTTTTTTATTGGGGTTATAAATGTAAGGACCACTATTATACATTTGCGCAGGCTTAAAAATATACTGCTCTAAGTAATCTTCGTAGGGTATACCACTAGCGCGTTCTACTATAAGCGCCAATAGATCATAACCTTCATTAGAAAAATCAAATCTTTCTTTGGGCGTCCAATTATTAAAATTGTCAATTTGGTCTATATACTTGAGTTGTATTTTAAGTAGGTCTTCAAGACTTGTTGCTTTTTGAATGGCAAGTTCATAACCTTTAATATGGTTCAAAGTAATCCCAGAGGTATGTGCTAATAAATGTTTATAGGTAACCGTAATACTCATTTGCTCTGGGTAATCTGGAATATGTGTAGATATGGGCTCAGGAATAGAAAGTTTACCCTGTTCATCTAATTGGGCAATGGCTACCATTGTAAATAGTTTTGAAATAGATGCAATTTGATAACTGGTGTAAGTAGTGTTTTTTACATTGGCATCGCGATTTGCTAAACCGTAAGCACCATCAAAAATAGTGCGTCCTTTTTGCATAATTAATACCGAACCTGAGAAAAGACCATGACGTTCCATATTTAAAAAATAATCGTCTAAATGCGAATTTAATTCACTTTTGTTGAGTTTTGGGAATGTAATATCTTTAGGTCTGTTACCATGTGTTATGTTTATCTTTTCAATACCGTTTTTATGCTTATTTAAAGTGATTTCTAGTTCTGTCCATCCTTTTGAAACTGTGCCTTTGAGCCAAACGGCAATATAATCGTCGGTTTGTTTTTCTATAGATATGAGTTCAAGCGGACCAAAATCATAATATATCTTGCTTAAATAGTCTTTAGTTTGTGGGGCGTAGGTTTTGTTAAATGCTTGTAGTTTATTTTTATCAGGATGGTTATAAGCGTCTAAAAAAGCTAAGAGCATCTCTTTTGGAGTAAATGATTCGCTTGATTGCTCAACAAAAACAGTAGTATTTATAGCATTTGACTTAGCCAGTAATACATTGTTTTGCAACAAACATAATTGTATAAAAAGTATGACCAGACTCGCTTTTTGCATGTTTATAAACCGTTTCGCTTTTGCAATTATACCAAATTAAATTCAATCTGTTGCCTCGAGCGGAGTCGAGAGGTATTTAATTAAAAGGGTCTCGACTCCGCTCGACCAGACAGCTACAATATAAAGCAAAAGCTATACCAAGACCATAAAAGCTCTGTGGACTACTTCTTTTTACGTTTACTAGTGCTTTGTTTGGCTAAGGGGTTAAAATCAATACACAGCTGGATCCAATATTCTAGGTCTGCGTCTAGATCGTAACCTTCGGGAGCCACAAATATATAACCACGCATGGGGCGGCCCGTAAAATCCATAGGTAAGCACACGTCTTTTTTGAGTTCTTGCTCATAAGCAGCCTCACCAATACGTGCCATAAGTAAACTGTCACCATATTTTTTATCAATATGGATGCCACATAGCATTTTGTTGTCCATCATAAACAATAAGCCACCCATCATGTTTTTAGAATAAAAATCTACTTTTTTAGATTCTAAAATTTTAGTGATGCGTTCTCCGAAGTATTGGTCGTAGGCCATGGCTATATAACTAAAATTATGTTTAAAAATATAAATTAATTTTTAATCAATATTGGAAAGAGTGGAAAGACTATCTTTTTTTTGATATAAAATTAAAGCACGCAATTTGGATAATTTAGATTCTAATTGCTCTTTGGTTATTTGTTATTGTTTGGGAGTTTCTATAATGATTAATCGCTCTATGAAATCGAAAGCACTATAGCCTCCACCTAATAATGCAATTAGAAAAACAGGCCAGAATACTTTCTTTTGCCATTTTTTTAATATTAAGTCAAGACTTGATTTCTCAAATTCTAAATCTTCAATTTCATTTTTTCTTACTTCCTTAGCAAAATCATTATCAAAGATTGCTTGAAAGCCTCCTTTTTTTAAAAAAGGCCTTGTTAGCCCATTACATTCAACAATCACTCTTGGTTCACTTTGTAAAGTTGTAATTACTTTAGGTTTGCTTTCTATTATTTCACGAATCATATTTTCAACTTGGTCTTCGTTAAGATTAGAAAAGAGATGTTTCTTAATATCATATGATTGAAAATTATTTCCTTTATTTTCCTCATTTGATATAAAGTCAAGTATTCTGTCTAAATCTTGTATAAGCATATATTAAATTTTAAGCTATGTGCTATTTAGTTGTATACCTATTTTCTGTTGGTAAGGGATTGCTATTAAGATAAAAATCATTTGATGTTAGTTAATCTAAAGTTAAACGAAGTTAGTAGTTTTTTAAGAGAAATTCAATACGTAACCTTAAGTATATTTCAAGTAATTTCGGTATTAGAGGCATCACTAATAAATAACCCAGAACTATTCGCCAATAACTGCATAAATTTTGTAAATTTGTCCGCGTTTAAAAGCGCAACATGACAAGTAATACAAAATACATTTTTGTTACAGGAGGGGTGACATCGTCACTAGGTAAAGGGATAATCGCAGCGTCTCTAGCAAAACTACTCCAAGCTCAAGGTTACCGAGTAACTATCCAGAAATTAGATCCTTATATTAATATTGACCCAGGTACACTTAACCCCTATGAACATGGCGAGTGTTATGTGACTGATGATGGTGCAGAAACCGATTTAGATTTAGGGCATTATGAGCGTTTTTTAAATGTTTCAACTTCACAAGCAAACAATGTTACTACGGGGCGTATTTACCAAAGCGTAATACAAAAAGAACGTCGTGGTGAGTTTTTAGGAAAAACAGTACAAGTCATTCCGCATATTACAAACGAGATAAAACACCGTATCCAGATTTTAGGAAAATCGGGAGATTACGATATCGTTATTACCGAAATTGGTGGTACCGTAGGTGATATTGAGTCTTTGCCATATATAGAAGCTGTAAGACAGTTGCAATGGGAGTTGGGTGAGAACAATGCTATTGTTATTCATTTAACTTTAGTGCCTTACTTAAAAGCGGCTGGTGAGTTAAAAACAAAGCCCACACAGCACAGTGTAAAAACACTCATGGAAAGTGGAGTACAAGCCAATGTATTGGTATGTAGAACCGAGCATGAGTTGAGTGATAGTATTCGTACCAAATTGGCTCGCTTTTGTAATGTAAAAAGGGAAGCGGTTATACAGTCTATTGATGCTTCTACCATTTATGACGTACCTAATTTAATGCTTGAAGAAGGTTTAGATAAAGTCGTACTAAAACAATTAGAATTGGAATGTTCTACACCAGATTTAACACAATGGAATGCGTTTTTAACGCGACATAAAAACCCGAAGAGTGAAGTTAATATTGGGCTTATTGGTAAATATGTAGAGTTACAAGATTCGTACAAATCTATATTAGAATCCTTTATACATGCCGGTGCAACAAATGAGGTAAAAGTAAACGTTGAATTTATACATAGTGAATATTTAAATGCCGATAATATCAAGTTAAAACTATCACATCTTGATGGTGTTTTAGTAGCGCCAGGTTTTGGTGAGCGTGGTATTGAAGGTAAGATTAGTGCGGTGAGATATGTGCGTGAGCAAAACATTCCGTTTTTAGGAATTTGTTTAGGAATGCAAATGGCTGTGATTGAATATTCACGTAATGTATTGGGGTTAGCAGATGCTAACTCAACCGAGATGGATGAGAGCACCAGCGACCCTGTGATTAACCTTATGGAAGCACAAAAAACTATTATTGATAAAGGCGGCACCATGCGATTAGGAGCTTGGGCCTGTGCGTTAGAGCCAAATACAATAGCCGCTGAGGTTTATGGGGAAACAAATATTACCGAGCGTCACCGTCACAGATATGAGTTTAATAACGATTATAAAACACAAATTGAAGCTGCAGGAATGAAAGCTACAGGGTTAAATCCTGAAACTGGTTTAGTAGAAATTATTGAAATTCCTGAGCATCCTTGGTTTGTTGGTGTGCAATACCATCCAGAATATAAGAGTACTGTAGCAAATCCGCACCCATTATTTGTGGCCTTTGTTAAGGCTGCTCTCACATACTCAAAATCAAATAAAAGTGCCAGTATGGCATAAAACTAAATTACGGTAGATTTATTGATAGTAAATCAAAGCTAATCATACCGAATATTTATAATAAAAATACATGGAAGAAAAGAAATTTGACCTTAATTCAATAATAGGCTTTATACTGATTGCTGGAATTTTAATATTCATGCTGTATCAAAACAGACCAACGCCTGAAGAGATAGAAGCTCAAGAAAAAGCAAAACAGGAACAAGTTCAAGCAGAAGAACAGGTAAAAGAACAAAAAGACGAATTTAAAGCAACTCCTGAAAATTTTTCGGCAACATCGGCTACAGATTCTACACAACTGGCAAGTCTTAAAGATAAAATAGGCGCATTTGCTTATTCAGCATCATTACCATCGGCTCAAGATGGCACGACAGTACTTGAAAATGATGTGCTGTATATTAAGGTGAATAATAAAGGAGGTTATTTTGCTGAGGTTAAGTTAAAAGAGTTTGTAAATCATGACTCGGTGCCGATATACTTAATTAAAGATCAAAATGCCATTTTTAACTTAAGCTTTGGCACTACAGACCACCGTACCTTAAATACACAAGACTTATACTTTGAGCCAAGTTTAACCACCAGTGGGAATAATACCATATTGTCGATGAAGCTTAAGGTTTCACCAACTGAGTTTTTAGAGTATAGATATGAGCTTAAGCCTAATGATTATATGTTAGGGTTTACGGTACGTTCTCAAGGCTTAAACAATGTGATTAACAGCTCACAAGAAGTTAAGCTAGATTGGAAACTAAAAGGTTACAGTCATGCTAAAAGTATTGCTTACGAAAATCGATATACACGTTTAACATATCAACATGAAAATGGAGATAAGGTTAGTAAATTGGGGCAAGCTGGTGATGATGAAGAAATTGAAGAAGATGTAAATTGGTTATCTTATAGACAACACTTTTTTAGCTCTATTTTATTATCAGACAAACCATTTAAAACGGCTAATTTAAAATCGACAACACTTGCTATAGACGAAGAGATTGACACTTTATATACAAAAAGTTATGCAGCTTCTATCCCATTAACTTTAAATGGTGGCGAATTAAACGAGTCATTGAGCATGTATTATGGTCCTACAGATGGGAAGACACTAAAGCAATACGGCAAAAATCTAGAAGAAAGTATTCCTTATGGCTGGGGTATTTTTGGTTGGATTAATAAGACTTTATTTATTCCTTTATTTGGTTTCTTAAGTGGGTTCTTACCCTTTGGAATTGCCATTATTGTAATGACCATTTTAGTGCGTTTGGTATTATCTCCAGTATTGTACAAGTCGTATTTATCTCAGGCAAAAATGAAAATTTTAAAGCCAGAAATTACAGAACTTAGTGCGAAGTACAAAGATAATCCAATGAAAAAGCAAAAGGAAACCATGGCGCTGTATAGTAAGGCCGGTGCAAGTCCCATGAGTGGTTGTTTGCCAGCATTGGTACAACTTCCTGTGTTTTATGCATTATTCATGTTTTTCCCAACAGCTTTTGAGTTACGACAAAAAAGTTTCCTTTGGGCCGAAGATTTATCATCGTATGATACGATTGCAGAGCTTCCGTTTAGAATTCCAATTTATGGGGATCACGTGAGTTTATTTCCAATATTAGCGTCTATTGCTATTTTCTTTTATATGAAAATGACAACGGGACAACAAGCAGCATCGCAGCCTACTCAAGAAGGGATGCCAGATATGGCAAAAATGATGAAGTATATGATTTACTTCTCGCCAATAATGATGTTATTCTTCTTTAATAACTATGCAAGTGGATTGAGTTTGTATTACTTTATTTCGAATTTAATTACTATTGGAATTATGTTAGTTATTAAAAACTACATTCTTGATGAAGATAAGATTCATGCACAAATTCAAGTGAATAAAAAGAAACCTAAAAAGCAAGGTAAGTTCCAAAAGAAAATGGCAGATATGATGGAGAAGGCAGAGGAGCAAAAACAAGCGCAGAAAAACCGTAAGAAGTAAATAGATTACTGTTTAAAGAAATAACTTAAGCTGTCACTTCGAGCGCAGTCGAGAAAATGAAGGTCTTACATTCAAGACATTTCGATTGCACTCGATGAGACAATCTAGTTGCATTTTATTTTTTTAAACAGTTTTTGTTAGATACAATTTTGAAAGCACAGTAACGTTAATTTGTATATGCAAACCAAAGCAGTCATTCTTTTATTTTTAGTTAGCCTCATAGGTTGGTCTCAAGACATTAATCAACTTGATGCTAAAGGCGAACGCCATGGTATTTGGAAAAAGAATTTTGAGGGCACTAAACAAGTGCGTTATCAAGGAGAATTTAACCATGGAAAGGAAGTAGGTGAGTTCAGGTTTTATAAACTTATTAAAAAGAAAAGTGTTTTAACAGCTACCAAGCAATTCAATAATACAGACAATAGCGCGCTTGTAAAGTTCTTGTCTTCTAGAGGAAAAGTGATTAGTGAAGGTAAAATGCTTGGTAAATTATATGTTGGTAAATGGACCTATTATCACAATAAGATTAAAGGGGTAATGACCTTAGAGAATTATAATGCTAACGGGCTTTTAGATGGTGAGAAGTTAGTCTACTATAAAGAAGGAAAAGTAGCAGAAAGCGCTAATTATGCTAACGGAAAATTGCAAGGCGAGTCTAAATGGTATTCTGTAAAAGGAGTGGTATTAAAAGCATTTATTTATGATAATGATGAATTGCACGGCATTGCCAAATACTATAATGGTAAGGAAGAATTACTAGTTGAAGGACACTATAACAGAGGTAAAAAGTCTGGTATTTGGAAATATTATGAAAACGGAACACTAACGGAAGAAAAGGACTTTTCTAAGATTGTAAGGCGTAAAAAGAAACAATAACAAAATCTTATATTCAGTATAAATTTTAATAATGGTAGCCTATTTTGGTTACCTTTTTTTATTCGTAAATTTGCAGCATGCAAAGAGTAGTAGTAGGACTTTCGGGAGGTGTAGATTCAAGCGTTGCAGCCTATGTTTTAAAAGAGCAGGGCTACGAGGTAATTGGTCTGTTTATGAAGAATTGGCATGATGATTCTGTAACCATTTCAGATGAATGCCCGTGGCTTGATGATAGTAATGATGCTATGTTGGTCGCTGATAAATTAGGGATTCCATTTCAAACCGTAGATTTAAGTGTAGAATACAAAGAACGTATTGTGGACTATATGTTTAATGAATACGAACGTGGTCGTACGCCAAACCCTGATGTACTTTGTAATAGAGAAATAAAGTTTGATGTCTTCATGAAAATTGCACTTGAGTTAGGCGCAGATTATGTAGCAACTGGGCATTATTGTAGAAAAGGGACACTTTCTAAAAATGGAAAAGATATTTTTCAGTTACTTACTGGAAAAGATGATAATAAAGATCAATCTTATTTTTTATGTCAGTTATCTCAGGAACAACTTGCTAAAACCTTGTTTCCAATAGGAGAATTGACAAAACCCGAAGTTAGAGAAATTGCAACCAATTTAGACTTAGTTACTGCAGATAAAAAAGATTCACAAGGACTCTGTTTTATAGGTAAAGTAAAGCTTCCAGATTTCTTGCAACAACAACTGCAACCAAAGGAAGGTGTAATTGTTGAAATTCCGCTAGAGAAGGAAGCATACACTCAGGAGCCTCCACTATTTAATACGGAAGAAGAAAAACTAAAATACTTATCTCGAAAAATTGAATATACTATTGCAGATGGTGAAGTTGTAGGGAAACATCAAGGGGCTCATTATTTTACAAAAGGCCAGCGCAAGGGATTAGCTGTTGGAGGAAAAGCTGAACCTTTGTTTGTGATAGATACCGATGTAGAAGATAATGTTATTTATACTGGGCAAGGGAAATCACATCCAGGGCTTTATAAAAAAGCATTATTTGTAACCAATGAAGAATTGCATTGGATTCGTGAAGATTTAGCACTTCAAATTGATGAAACAATGAGTGTTTCTGCAAAGATTCGTTATAGACAACCTATGCAAAAAGCAACACTTCATAAAGTAGATAGTGGTTTGTATGTGTCTTTTGAAAATGCACAATCTGCCATAACCGAAGGACAGTTTGGAGCCTGGTATTTAGGAGACGAATTAGTAGGTTCTGGAGTTATTTCTTAAATTGCAGCTACCAAATCTCTAATCATGAGAAAGAAAATACTTTTTATTAGCATACTGTGCATGCAGTTTTGTGTCTTCATTTCGACCAGTTCGTTGACCGCACAAGAAGAAGATGCATGGGTATATTTAACCGATAAGCTAGACGTGGCAAGCGCCATTGCTAACCCAATTACAATACTTACTCAAAAAGCTATAGATAGAAAAACTAAGCACAGTGTTGTGATAGATTCTAAGGATGTTCCCGTAAACGAAGCATATATTTCAACACTTAAAGGAGAAACCGGGATAACCGTAATGGCAAAATCTAAATGGTTTAATGCGGTGCATGTACGAGGTACAGCAGCGAATATCAATAACTTAACCGCTTTGGGTTTTGTGGATTATGTTGATTTTGCTGATAATGGCCTAGATGCAAAACGTATTTCTTACCCAAAAGATAAGTTTGAAATCGAAAATAGACGTGTTGTGTTTAATTATGGTAGTACACAAAACCAAGTAGAAATGATTAATGCAGACAATTTACATGTGGCCGATTATACGGGAACAGGAGTTACTGTTGCTGTTATTGATGCCGGATTTTCTAATGTAAATTCAATGGCGCCTTTTAGTAGATTAAGAAATGCAGGAAATTTAATGGGCGGTTATGATTTTGTTGATAGAACAAGCAATATCTACGCATCTACATCTAGTGATCATGGTGTAAAAGTATTAAGTTGTATGGCGGGATATGTGCTGAATCAGTTTGTGGGTACCGCTCCAGATGCAACGTATTATTTATTTAGAACTGAGGATGCCGCAAGTGAAAATCCTGTAGAAGAAAGTTATTGGGTAGAGGCAGCTGAGCGTGCTGACAGTTTGGGTGTAGATATTATTAATACATCATTAGGCTATAAAGGATATGATAATTCTAATTATAGTCATGTTTCTGCGGATTTAAATGGTAATACCACCTATATAACCAAAGGTGCTAATATTGCTTTTGATAAGGGATTAATGTTGGTTAATTCTGCTGGAAATGCTGGTTTTAGTGGTGTTAATGCACCTGCGGATGCTGCAGGGGTGTTTACAATTGCTGCGGTAGATTCTAATGGTGATTATGCATGGTTTAGCTCGGTTGGAAATGGAACTCAACCAACACCAAAACCAGATGTCGCAGCTAGAGGTGATAACACTTTCGTTATTGGTTCAAATGGTGTAATCGTTCAAAATGACGGCACATCATTTAGCTCTCCCGTTATGGCAGGTGGAATTGCTTGCCTAATGCAAGCCTTACCGAATATGACTAACTCAGAAATTATGCAATTGGCGCGTGATTCTGGCTCACAGTCGGCTAGCCATGATTTTTTTATTGGTTATGGTATTCCAGATTTGCAATCGGCATTAAACATGACTTTAGATACTTCAGTATCTATTGGGGCTGAGTTTAAAGTTTTCCCGAATCCTATACAAAATATTTTGCAAGTTAGTTTTCCTGAAAATATAGAGCGCACTACGCTTACTATCTACGATATTTTGGGTAAGCAGATTATAGAAATCTTAATTTTTCAAGATTATAAAGCCATTAACTTAGAGCAATTGCCTAGTGGTATTTATATCGCAAAATTACAGACAGATAATCAAAAAACAAATACATTTAAGCTTATAAAGGAATAGTCTGTATACTTCCATAGATAGTTTTCAGTAAACAGTAAGAGCAAAACATTCCCTTTATATAATTCAAACTTTTTGAAATTTGTTCACGATGGTTTTCGTGATTAAAATTTGTAATTTTGGGATTACAATAATCTTGTGATAAATGAATAATAGAATCACCGAACTTTTTAATATTCAATACCCTATAATTCAAGCAGGAATGATATGGGCTAGTGGGTGGAGATTAGCATCAGCATCAAGCAATGCGGGAATCCTTGGACTAATAGGTGCAGGATCTATGTACCCAGATGTGCTACGAGAACATATTCAGAAATGTAAAGTTGCGACAGATAAACCATTTGGTGTTAATGTACCAATGTTATATCCTAACATTCAGGAGATCATGAATATTATTGTTGATGAGGGTGTTAAAACAGTGTTCACCTCTGCTGGAAATCCAAAAACCTGGACAAATTGGTTAAAAGAAAGAGGAATTACAGTAGTGCACGTTGTGAGTAGCGTAAAATTTGCTTTAAAAGCTGAACATGCTGGAGTAGATGCTATAGTTGCAGAAGGCTTCGAAGCAGGCGGGCACAATGGAAGAGATGAAACTACAACATTGGCTTTAATTCCAATGGTAAAAGAACACGTTAATATTCCACTGATTGCGGCGGGTGGAATTGCTACTGGAAAAGCAATGCTTGCAACCATGGTTTTGGGTGCTGATGGTGTGCAAATTGGAAGTCGATTTGTGGCGAGCAATGAGGCATCATCACACGCTGCATTTAAACAAATGGTTGTTGATGCTAAAGAAGGTGATACACAATTAACGCTTAAAGAATTGGCACCGGTACGTATGATGAAAAATAAGTTTTTTAACCAAGTTCAAGACTTATATAAAACAGCACCAACACCAGAACAGCTTAAAGAACTCTTAGGACGAGCAAGGGCAAAACGTGGTATGTTTGAAGGCGACTTAGAAGAAGGAGAGCTGGAAATTGGACAGATTGCAGGTTTGATTCATGAGATAATGCCAGTTGCGGATATAGTTAATGAAATTGTTGCTGAGTTTGAAGAGGCTAAAATTAAGTCTGCTAGTTTATAATTACTTAGCAAGTTTGTTTTAAGAATATTGCCTTTATATATTGAAAACTCTAACTTCGGCTATCGTTCGATATAATTTATTAAAACGAAACCATATCTTAACCATTATAAACAAGTTGAAAAAAATACTACAATTAATAATTTTAGTTATTGGATTAACATCTTGCAAAGCTCAAGAAGTTGATGGAATTTGGATGTCCTACAATGATAGAGTAATAAACACTGATTATGCTTACTCTGGAGGAATTGAAGGAATTTTGATTGACTTTGATAAAAAAGAGTTTGGACGATTCGATTCGGATTCAGTAATAAAAGTAGATATTGACTTTACTAAAAAGCAACTAAAAATTAAATCCGACACATTAAAAGTTGATTTCCGTGTATTCAAAAAAGACTCTATTGAAATTGAGTTGTATGACAACACCATGTCGGTTTTTAGACCATTAAATTTAAATCATAAACTTTCAATTAACAAAAATCAAATTAACGATTTCTTAATCAAAAATGATTTCGATAAAATTAATGGTACAATTGATATAGAATTCAGCGATAAATTTTTCTTTCGTGATGTGATGTTTGAGAAACCGAATAAGAAAAATGCTTTAATTAATAAAAGTTGGGATGACGAAGGATATTGGTTTGTAAAAGAAATACAGCACAATTTTTATTTAATATTTGCTCTTGACCAAACGGCTGACCAAAATATTTATCAGATAGTATCGTTGGATAAATGCGTAATGAAACTTAAACAGCTTCAAGATGCTAAATTTGGAAGTGCTCCAATAACTGAATTAAAAACCTGTTTATAACACCGTGTAAAATAATTGCTTGGTTTTAGCCTACTCTAAAAATCCTTCAGATTCCCCTCTGGTTCGATTTCTTTTTAGTAAGTTAGTTGCTTAACAACGCAACAATCCTTACACCAAACGATAAGCGTAACACTATTCCTGCCTTAAATTTTCTGTTAATAACAATTCTTAAATTCATCCTTGCAAAAGCTTATTTTTGTCTCTAATGATTCGTATAAATGAACTCAAGACAAGACCAACTTAAAGCTTTTGATAGATTATTAACCATCATGGACGAGCTCCGTGAGCAATGTCCATGGGATAAAAAGCAAACCTTGCAAACGCTTCGTCATTTAACCATAGAAGAAACCTACGAACTTGGTGATGCGATTCTAGATAACGATTTGCAAGAGATTAAGGGAGAGTTGGGAGATTTGTTGCTTCACATTGTGTTTTATGCCAAAATTGGTAGTGAAACCAACGATTTTGATATGGCTGATGTGGCTAATGCTATTTGCGATAAGCTCATACATAGGCATCCACATATTTATGGAGATGTAAAAGTTAAAGATGAGGAAGAGGTTAAACAAAATTGGGAAAAATTAAAGTTAAAAGAAGGCAAAACAAGTGTGCTCGAAGGCGTTCCTAAAAGCCTGCCTGCGCTTGTCAAGGCAAATCGTATTCAAGATAAAGTGGCCGGAGTAGGTTTTGATTGGGAAGAATCACATCAAGTTTGGGAAAAAGTAGAAGAGGAGCTAAAAGAGTTTCAAGATGAAGTGGCAAAGGGTAATCAAGAAGCCATGGAGAGCGAGTTTGGAGACGTATTATTCTCAATGATAAACTATGCACGGTTTTTAAATATTAATCCAGAAAATGCACTGGAAAAGACCAACAAGAAATTTTCAAAACGATTCCAATATCTAGAAAGTAAAGCAAAACTAATAAACAAACCATTAAGTGAAATGACTTTGGCTGAGATGGATGTATTTTGGGAGGAAGCTAAAAATTTATAAATTTTAAATTAAAAACATCCAAAACGATTTTGCACAACGTATATACAATATCTACGTTATATGTTATGTAGAAGAATAGAATTGTATAGATTAATAGCGCTTCTTATTCAATTTTAGAAATAAAGATAAAAACAATTTTATTTAGTTTAGTTAGAAGTAAACACCCTACTTGTGTAAAAACGAGTAGGGTGTATTTTTTTAGTAGAATTGCTTAACTTTTCTAAGCTTAGCTTCCCAGGTGGTTAGCGTGTCTTTGTGTTTTTCAATATTTTTATGCACCTCTTTAACCAAAGGGTTATCGTCTTTTACATTTGAGAAAAATTGAAGATTATTTTCCAACTGGTTAATCTCTCCCTTAATTTCACCTATTTTTTTACGTATAAAGTTGTGCTCGTTGTCTAATGCTCTACTATCCTCAGCACTAGCCATGCTTGCTAATTTATTATCATACTTTAATAATTCAGACTCAGATTTACTAATATCCAATTTATTAAATAGTCCGTCTATAGCTTTATTAAATTTACCATCTATAAAGCGCTTATTAAAAGGGACGCGTCCTATGGTTTTCCATTCGGCAATCTTTTCTTTAATTAAGGCTAAATTAGCTTTAATATCATCAGGGAATTCAATAGCCTTAAGCGCTTCTAAGAATTTTGTTTTCTTATCTAAGGCTTCAACTTCTTCCTTGTTAGCTGCATTTTTGTTCTCGTGAAATTTATCAAAATAGTGATTACAAGCAGCTTTAAACTGTTTCCAAATTTTATCGCTATCACGTCTAGGGACATGGCCAACTTTTTTCCAATCACTTTGTATTTTCTTCATTAACGGTGTCGTGACATCAAAATCTTCGCTGTCTTTGTTGTCTTCCGCTAATTTAATAAGTGCTTGTTTCTTTTGCAAATTTTCGTATTGGTCCTTCTTTAAACTTTTATAAAATGTGTTTTTATTTCTGTTAAAAGCTCTAACTGCTTCTTTAAATTTTGCCCAAGTGGCTTCGTTTACCTTAATTGGCACTTTACCAGCATTAAAGAACTGATTACGTAAATCTTCAAGCACCTTAATTTTCTTTTGCCAAGCACTATGCACATTAGACTCGTCTTGTGTAAGCGTTTCAATTTGAGCTATAATATCATGTTTGACTTCGAGATTTTTTTCGTAAACTTTATCTAATCCTTCAAAATAAACCTGGCGCTTTTCGTGAATTAACTTTGTTGCAGCACTAAATCGTTCCCAAATATCTTCGCGCTGTTCTCTACCAACAGGGCCAAGTTCTTCTTTCCAAATTTTATGTAATACTTGAAGTTCTCTAAAAGCTCTATTGCTATCTGTGTCTTGAGCAAGCTCTTCGGCACGTGCAATAATTTTTATTTTTTGCTCTAAATTATGCTTAAAGTCTAAATCTCTTAAATCACGATTTAAATGCAAGAAATCATAAAAAATTTCAACATGATGATGGTAATTATTCCAGACATTATTGTATTTGTCTCTAGGAATTGGTCCCGCATTTCTCCAGCTTTCTTGTAACTCTTTAAAATGCTTGTATGTTGTATTTATATTTTCTTCAACGTTTATCAGACCTTTTATGTCTTCGATAATTTCTAAACGCTGTTCTAAATTTGTTTTTAAATTTTGCTCTAAATTTTTATAATAAGCTTGGCGCTTATCGCGATAATCTCTGTAAATATCATTAAAACGTGTTTTTACATCGCTTTTAAAATGAAAATCTATAGTGTTACCACCAGCAGCAATAAATTCTTCTTTTTTCTCTTCAAGAAATGTACTAAATTTTGCATTAAACTCACTTTTTATGGTTTCAAAATGAGATTTAATAACTTGAATTTTTTCGTTTTTCACAAGTTCTCCAAGTTCATCAACCAAAACTTCCATAGACATGGCATGATAATCTTTTTCTACAATTTCATGACGTTTGCTATTACCTTCGTCTTCTGCATCCTCTGCATTTGAAGTCTCAATTTCTTCGATGTGATCTTCGGCATCTTTTGGAGCAGATTCTTCAATATTTTCTGATGCTTCTTTAACAACATCTTCTTCGGGTTTTGTAGCTGTATTTTCAGTTTCCAAATCCTCTGTGTTCTCGGTAGTTTCTACCTGATCAGTTACGGGAATTTCTTCTGCCGTAACTTTAGCCTCAGCAGCCACAACTTTTTCAGTAGTTTCTACTTGATTAGGTTCGGGAACTTCTTTCACAGTAACTTCTTCGACGTTATCGGTAACGGTTTCTGGAGTTTCAACTTCAGCAGGTTTTGATTCTACATCTACAACAACTTCATCAATTTGAGGCGTACTATTTTCTTTTGTTCCATCTGCTTCTTGCAGGTTATCTTTCTCAGACATTTCTTTCAATGTTTAGGTTCTTCAATTACTATTAACGGTTAAAGATACTATTAAGATGCAGAAATACAAAGTGAAGCTAGTAATTTAGAGCCTTTTTAAGCTTAATTCCAAATTTCCCAAGATCTTTCGGCTTGTAACTCCAACATGTTATGTCCATTACAAATTGTGGCACCTTTAATTTTACCAATGGTTAAAAATTTGGTCTCTTCAGGATTGTAAATAAGGTCGTATAATAAATGTGCAGATGTAATGCTATCATACGGAATTTGAGGACAAGTATTGGTGTTTGGAGAAGTTCCTAAAGGAGTACAATTAATTATAATTTGATGCTCAGCGATATCTTTATCGGAAAGTGTGTCATAAGTAAAATCGACAACATCTGAAGCAGTTCTTGATACAAAATGATATGTGATGTTAAGGCGTTGTAAGGCATAAGCAATGGCTTTTGAAGCGCCACCTGTACCTAATATAAGGGCATTTTTATGATGTGATTTCATAAAGGGCTCAATAGATTTTTGAAATCCGTAATAATCTGTATTAGAGCCGATGAGCTTTCCATTTTTTGTGACTTTTATAGTGTTCACAGCACCAATAGCTTTAGCTTTTTTATCTAGTTTATCTAAAAATGGAATTACAGCTTCTTTATATGGAATGGTCACATTTAAACCTCTTAAATCTTCAGTGGTTTTAATTATTTCAGGGAACTCATTAATTGAATTAATATCAAAATTTCGGTAACTGTGTGCTAGCGCTTCATTTTCAAATTTTTCAGCAAAATATGTTTTTGAAAATGAATAATCAATATCCTTTCCTATGAGCCCAAACTTAGACATTTATTTTCCTTGTTTTTTTACCATACCATTCTAAAGCCAGAACGATTAAAATACCAATTACAATATACATAATTGCTAGATAGGTTTCTGAAGATAACTCTGGTAAAAAACGTCTGTAATTTTCTATAACTTTCTCCCCAGTAGAATCTAATAAATACGACCCATCTTCAGCGGTTTTATAAAGCGTTTTTTTCCAAGGCCATACGACGCCTAGAGAGCCAATGATAAAACCCATTAATATAGACAGGGTAATGTTTTTATAATGTTTTAGCACATAATTTAGAATATGTGAAAATGTGACCAGTCCTGTAAATGAGCCTAATGTAAACACACCTAGTACTTTAAGTGTTCTAACTCTTGCCGGGTTATTTGTAAAACTAAAGTCGCCCCTAAAAATATCAAATATTGTATCGTATAGGGCATTAACAGAATCTACTAATAGCAAAACATAATTGCCTAATAATATTAATATAAAAGAACCCGAAAAGCCTGGTAAGGTCATCCCCGATACGCTAATAATTCCGCAGAAAAAAACAAACCATAAATTATCGTTCTCTTTAGCAGGATCTAAAAAACTTATACCAATGCCTATAATTATACCAATTGCTAATCCTAAAATGGTTTTGGTATTCCATTCTTTAAAATCTTTATTAATATAATAAATAGAGCCCATTATCATTCCAAAAAAGACGCTCCAAACATAAAGTTCGTAATGTGATATGAGATAATCTAAAACCTTTGAAACGCTAAAATAGCTTACAATCATTCCTAAAAACAAAAGACTTAGAAAACGCCCGTTGATATATCTAAAAAAACTTTTAAAACGTCCGTTGATTAATAATTTAAAGGCTTTAGAATTTATTTTTTGCAGTGAATAAATAAACTCTTCGTAAAAACCAGCGACAAAAGCAACCACACCACCAGACACACCAGGAACTTTATTTGCAGCACCCATGCCTAGCCCTTTAATGACTAAGAATAGTTTATCTGTAAGGGTTCTTGTGCTTTGCATTAATGATTATGTTTTTGTTTTAGCTCCAAATTTTTCAAGTAATATTATGGTTAAAAAACCTAAGACCATTAGTAAAATAGCCTCACCTAATTGATGCTCGCCATCAAAAGAGAATGGTGAAATACTTTCTTCTAAAAAGGGAATTTCTTCGCCTTTAGAATTTGTGCGCCAGCTCAATACTTTTTTCCATGGCCAAACCTTATTAAGAGAACCCAAAATAAACCCAGTAAGTAATGCTAAAGTTACGTTGTGATAATGTTTGAATAGCCATTTTAAAATTCTACTAAAACTTAGTAAACCGACTAAAGCTCCTAAAATAAAAGCTGCAAGTTTCTTTAAATCGAAGTCATGAATAGCATCGCTTAAAGTTTTATAAGCTCCTAAAACGACTAATATAAAGGATCCTGAGATGCCTGGTAAAATCATGGCGCAAATAGCAATAGCACCTGCAAAAAACAAAAATAATGGATTATCATTTTCAGCTGAACTTGGTAACGTTGAAATATAATATGCGGCTATAGTTCCTAAAATTAATGAAATTACAGTAGTTGCGCTCCATTTAGTAATTTGTTTACCTACAAAAAGTAAACTGGCTACAATTAGGCCAAAAAAGAAAGACCAAATTAATATGGGATGAAACTCAATTAAATATTTTGCAATCCTCATAAAGGACACGTAGCTCACAACAATTCCCAATAATAATGCTAAAATAAAATTACCGTTTAATTGCACCCAAAAGGCTTTAAATCCTTTACTAATTAAGGTTTTAAATAATGATGCATTAACATTGCTAATAGTATCGATAAGCTCTTCGTAAATCCCAGAAATAAAAGCAATTGTTCCACCAGAAACCCCTGGTACAGCATCTGCTGCACCCATGGCCAAGCCTTTAAAAGAGATAATGAGGTAGTCTAAAAAACGTCGTTGCATTTAGTTTTTTGATAAATGAAAAGTAAAGGTATGTATTTTTAGTTGGAAGCGTTTTTATATTTCGCTATTATTTCTTGCACCTCATTTTGTAGATAGACCGTTGGAAATAATTCTTCAATAATAAAATAGAATTCAATATTTAGTTGTAGCGCACTTTCAAGATAAATTTGACCTTGATCGAGCTTCCCCATCATGTGGTAAAGTCCCGCTAACCGATATTGAATTTCCTCGTTATCAGGATAGAACTCAGTAGTTTGGTCAAGATTAAAAATAGCGGCTTCATATTCGCCTAAAAGAATAAGTACATCGGCTCTTGATAGCCAAGTATTAAGCTCATAATTACCGAGTTCAAGTGTTTTTTTATAGCCTCTTTCTGCTTCCTCTAAAAAGTTTAAACGTTGATTTATCTGTGCGTACAATTTCCAATAAACCACATTTTCGGTGTCTATATTTATAGCTTTATTTATATAATAAAGTGCTTTTTGAAAGTCCTGATTCTTGTTGTAAAAATTTGTTATTGCAATCCAACCTTTGTCCAATAAAGGATCTTCTTCTACTGTTTTATAATAATGTTGAACAGCTAAATCGTTAAGACCTAATTTTTCATAACATTTCCCAATGCGTAATAAAGCAAATGATGTTGGGTCGTCCAGAGCTAGCGTGATTTTATAATTCTCAATGGCTTCTTCATAACGTTTAAGCTTTTCTAGCACTTTTCCTTTTTCAAGATATGCACCTATAAAAACTTCATCTGAAATGATTGCAAAGTCAAAAGAAGTTAAAGCTTTGGGATAATCTTTTAAAGAAAAATATTGTTTTCCAATTTGGTGCCACGCAACCTGGCAGTACGGGTTTGAGTTTATGTAAGTGTTTAAATATTCTATGGCTTCGTTGTTTTGTTCTAAAAAGTCAAAACAATAAATAACATTGTATAGCGCAGAGTAATCTTCATTATCTGCTTCTAAGCATTTCATGAAGCTAGTTTTTGCATCTTCAAATTTATCTAAGAAAAGATATTCCATTCCTATGAGCGAGAACAAATCTGCAGATTCCTCTGAAAGTTCTAAAGCTTTTTGGAGTGTTTGTATTGCTTTTTCGTGCTTATCTTGTTTAGATAAAATATTTGCTTTTTGAATATAAACCTCTTCATTTGAAGGTTCAATTTCATAAAGTGCATTTAAAAGTTCATCTGCCAAATCTAACTTATTCTCAAAAACATGAACTTCAATTCTGAATAGCTTTAAGTTGGTAGAGTCGGGATGCTGTTCTAAGCCTAGTTTTATGGCCTTTTTTGCGAGTGCAATTTTACCATTATCTAAATAATAATGAATAATATTTTCAAATTCATTTGAATCAAAAAACAAAACATTATTTGTTTTTAGCATTGACTCAAACTTTGTAAGGGACAAATTGTTGTTGTCGTCATACTGACTAAACTCCATAGGCATTGTTAAAAGTTCATTGAAATAAATTTAGCATTCTATTTGTAACCATTGCTGTTGTTCAGCCAATGTTTTCAACATATTAATTAACAATTTGATTTGAGAGCAGTGATTAGAACTTTCTTAAAATAAAATTATGTCTCAATTTGATTAAGGACTTTAATCAAAATTTTGCAACCTTTAATAAGCTCATCGTTTGTGATTGTTAGTGGTGGGGTTATACGAATTGCACGAGGTTCAAAAAGTAACCAGAATAGAATAAGTCCAGCATCTTGACATCTTAAAATGATTTGATTTGTAATGTCTGCAGAAGGTGTTATGGCAGCAAGCATTAATCCTTTACCTCTTATTTTAGTAATTAGTGGATGCGTCAAATGTTTTCTAATAAGCTTTTCTTTTTCCAGAGTTTCAGAAATTAAATTGGTACTTGTGATTTCTTTTAAGGTTGCTAAAGCTGCTGATGCAATTACCGGATTACCACCAAAAGTTGTGATATGTCCCAATTTTGGATTGTCTTTTAGGCAGTCCATCATTTTTTTAGAAGCTGTGAATGCACCAATTGGCATTCCGCCACCAAGACCTTTACCAGAAATTACAATATCTGGTATGCAGTTGTAATGTTCAAACCCAAAAAGTGCTCCAGTTCTACCTATACCAGTTTGTATTTCATCTAAAATTAATAATGCGCCTACTGTATTGCAACGTGCTCTTATCTTTTCTAGATACTTATTCTGAGGTTCAATAAATCCAGCACCACCTTGCATAGTTTCTAAAATTACCGCCGCTGTTTTTGTGGTAATCTTATTAATATCATCGGCATTATTATAAGCAATAAATCTAGTGCCAGGAATTAATGGTCTAAACGGTTGTTTGCGTTCTTCAAACCCCATAACGCTTAAGGCACCTAGGGTGTTACCATGATAAGCCTTATTGGTAGCAATAATTTCTGAACGACCTGTAAAACGTCTTGCTAGTTTTATCGCGCCTTCTACAGCTTCAGTCCCAGAATTTGTTAAATAGGTACTCTCTAAAGGCAGCGGAAGCTTTTCTGCTAGTAATTTGGTGAGTGCTACAGCTGGTTCTTGAATATATTCACCATAAACCATGACGTGTAAATACTTGTCTAACTGTGTTTTAATAGCAGAAACTACTTTAGGGTGTTTATGCCCCAAACTACAAGCCGAAACTCCTGCGACAAAATCGAGGTAAGGTTTGTTGTTTGCATCATAAATATAACAGCCTTCTGCACGAGAAACTTGCATCGCTAGAGGATGCGGTGTAGTTTGTGCTTGATATTTAAAAAATTCGTCTTTAATCTTAATTTTCTTTTTTAAGTTTACTTTTCTTAACGACTTTGTTTTTTGCTTTGGGGTCAATTATTAAAGGCAGCTTTTTTGACGTCTTTTCTGGAAATTTATTTCCAATTTTCTTTTGAGAGTTTGTGTTATCAAAAAAATCGTCTTGTGGAATATAATCTTCAAGCCCCTTAATAATTGGTAGGTTTAGCGGAGGGTCATCTTTAAAAAGGTCATCTACACTTCTAGGTCGTTCTGCGTCACGCCAATCAAAGCCTTTTAGTAATTTTTCTCTTTCTGGAAATTGATCTTCTGGATACGAGGTGCCTTCTACTTGTTTGAATCTTGTAAACACTTCTATAGTATTGTTTTCTAACCAGATTTTTATTTTACCAGATTTAGCTTTGTCTATACTTACCAATTCATTTTTATCATTTCTTGAATAATAGATAGACTCGGCATTTTTTATAATATCTATTGTTCGTAATGCATTCTCTTCAAAAAGGCCGTATAACTTTATGCCAGAAATTTGATTGTAACCAGTGCCAAGGGTATCTTTACTAATTACAAAAGCGTTATCAAAAACTTTTAAAGAGTCCAGTTTTTCAGTTTCGGGATTTGAAATAAGATGAATAGAATCTCCTGTTATTTGATTATCAATATTCCATAAAATAGGATTGCGTTTTACGGCAAAATTATCGGTTGAAGCTAAACTGCTTAGATTAATGAGCTGTGTAAGCCCAGTTTTGTGATTTACATGAATAGAATCTGCTTTTCCGCTCATATCAGATTTATACCATTTGGCATTATAATAGGCTCTAGTAATTCTGTTTTCAGGTTTACCAGTTACCATAAGTTTATCGGCATGTATATATACAGAATCGTTTTCTTGCACAGTAATTGCTAAAGCGCGATTTGTAACAAAAGCAGAGTCTTTATCACGATATACTTCGGCATAATGCCCTTTAATAATAGCGTTGTTTATGGTGTCTGTAATTTTTATATTGTTAGAAGCAGAGGCGAAGCTTTGGTTTCTGTCAAAGTAGAGGCTATCACCTTCAATAACACGGTCGTCATAATCTATTCTTGATTTTTTTATGAAATATCCAGTATCGTTATTAGTATCATAGAAACCACGTTCACAATAAATTTTACTAGTTTCACCAGTTATTGTCGATGGACCAAATAAGTAAGCATGTCCAGACTCTGAATAAAAATCTAATTGCTCAGAATCAATTACATATTCAGGATTTACCAATTTTACATCTTGAACAAACTGGTATTTTTTTTGACTCATGTAGTATCTGCCAATCTGGCTTGTAATAGTGCCCGAAGTATCTCTTACTACTTTTCCTTTAGTTCTATAGTAGGCTTGTTGCTTGATGCGGTCAAAATATAAAGTATCAGAAGTTATGGTCGAAGTTGGGTCGGTTAATACCACGTCACCACTAGCAAAGGCTAATTCTGTAACACCACTATACTCAACGTATTTGGCATTCATATTAATAGTATCGCCCTGTTTAATAATTACATTGCCATAGGCCTCAATAAAATCTCTTTTCTTATAATGTAATGCCCTATCACACCACATGTCTACACCATTATGGTTAATATGAACTTGTTGTGAATCATCACTGGTTAAAATAGTTGCTCCAGGATATTTTTCTTCATCAATGTTTAAAAAAGGAGAGGCTTTTATTTCAATTTTTCGTTTTTGTTGTGCGCTGATAACACTTGAAAAAACAAGTGTACAAACGAGAAAAAGATAAAGTGATTTATGAAGTTTCAAACGCTTAATATTTGTGGTAAAAATAACTATTATATTATTGTTTTATTGTTAGTTAATATTTTTTTAATACAAAAAAACCTGCAATAAACTTAGTTTAGTGCAGGTCTTATTATTTTGTGAAAGTTTTATTTAAAAATAGTTTGCTTTCTGTCTGGGCCTACAGAAACTATTTTAATAGGTGTCTCTAGTTCTTTTTCTAAAAAGTCTATATACGCATTGAGTTCTTTTGGTAATTGTGAAGCGTTTTCCATTTTGGTTAAATCTTCCTTCCAACCTTTAAATTCTGAATACACTGGAGATACATTTTCGGCTTCAATATTAAACGGTAAATGTGTAATAGTTTCACCTTTATAATTGTATGCGGTACATACTTTTAATGATTTAAAACCAGAAAGCACATCAGCCTTCATCATCATTAATTGTGTAACACCATTAATTTGGCAAGCATATTTTAATGCTACCAAATCTAACCATCCACAACGACGACTTCTTCCTGTGGTTGCGCCAAATTCTTGACCAATACGACCCATGGTTTCGCCGTCTTCATCAAACAACTCAGTAGGGAATGGGCCAGAACCAACACGTGTAGTATACGCTTTGAAAATTCCGAAAACTTCACCAATTTTATTTGGTGCAACTCCCAATCCTGTACAAGCTCCAGCGGCTGTTGTGTTAGACGATGTTACATATGGATATGTCCCGAAATCGATATCTAAAAGGGATCCTTGAGCACCTTCAGCAAGTATAGAATCTCCATTTTTTTGCGCTTGAAAGATGTATTCTTCAGAATCAATGAACGTTAGTGATTTTAGGACCTCAATTGCTTCAAAAAATTCAACTTCCAATTCGGCTAAATCGTATTGAATATTTACATTATAGAAATCTATCATGCCAATATGCTTGTTAGCCAAGGCGCGATACTTATCTTTCCAATCTTCTAATTCTATATCGCCAACACGAATCCCATTACGACCAGTTTTATCCATATACGTTGGACCAATACCTTTTAAAGTTGAACCAATTTTGGCTTTTCCTTTTGCAGTTTCGCTGGCGGCATCTAAAAGACGGTGGGTTGGCAGAATAAGATGTGCTTTTCTAGAAATAAGTAGAGATTTTCTATAATCTACACCATGTTCTTCAAGCTTGTCTAATTCTTTTTTGAAAATTACAGGGTCAATAACAACACCATTGCCAACTAAATTTTTGGCATCGTCATGAAAAATTCCTGAAGGAATAGTATGTAAAACATGCTTCATGCCATTAAAAACAA
>Ga0316205_10001785_pt1 | contig 25069 bp, 22 predicted proteins | sample 3monthpyrite_MG_FD_204941 | JGI IMG/M metagenome (GOLD analysis project Ga0316205, IMG submission 204941) | Microbial mat bacterial communities from mineral coupon in-situ incubated in ocean water Damariscotta River, Maine, United States -... | ecosystem: Environmental > Aquatic > Marine >... | reverse complement strand
GCTGAACGCTTTGCTTTGGTGCTTCTATGGAGAAACAACTACTAGATTTGAAAAGCGGGAGGACATCGTAAATCACGACGCCGTAAAAGAGGGTCGGAGCGTAGCATCGGTCGAAGTTCAATTTTCGCATAATGACAACGTCTACATCGCAAAAAGATTCGCGGGGTCAGGTAAGATCTATAATGATGAACGCAATTTTATTATTCAACGGATTGAAACTGGAAGCCGAAAAGAACTCCCGACGCCCGAAACCTTCATCAATACCGTCATTCCTAAGGAAATGGCTTCGCATTTTCTGTTTGATGGAGAACATGCAGAGGTCTTTCTGGGCGAGGACAATCAAGTTGAAATTCGCGGTGCTGTTAGAGACATTTTGGGATGTTCGCTAATTGAGACAGCAATAAGCGATCTTCAATCGGTTTCGAACCAGTTCCGCAAACAGATGCCGACAGCGGGGGCGTCTGACCAGATTGATAAAAAAAATGACCGAATTGAGAAACTCGTTTCTGAGATAAAATCCGTCGAAGAAGCCATAGAGGGGCTCGAAAAGGATTACGCGAATACGCGAAAGCAGATCAAAACAATCGAAGAAAAACTACGCAACACGCAGGCTTCTGAGCAGCTACAGCGGACCCGCGATAATCTGAAACAGAGTCTAGCCAAAGCTCACAATAGAAAGGTGGATTTTGGAAAGGAAGTCTTCCGCTGGCTAGGAGATAATGGCCGCAACATCGTATCCAAAGCCATCTCTGAAGAAACTTTCGATTTCCTAGAAGAGAAAGAAAACCTAGGGCGCATTCCATCACCCTACAACGAAGAGTTCGTAAAAGATGTACTAACTTTAGAACAATGTATTTGCGGAGCAGATCTCAAGGCTGGGAGCGAAGCTGCTAAGCAAGTCGCAAGCCTCCTCGATAAGGCTGCAAACCAAGTGACGCGTGACAGAATTACTAAAGTGAGGGCTAGACTATCAGAGCTTAAAAATGGTCGAAAAAAAGCTCCAATCCAATTAGCGGAAGCGAATAGACGTTTAGCAGAAGCAAATGAAGAATTCGATGAGCTTGAAGCGAAGTTGAGCGAGGCCAACGAGAAGCTAAAAGGAATTAACTTTGACGACATCGCCGAGCGCACGAAGCGCCAAGAGGAACTTGAGAGGGACTGTAGTAAAATTAACCGCACCATTGGAAGTTTCCGAAGCGAACTAGAGAGGTCTGAACGAGAAATATCTAGACTAAATAAGGAAATAAATGAACTCGCACAGCTTGATATAAAGACAGCGGTTTTTGCTCGACGCCGCGAGCTATGCGATGAAATTCGAGACCTTCTTGAATCAAAATTAGAGGAAGAAGAGGAACAGGCGCGAGGGGTATTGAGAACTAGCATTAAGAACATTTTGGATTCAACTAGTCGCAAATCCTTGAAGCTAAAAATGTCCAATGAATATGATATTAGCTTGGTCAACTCGGATGGTATCGTGTTGCCAAAATCTAGTGGTGAAAATCAGTTGCTCGGCCTAGCTTTTACAGCGGCCTTGGTAAAATTTGCCAATATTAGAGAGCGAGCAGAAGACCACAGATTGCTACCAGGTACGGTCGCGCCTCTCGTCCTCGACTCCCCGTTCGGTCAGCTAGACCCCGCATACAAAATTACTACTGCCGAGTTTATGCCAAAGATGGCTAGGCAAGTTGTCTTGCTAGTCTCAAAGAGCCAAGGCTCATCCGATGTTCAAGAAACCCTAGCAGAACATGTCGGAGCCGAATATCTGCTCGTAAGGCATAATTCTGATGCACAGGAACACCGAAAGACAGAATCTCGAAACTTAAAAGGCAAAGACTATCAAACTGTATTTTTTGGCTCAGAGTTCGATGGTACAGAAATTATAGAGGTATAAAATGTCATCAAGAGCGCCCAATATAAATAGAAGCCGAATTCATGAAGACATGGTTCAAATGCTCGCCGTTAATAAACTTGACGGCGCTGACCGCGCTTTATTCCCAACGATACGAGAATTACTTTGCTTCGCGGCCATGCTCGGGTATTCGGAAAAAAGAAAACTGCCGCTTGATCGCTCTGACGGCGTGGAAGACGTTTCTTATCAGCAATTCGAACGCGGCGACGCAGAAGATCTGATCTATCTTCTGGCTTTAGCAGATTCTCGTGATCCCGAAATTCTTAGAGACGGCGAAGAAAGCCGATGTGCTGAAATTTTTGAAGAATATGCTAACGGGGGATTTACGATCTTGCAGGACGTTCTGCTCAAAAGCGGAGGAGAACACCCCGACAAAGAAATTATGGCATATCTGCATGAGAAGAAATATCTTATGCCGGATGATAAGGAAGCGGACTTAACGAAAGTTACGTTCTAACGTGCTGCGCGACCTTTCACTGCAAAGTGTGTATCGGTCTGACGAGGATAACATCCTCGAAGATTTCTATTTTCCAGCATTAGCTACAGCAACACAATATGATCGTGCCGTAGGCTTTTTCTCAGCATCTACACTCAGTTATGCGGGCCAAGCTCTAAGTCACTTTGTCAAGAACGGCGGAAACATTCGGCTTGTTCTTGGTGCATTTACAGATGCCGAAGATATTGAGGCAGTCAGCGCGGGATATGAGCAACGAACGATCTCTGAGAAAATTGGGGAACAGCTTCTTGATATAATAAATAGCGTGAGTGACGACCTCTTCCAAAACCGCCTAGAAGCGCTCTCTTGGCTCGTGGCTCATGGTCGGCTTGATGTAAAAGTTGCGTTACGAGAACGCGGTATGTTTCATGACAAAATAGGAATTATCACTGACAGCGAAGGCGACAGCATAGTGTTCGCTGGGTCGGCAAATGAAAGTACTTATGCACTCCTTCCATCATTTAACTATGAATCTATCAACCTCTTTCCAAGCTGGAAAAAAGAACTTGAAGGATATTATGCTCCACATGCGGCAAGTTTTGAACGTCTTTGGAAGAATGAGAGCAAGGGAACGGCAGTCATTGATTTGCCAGAAGCTGTAAGGGAGCGTCTTATTGGTGTCTCAAAACAGCTCACTTACACGCCTGACCCAGAAATCGAAGCCGCAATAGCAAGTCGTATTCGCGATAAGGTGCAGTCGTCTTCGACAAACAAAACTATCGGCCCAAAAGTGCCAAAGGAACTTGGCGGGCATCCATTTAAGATGCGCGACCACCAAATTGCTGCATTGGCCGCTTGGCGGTCAGAGGGCGACTTTCAAGGTGTTTTCGATCTAGCGACTGGGGCGGGTAAGACCTTCACTGCTATCTATGGGGCTGTCCGCATGGCGATGCAAGTGGATGGTTTGGTTTGTGTCATTGCGGTGCCATATCAAAACTTAGCTGATCAATGGGTTGAAACTCTCAATTTATTCAACATTTTCCCGATCAAATGCTACGTTTCGCGGGATAACTGGTATGAGCCGATGCGAAGCTTGGCCCATGACATGACACTTGGGGGTCGTAAGTTTGGGGCAATGGTTGTCGTGAATCGAACGCTTAAAGGTGGTGACTTTCAGCAGTTACTTAAAAAGTTTGATGGAAATAAATTGTTGTGGATCGGTGATGAGTGTCATCACCATTCAACTGAAAGCTTCACAGGCTTTCTTCCTGAACATGCACGTTTCCGCATTGGTCTCTCGGCAACGCCAGAACACTACCTCGATGAGGATAGAAATACGCGCCTTAACGAATATTACGGGAAAATTGTGAGCACCTATAGCTTGAAGCAAGCAATCGACGATGAGGTCCTGACGCCCTACAATTATTACCCCCATATTGTGGAACTGACCGAAGAGGAAACGGACGAATTTGTGGCACTTTCAGAGGAGATTGGAAAGCAATTTGCTCGACAGAACCAAGCTAAGAAAACTCAGAGTAACCAACACCTGACCGCACTAATGATGCAAAGAGCGAGGCTTTTAGGTTCAGCGAAGAACAAGATGGGCAGGCTCAAGGCTGTCCTGAAAGATAAAAAGCCGCAGCCTCATACCCTTTTCTATTGTGGTGATGGGTCGGTTGAAACGGATGAACAAAATGAAAATGATGAGTCCGTTTATCTGCGTCAGATCGAAGCCGTTTCACAAACGCTACATGAAATTAAATGGAGCGTCTCCCGCTTCACAGCGAGGGAAAATCGTCACGAACGAGAACGCATTCTAGAGTCATTCCGACTTGGCGATATCGATGCAATGGTCGCGATAAAGTGCCTAGATGAAGGCATCGACGTTCCAGCCTGTAGCACAGCGTATATTTTGGCAAGTGCGCGTGATCCCAGACAGTTTGTACAAAGGCGCGGGCGGATACTAAGGCGCTCTCCAGGTAAAAATACAGCAACTATCCACGATTTTATAGTTGTCATGCCAGAAGACCGTCAAGAAAGCTCAAGCTACGCGAAAAAATTGATACGGTCTGAGTTGGCACGAGTGGCTGAATTTGCATCGCTATCGCTCAACAGAGCGCATTCCTATGAAGTTCTAGAGAATTATCTTAATGCGTATGACTTAGAACATTTGATCTAATCGGAGATCGTTATACGGGGAATAAGCACGAACCACGCTAAATGGATTTCGGCAATTGTGCCTCGTCATCGCCGGTCGCTTTACGATAGCGGTCGATTAAAGTCTTTTCCGACATTTTTGAATGGCCAACCATATGCAAAAGCACCTCCCGAGTGGTGACTAGATTTGCTCCCGATATCGTCTGCGCACTCGTGCTCCAAACGAGGTCACAATACGGACGCTTCGTCAAATCGGTGGGTAGCTTAGAGGCCAACTCCATCGCTTTATGGGTCCTTAAGCCTTCATTTGTTAGCCGTTCAATTATTTGAGCGAAAATGGTCTGTCCAACGGGTCTGAACAGAATACTACCACCATGTTTTCCTCGATATTTTTCAACAACTTTATTCGTGTCTTTGGCCGCAAAAAATTCTGCAACCTCAGAAAAATTTTCGCCCATTAATTTGAAATAGTCTTGCGCAAGGCTAAAATAGCCGCTCAAAACTTCCTCATCGGGCCTCACACGGATTAAGTCCTCTTTCTTCTTCTGGTTTTTAGTCACGACTTTCGTGAATAAAATTGTAAGAACATCGTATAGGTTACCGATTGTTGTAATGCTTTTTTTATTGGTAGATGGCATGTTGTTCGTTGCTACAAACGCGATTTTCTCGCCAGAAAAACTATCGGTTCTTTCAACGAGATTTCTGACGGTAATCGCCATTACGTCATCTTCATCTAAAGCGATGATGTCGCCTTTGGTAACGGGTTTCGCAGTCTTATTAAGGGTAGTAAAAAGCCGTCTCGTGCGCTCCATACCCTTGATAGAACTTTGATGGGCAACAAATAAAACCGATATCTCTTCTTCTTTGAACGCGTCTTTCGCTACGGATTTAACAGCTTGTTTAATTCCTGAGAGTCGATGTTGTCCGTCAATTGCGAAGAGGTTTTCACTACCGTTGAAAGTCAAAAAGCCAACTGATGAAATCGTGTCGTCGGGCAATTCTTCAAGTCCATCAACCTCGCCAGTCGTTTTCACACTTCCAATCGGCAGCCAGTTCGGTTCGCCGCCATATGTTGCAACTACGAGAGAGTTAAAAAAGCGCTCGGATTGGTTTTCGATATATGATGCAATCTGCCTACTGCGCCCGCCCTCCAATTTGCGTTGAATCATGTCAGAGAGGTTTTTGTTCTCATGAATTTCATCGGCGTAGCTGACGCGGTTGGCGAGTTCCTTCATGCTCATCAAGCAGGAATAGAATGCCCAATCACCCATTATTCCGCGCAAAGCTGGGAGGATTATTGGAGGATGATTTTTCTTTGCCATCAGAATGCCCTCACTTTCTCTTTGATTTCCCCCTCAATATCCGCCTTTGAGCAAGGCGGTAGCAAAGCGCCGTTCAGCTGCTCTTCCATCGTCATTAATTCTTCTGTGGTGACACAATCATCAACAGGCGCAAAAAAGAAGTGTAGCACTTCATGCCAAGTGCCTATCATTCTCGTGATTGCTGGCCGCTTAAGTATTGAACTATCTCTGCGATATTCGCCATAACGCGCCCTAAGGGACCGATTGGATCGTCTACCTGCAATGCCTATGTATAAAACGTACCCAGTCTGTGGGCATAAATTGCAACCTGCTAGAACAGAGAACGCATAAATTCCTCGGCGATCATTTGGAACCGCTGAAATGTCTTGTTCTTTGTATGGTATCGAAGCCCAAGACAAATTCTGAAGGACATAATCGGCTTTCATTAGCTGTTCAGGAGATAGCGTGAACCTCTGATGAAATTTTCCTATTTTGTCGTGCGCGTCGTTTGCGCAATCAATAACTTTCTTTAAATTCAAGCCGCCCCCAACTATTTGTGACACGCCAGACATGCTTTACTTTGACCGTAAAGATCATCTATGTCCAATGGCTCATCATCTGGACGCAGCGGGTTTTTTACCACCTTAGCCTTCATGCGCTCTACTCGCACCTGATGATCGGCTTTAATTTTTGCGACACGCTCGGGCTTTTCGAGCTCTTCAAGCGATTCACCTTGGCTCCAGGTAAACGGAGAGCCATGCTCAAAGGCAGTTTTTTCGTAAGCCTTAGCTTCCTCAAAAGCCTTCGGGTGTCGATCCTTCAATCTCACCCATTCGATCTTCTGTTGAAAAAAGCAGAATGTGCATCCGCTGCGTGTTCGCCACTCGTAGTATTTTGGTAAGCCCAATCCAGAGCCTTCTAGAATTTCCATTACTCCGGGCTTATCAACACCAGCGTCTTTGAACGGCAGTTTGACAATCAAATTGTCATCCTTAGAGGCGTACCCTTCTCGATATTCCTCATCACTGCGGATAGCGACATAGGAATAAACCGTCTGTCCGTCATCGAGCATGGGTTTTACCCATTGCTCAAAAGGGCGAAGCTTTAGCTGCCTTGTACACCAGCGCGTCTGCGCAGAAGGTAAAAATGTATTGTATTGCTTTAGCCAGAAATCGAAATCGCGGTCCGGGTTTAGGCGTTGAACGGGCTTTCCAAGAACACCCTCCAAGCGACCCAAAAATTCGTAGACTTCTGGAAGCTCTTTCCCTGTGTCGGTAAAGAAATATTCAACTTCAATTTCGGGATGATATTGGCGCATGTATACGGCAAGAGCCGCACTATCGCGCCCTCCAGATAATCCTAAGACGTGGCGAACCTTCTCACTCAAAGTGCCACCTCATCACTGCGCTTTTCCGCTTTCGCGGCATCGCGCTCGCGCTTACGACGCATGTACTCGTAGGACAGTTCGGCTAGCGCGGCAAAAACGATATTTTCGTTTTCAGGTTTCTCGTCCTCAATTCTTTCAATCAGTTTATTGGCAATCAGCTTAGCCTTCTTTCTATCGCCGTCATTGACATCAAACTCATTCATGTACGGGGCTGGGCGATTACCCATACCAACCACAACTGCCATAGAGTGACGTTTATCCTCACGCCCTTTTACTCTAGCAAAAACTTCGGCACGGTTAAACTGCTGCGCAAAATCGGTCAGCTCAATTGCAGCCTTGTCGAGATCTGAATCTATCCAATCTCGCGCTGGTTTATTCGTCGCTAAGCTGGCCAATCCCTCAATGTCCTCGTTACGACCTTCATACATCGCCAAACGACCAACATAGGCATTCAGCCTAAAATCACCGCTCAATTCTCGGATATTTTCGGCACGGTCGCGCAATTCAACCAAAGCCTGCGCAGAGGAATTAGGAACCTGTAACTCTGCCAGCATGTTGTCAGCAAGTCGCTCAAGCATGCTAGGGTATGCGCCAGCAAGTTCTTCCAAACCATCCCGAACGCGGTCTATGATTTTTTTAAAGCCCGCTTCTGATTTCAATTCACCTTTTTCACCTGCCAAAAGTGGTAAGTCATTGAAAATAAACTGATTAGGGTCACGAGCTTTTTTGAAAAGCCCTCGAATTTGAATGGCATTAGCAGATAACCGCATAGTACGATGCGTCCATCCAGGCAGACCAACAAATATGGCGATCAAGCCGCGGCCAACGTCAATTGGCTCCATATTTTTAAGGGTATTTGAACTATCAAGTTCCCTAACTATCTCCGCCAATCCTGACAGTAGTTTTCGACTGAGGTCATTCAAATTCATCCATCGCAATTGGATATCTAGCGGGTCCTTGGTAAGATAATCGATATCCAAATCGTCAAAGCGAGCTTGAAATATTTGCTGACGATATAGTGCAATTTTATCCTGTTTCGACTGAATGTACGCTACTGCGAGAATCGGCATTACGCCATCTTTCACGCCGAAAGGCTCTTTGCGCCAGAGATCATAAATCTCGTCCAAAGTTACCGATCTATTTTCATTATCGGATAGCAGTTTATCTGTTTTGTCCCAGAGCGGAGAAAGATTAGAAACGTCCGCCCTGCCAGACTCAGGAGATGAAAACTTCCATATACCATCGGTTCTTTGATAGAGATTAGACTGCTCCAAGATGGAGGCATACAAGCCTCCCTCTGCTGGAAATCCATCAATACCAAGGCGCGCAGCTCCTTCATTTTGGACCATTTTTTTGAGAAGACTATTCTGCGCAGCAATGGCGCTGCTAGATGGCTTCATACGGTTTAGAAGCTCATTGGAGATGTGGGGGCAATCAGGGAATCTCTTATCGGACAAAGCCGATGCCAACGTGCTTAGTGCCGACTGCGCAAGTTGCTTTTCTCTCTGATCCCTTAGATACCAAGTGGCGGTATCAAAAGTGCGCTGCAATTCAGCCCCAAGCTGCGCTTGAAGCATTGCGATACGAGCCATGACTTCACGCCTTGCAACAGCATCACCAAGCAACTCGGATCGCGTTTCCCTCACATTTTCAAGTGAAAGCAAGTCACTTGCCAATGCATTTATCGTCCATGATCTAGGGGAAAAGCCAGCTACTATATCGTGATTTTTAGAAATCTTACTCGCTTTGCGGGCAATCTTTTCTGCCTCTTCAGCACTTTCATTATTTGTTGGAATACATAGAAGATACAACCCTATGCTATCCGCGCTAGGCAGAAATTGCTCTGCTGTTCTGATTGCCTCTTCGACGGGTGCAATCTCGATATCCATCCAGCGAAGCGCGCCTGTTTTATGATAGTGGCGCTTCGCCATAATAGGCTGGAGTCCTGCAAGATCGTTTATTCTCTCAAAATCAACTTTCTCGATATCCGACGCGGACTGGAGCATAGCTTGTTCGAGATCAAAGTCGCTCCCTGCGTAAAGCGCATACCCTCCTAGAAATTTTTTATACAGAACAAGCGACCAATCACTTAGTTGTTTGAGCAATTTCTCTGTTTTAACTGAACTAGTACCACCGCAAGCAAGGCTCAAAATTTCGTGGTTGGCAATCATTCCTGAGCGGTCTTTAAAGAGATCGATCACTGAGATTGTTTTGAGCAAGTCAATTAATTCTAGATCGCCACCCAATGTTTCACATCGCGCAATGGCTTCGGCTGCTATCGCCCAACGGTGTCCATCGGGCGATGCTAAGATGGAGGGCTCAAGATTAAGCTGAAGATAATCCCATAGAAGGGCGGGAGTATATAAATCCTTATCGGCGGCGCGGCTCAAGAAATCTTGAAATCCCATAGGCTCCGCTGAATTGAGAAACCCAAAGAGACTGCGCTGGTTTTGCCCAAAACGCCGCCTTGAGATTGGCCCTAGTAAAGCGGCCACAATAGGGTGGAGCGGCCAACAATCAGAGAGAGAGGATGCTAAATGCTTCGATATTATTCCTTTTTGACCCTGCATATTTTTTGCAACCTGAGCCGCTAATTCATCATAGCCCTTAGGGGTTTTCGATGTTTCGATCGCGCGGGAAAGCAAGTCTACCTGCTCCTCTCCCGCTGCATTGACAATCAAGTCAACAAACCGACCCTGAACCTTTGACCACTCATCCCTTACATCTCGGCCCAAGCGATTTGCGTATTCATCGAACGCCTGATGCAAGATGCCGATAAATACGAACTTACCATTAGTTCTTGAAGCAAGCTCGGCTATCTGCTGGAAAATATATAAATCGCCATCGTTTTGCGCCGACGCCTCTAAGACCTTTCCCATCTCATCGACGACAAGCAAAAGTCCGTCATGTTTTTTAAAGGAAATTATACTGGTCAATTCAGAAAGCAGTGTATCGTCATTCCAAGGCTTCTTTTGAGATTTGGCTAGCCCACTCGCCTCTAGAGATTCACCAACAATTTGAGCTAGGCTTGCACGCCGTCCAACGGCTCCAACAACAGCCCAACCACTTTTTGATACAGGCATGGCTTTTTGGATTTGATCCGCCACTGGTTTGCCGACAACCCTGACACCTTCGGCATGCAGATTTCTATTTGCGCTCAAAAGTGAATTTAGAACCAAAACTAAGCTAGACTTCCCGCTGCCGTACGGACCTGTCCATGTGAAGGAGGCGTGCCCCGATGATGTGAGATGGCTTGCCATACTGGTCAAAACATCTTCGGAAGACTTTGGACAAACAAACCCTTCCAACGCGGAAATACTGTGCATGTCCGCATCAATGCGTATGGATTTTTGGAACCGACGTGCGATGGATACCTTTTCAGAAAGTGCCATTATGCCACCCTCTGCATTTCATCTAATTTGTAATCTAATCTGATGAGATCGTATTGCTCTTTCTCACTCATTTCTTTTCGTCTACTTACCTGCTTCAATCCCGCCGTTTCTGACCAAGTGATTTTGCCGGACGTGACGTCTTCAATGTCACTTAGGCGGCGAAGTAATTCATTTTCATCAAGATTGAAAACTCGCCCTGGAGAACCTGGCTCATGAGATAGCGCCTCAAATGAAAGCGAGTTTGCCCCACTAAAACCTCTCCAAAACTCCGCAACAGCAAATGCAAAAACGCCCTGACCAAGACTCGACTGCTCTCCGCGAACAAAGCGGAAACCGTCCTTTTTGCCCGTTGCTTTCAGGAGGCTGAGCTCAACCAATGGAGATTCAAGGCTCTCCTCATGCAAGCCGCCTCGTGCGGTTGGCTTTGCGGCATAGGTTCGCACAAAACACTCAACGTCTTTTTTGACGGTTGTAGGGGATACTCTTGGCCACTCGCGCTCTGAGGCAAGGCGTAAAAGCTCTACAGCAAGCGTTTCACGCTCAAAGTTGAGCGCATGAAAATGATTGAAAGCAAAATACCAAGTCGTGCGCTCCGGCTGCCCGCACAGTTTCCAATGAGTAAGCCAAAGTGTGGCAATATTTTCCATGAAAGGATCGAGTCCTTCATTACCGAAAATTAGATCACCAACCTCTGTAGTTTGAATTTTAGCGCTACCAACCGTTTCGATGATCCCACAAGCCTGCGCCCAATAGCGAATAGAGGACACCATATTTTTACCAACACCAAATGTGGCAATGGCGCTGCCATCGGTAAAAATGGCTTTATTTTGCTCTTCGCCCCGCGCTTGCCAAACGCAATCATAGGCTTTTTTGAGCCATCCGTATCGAAGCGGAAACGTCTCATGCCCTGAGAATTGTGGGCTATAGTTTTTTGAATATAGTTTTCCGCGTGACATTTTGATAAACTGGATACTCCTTCCAGTTCGACACTAACAGCAACTTCATGCTAGCGTCAAAACAAAACTGGAGGAGCCCTCCAGTTTGCTTACAAATTGAGATGCCTAGGGCGCGAATATGAAAAACAAGTGCAACATATTGAATAACAATGCAAATAAATAACTCTTACTATTTCGATCATCAGGCGACTTGTCCACTGGATTCTCGTGTTTTCAAAAAAATGAGCCATTTTATGGCGAATTCTGTCGGAAATGCTCACTCGAGCGAGCACGCCTTTGGGTGGGAATCGGAAAAGGCTGTAGCCAATGCGAAAGCCGATATTAGCGAGATGGTTGGATGCGACCCCGACGAATTATTTTTTACGTCCGGAGCTACGGAAGCGAACAATTTCGCGCTTAAGGGACTTGAACGCGGCGCTAGAAGACGCCTGATTCATACCGATATCGAGCATAAATGCGTTATCGAGACAGGGCGGTATTTGCATGCAAAAGAAGGGTTGAGCGTTGAATCCATCGGAGTTGATCACGAAGGCAATCTAAAACTTGATGAACTGGCAGAGTCAGTGAATGAAAACGTATCCCTTTTCAGTTTCATTGGTGTTCACAATGAGGTGGGAACAATTCAGAATTTCGAGAAAATTGCTGATATTTGCAGACAACATGACATCAAGATTCACGTTGATATGGCTCAAGCCCCTCTAGCGATTTCTCTGCCTAACATCATTGATCATGTAGATACTCTAAGTCTTTCGGCGCATAAATATTATGGTCCAATGGGGATTGGTTGCTTGTATATCAGACGCGATATTCAGCATCTATATAGTCCAATGATTCATGGTGGTGGTCAGCAGGCGGGAATGCGCTCCGGAACCATTCCTGTTCCACTCGCAGTTGGCATGGGTGAAGCATCAAAAATTCTTGTGGAATCCAAAACGGAAACTTCAAAGCTACGGGATAAAAACAAACTGCTATGGGAAGGGCTAATGACACTTGCCTCTTCGGTTGTTTTAAATGGCCCTGACCTATCGGAACGCCATCCCGCTAACTTAAATGTCAGCTTTTTGGGCTACAATAATGCAGACATAATTGCTGCGGTGCAGCCTCAATTAGCAATATCAAGCGGCTCCGCCTGCACTACGGGCTATCCCGAACCATCTCATGTTTTGCAGAATATGGGACTATCCGATGATCGCGTTTCCTCTGCCGTAAGAATTAGCTTGGGCCGGCTGACTTCCGAGGATGATATCCATAGCGCAGTTCAGATTCTACGCCGCGTTTTGGAAAAGCTACCTAAAGCTGATTGATAAATGCAGGATTGAAAAGGCTTCATATGGGAAAAAAGCGCTTGGCTCGATGGAATTGCATAAGGGAGCACGAAAGCTCTCTTTGCTCTGCATGAAATGCGAGTGGGTTCAAAGGCGGCTCGATAGCCCCTTTGTCGTGTCAAGTGGCGAAAACATTGGCGGCATTCAATCGGCGGACGGTTGGCTTCAATAGCATTGTCGCGCTGAAAGCGTCTCCATGAATGTGGTCTGGTTTCATAAGGGCAGGAACGCCCTTGTGTCCCGGCGAGGCGTCTCAATGAAATTGGCGATGGGTGCAGGGAGAGCGAAGTCTCCTGCGAGTGGTGAAACGGCGATACGTTTGATTGGCACAAGAACGCCCTGCTCATCTGGCTTGCCAGTTCGAAGCATGGGTCTGAATTGTGCCAAAGGCTGGGTATCCAACAGGGGCGCTAGCATCCCTTTGGCAAGAGAGTTTGTCATACAAACTACATCTTGCGTACAACGCTAATCCGAAAACTATCAGCTTCCCTCTCGTCCATCACCGCAGCAAACCCAAACCTCGCAGCTTGGATGCGCCAATTTACCCACAGCATCGGAAGGCCCGTTCGGCGGGATTCCTTGCTGCCTGCCCGAGTGCTTCGTCATTGTGGATGACATGGAGCGTGTATCACTGACACAGGACATTATCGGAGAACTCAACCGCCTCAGGAAGCGGGCGGGCTATGGTGCTGTTGTCATGCTTTCACGGGACGTGAATGCCCCGAATGGGCTAAGCGGCCCGACAATTCATGGATGGCTGTCAGGTGACATCAAAACAGCGCGGCGCGATTATCTGGATTTCGTCCTAGAGGCTTGGCGTAAGGCAGTTCGCAGAACGAAAATTACCCAAGAAATTCGGGAAATCTTGTTGGCCGAGAAAGTGCGCACTGGATGCGGCGCGGTTCAACTACTCAGCTCTATGGATCAAAAGCCCGCAGGCCTCACAGACGGAGCGGTTGGCAACTGGATCACAGGAGCAACGCAAAACGCTCGCGCCGACCATTTGGAACTCGTCATCGCCGCCTATGCATCTCTGCCTGATAGCGCCTTCCAGACACTCGATGCGAGACGATCCCGCCATATTCACGGCGACCGCATCAGGATCACGCCTGAAATTGTCAAAGAGCTAAAAGCCTATCAGGACAAATCGGGGTTCGGCCCCACCGCGCTATTGAAGGGGCGGTCTGACTGTCCGGTTAAACTGACTGCAAACCGGGTCAATGGCTGGATGGTGGGCCGCATAAAAAGCGCCCGCAAGGACGAACTCGCTTATCTGCGCCGTATATGGCCTGAAGCGCGGGCGGTAGAACGTGTTCCGCTTACCGCTGAGTTGCGGTCCGAACTCAAGGCGATGAAGGCCAAAACCGGAACGGGTGAAATGGCGCTTCTTTATGATCGCAAGAATAAGCCCGCAGGCTTGGACGCCGCCGTTATCAAGAGCTGGCTTAATGGCCGCGCAAAGACTGCTGACGAGACGCATCTCGCCTATGTCATCGGCCTTTGGGGTGAAGCCTCGCCCTATATCCCTATCACCAAGGCTATGCGTCAAAGCCTGACCGATTTGAAAGCGAGTTGCGGTCTGACATGGGAGCAAATTCGTCAGGAACTTCCGACCATGCGGGACAAACCAACGGCGGCCACCATAGCCAACTGGGCAAACGGCCAAATGAAGACGACGCGCGCCGATGCATTTAACAATGTCATTGAATGGTTGAAGGCGCAGCCGTCTGTCGCAGTCACTCCCGCAACCAAGTTTGATCGCAAAAAGGTCGGTGATCGCCGCATCCCCGTCACACCGCAAATACGCAAACACCTCAACGATGAGCGCGAACGCACCGGATATAACTGGAAGTCGCTTCTGAATTACCTGTCCCCATGTCCCAAGGGGCTGACGCCAAATCGCATTTCAGGCTGGGCTACTGGCAATTTGGGTAGTGCATCAGGCGAACATCTTTTCTTCGTTCTCGATGGCCTTGAAAGGCTGCCTGACAAGCCCAATAAATAGATCAAATTTTATTAAAATACCCAGTATAATTAAACCCTTAGCAATCTTGCTCCTGTAAAATAAATGAAAATCGAGGCAAAGACTTCGAAAGACAAAAAACAGGGTGTGAGGAATGGAACAGGGGCAACTCTCAGAAATGCAGCGCGATAGAGCTTGGGAAGGCAAAGACCTTGCCGAGCGCCAAGCTATGACCGCGCATAATCTAAACATGGGCGGAGCAGAAAATGCCCGCGCTGCGGGATTGCGAGGAAATGCTCCCGGACTCCAGCGTGAGGATGACCATTCTGAGCGTAAGCGCCGCGAAGAACGTTTTGAACAAGCACTACGACGCAGCATTGAAATGACCCCCGAAGCGCAAGCGCTTCATGCAGCATTGGGCAATTATGCGAGCGATCTTCGTGACGAGTTAGCCAACCGCCAACGTCGCTCAGAAGAATTGCGAGACAAGATTGGTGCGACCGAAGCGGTCCTTGTGCTCATTCAAAGTGGTGAACTCGACCGCGATAATCCGCATCATCAAGACTTGATAGATCGTGCCGGGCTGGATCCTGATCAAAGTGATGAGGAATTGCGCGATGAAGCGGAAAGCAATCTGTATGAGGATCGTCAGGAACTCAGTGAAAATGATGCGCGTATTACCGAGATTGAACGCCAGTTGCCACATCTTGATGAGGCGGAGCGTATGTTGGAGAACAATGTCGATCCTGATGAAGTGATACGTTTTTTAGAGAGCAAGGACATCTATATCGACGTTGATAATTTGGACCGCGACCATGTTTTTGATCGTGTGGCGGTGCGGAATTCAGAACTGAGGCAGGAAGTCCATCAGGACGATGTAGCGGACGCTACTCCTGATGAAAGCGCTCCAGACATGATTGAGTCGGATCAAGAAATCGAAGCCTTTATGCAGGCGCTGGCTATCAATCAACAGACGATGATGCTGGTGGGAGTTGCGTTGGTGGAAGCTATGAGCGGCCAAATTGAAAATTTATCAGATGAAGCCCGCGAACAATTAGCGGCTTCTGAGGATACGGCGTTTCTTTTCGATGAACCGGAAGCCGCACCGCAACAGGAAGTGAGCGCACAAGCGCAGCACGATGTGAGCAATCTGCCCGGAAATAATCTCTAATTATCGAAAGAGGCTTCTGTAACCTGCGCCGTACGAATGGGAACCGGGCTCCCCATTTCTTCAAGAATAAAGGCACCAACTTCACCCATTTCATCGCCGGAAAACGGACTGACACTCGCTAGGCCGCCGTTACGCAAGACAACAACCTGATTTTCACCGGGAAAACCACTGACAGCGATAACGTCGTATCCTCTCTCATTTCGTAATGCTCGAGCGTAACCCTGAGCCCGGAAATCCGAAACCTGTTCATTGTAATAGATCACTGCATCGCAGTTATTTGAGAGCGCCAGTGCATCAGGTGGGGCGAGCGATTGTTGATCGGTGGCGCAGGCGGTGGCCGTGTTTGCATTCGCGGCGATCTGGATAGTTTCGGGGTCTTGTTTTGCACAAGCCGGAGCCGCGAAAAGCGCTGTCGCCGCTACCGCTCCGGTAAATCCATCTCTTAATCTTGCAATCGCACCCATAACAACTAATGTAATTGGTTCAAATATAGATGGTTTATAGCAAGAATATTGCGTATTTGCAAGATTTCTATATTGGCTCTTGATATTACAGAAAGCCGCCATATCACTTGAACAGAATGTATGATAGTGTTTAATAACTTGACGTTACTGCATGTTTTATTAACGTGACGCGCTTGAGAGCGTTTGCGAGCGCGTGTTTTCGGCCTGTAAGGCATTGAAAAAATTGGGAGTATGGAGCGATGAAACAGATTCATACATTCTGTTCAGCCCTATCACAGGAAAGGAGCGCCCATTATGACGCGCGAAACACACGCCTACAGGGGCATGACGCTGTTCACCGACATAGGCGAACGCAAATATCTGACCTCGGCTGAGCGCCAGACATTCTATGGCTGTTTGGGAGTTTTGGATGACCCCAAGGACCGTAGTTTTTGCGAGATGGTCTTTTGGACAGGGTGCAGGCCGAGCGAGGCGCTGGCGTTAATGGCGCTCAATATCGATGTGGCCGAGCGTGTTGTGGTGATCCGTAGTCTCAAGAAACGCGGTGAGTTAAAGGGACGGCATTATCGCCCTGTTCCGGTGCCCGGTGAGTTTATTGAGCGTCTGGCGGACATTCACGGGCTGCAAAGTCGTACAAACGACCTTGAACGGCGTTTGTGGACGTTCAGCCGCACGACAGGCTGGGCGCGTATGAAAGCTGTTATGGAGGCGGCAGGACTGTATGGCGAGAAGGCCTGCGCGAAAGGGCTACGGCATGGCTATGGCGTTCACGCGGCGATGACGCAGGTTCCCGAAACCCGTATCAAGAAATGGCTGGGCCATGAGAGTCTGGCCACCACCGAAATCTACTTAGAGATGGCCGCCCCCGAAGACAGGCGCATGGCGCAGAAGATGTGGGCCGCGTGAGTTAACGCCCAACTCTCACATTGAATCTGCGCCATATCTGTCTATTGCTGCTTAGGCATGATTTCCGATTACAACCAGTTCCGATCTTTCTTCGCTTCTCAGGACGTGCCTGAAAAAGCTTTTGACGTTTCTCGCGATGAGGAAACGACAAATTTACATGCTGTCTCGATGGAGAGCATAACGGCATTGTCGCAATGGACCGAAAATTCATACGACCGCAAAAATCGAAAATTGCAGATTATTCCGGGCTACATAGAATCTATGACTCCAAACGCTGTAGCAGACAGCGATGGTTCAAATTTTTACATAGGCATCAACAATGCCCTATTTGTAATAATTCACGAATTTTCGATGTTCTGTTTTGCGCAACAAAATTTCTTCCCGAACATCGGCGACGCAAATAACGAAGTGTCGCCCGAACCACTGGACGGTCGTGCTCCCGGCTTATGGCTACTGAACCATACCACTAAGGGGGAACGCGTCAGCGATTTGCATAGCAAGCATCTTATCCCTCGGTGTTCCGAGCGATATGTGGCGTCAATTTATTTGGCGCAGATTATGTTGCGCTATGTCTGGCTGCATGAATTGGCGCATTGTTGTAACGGTCATATTGGATACATCCGCGACCACAAAATTGCATCACGCGTCCATGAGCTAGAGACAGGTCTGAGCGCTGCACAATTGAGCAACAACAAAGTCATCCAGAATTTGGAACAAATGCAATTACTGGAATATGATGCAGACAGCGTTGCGTTTGCAGGAAGTGTCCGTATTCAGAATAATGGCCTTGAGAATGTTGAAGGCATCAGGAATCTTGGCAAGGACCAGGCTGTAGACCTCACCATATTCGGTGCATTTGCGATGGCTTGGCTGTTTGAAGAAATTCAGGCTTACCTGAATGTGCGTAAAAATGTTTCGCACCCCGCTCCTTATTTGCGCCTGCATAATTTGGTCAGAACCGCCAACAAATATTTAGAAAGCGAGCTTGCTGATATTAGAGATCGCAGCCAATCGGCCTATGAAAAATTTGACAGCATTAAAGGCGTCATTCCGAAAATATACTCAGGACAAAAAATAGCAGCAGATTTAGAAAGCAATGACTTCCAATTACAATTTCTAAAAATCGATCAAGAGATGACAGCCCTGCGCGATAAACTTCAAATCTATCGCTTTGATCCCAAGCCTATTGAAACATAACCTGCGTTGTTAGAAGGCTCCAATTCCGCTCTGGGTAACTCATTAAGGTGTCGGCTAGCGCCTCCAAGTGTGTGGGTGAAATCATGCCGTCTTGGACGAATGGCGTCAGATCAAACCTTGGCGGGACGTTCGCAAATATGATGATCACAAAACGGTGCAATCCTGAGTCTGATTGTTCTGACAGCGGCAAAAGCTCAAGCGTTTCTATATGAGCAGGTAGCTGCGTATTTCCATTTCTGACTGGTACTAGCGTTGGCGAGTTGGTCAAGGGAAGTTTGAAATGCGCGTCTTTGTAGGCCTGCAAACCAAGCGCATAACCCTCGAATGGGCATTCAAAGTCAAAATAGAAATCCTCACCTAGTTCGAGCTTTATGAGCGTTGAACGCGAAGATTGGGACAAACTCACAAGATGGGTTTTGCGAGGTACAATCGGATGAACGTTTAACGTCGGTCTGGATTTGTGACGATGTAGAAGCGCTTGCCATTTTGGCGTACTCAAATCGCCGGAAGGCGCGTTGGTCTCAATATCGCGGGCTAAGTTTCTTGGCGCATAAATTGCGCGATAGCCCTCGACCGCAGCATTTTCACCTTGTAACTCTTTGTGGAGCTTTTGAGCGATTTCCCCAAATGAGGAATTTATCCAAGCGTATAGTCCGGCGACGCGCTCAAATTTTACGGTTGTCCCGCGATCATGTCGTATCTGACCTTTGATTCCTGAAATCACAGCGGATTTATTTCTCTCAGATGTATCCGTCATTTTGCCATTCGGACTTATCGACGGTGATATGGCTTGAGGGTCAAGCTGGGCCTCAAAGGAGAGCAAAAACCTTATGCAATCATCGTAGGAGTGAGCGTAAATGTACTTTTTCTTTTCAGTCTCTCCCATCTGACGGTTTTTTTCACGAGTGGCATCCTCAAATTTATTTTTGAAGATAGAAATAGACTCTTTGGTTTCACAAATCTGGCGGGCAAATTTTCTGCAAAATTCAATATCTTCTGAATTCATTTTCTTTGCCTAAGCCGACTAAAATCTGATTGGCGCAATACCACGGAGGCTTTCAAGCCTCCAGCAAATCAAAAGCATTCTGCCAAGGTCGCCAAGCCTTTGCCAAAATGAAAAGCTTTTAAATCCTGACATTTTGATCTCACGAAACTTCATCGTGAGGGACTTGAAATGTGTAATTCTAAGACGACTTACCTAAACGCGTTTGGGCCAAATAATACCGTATCCGTCGTCAATGACGCCGAGATAGGCAGTCCAGAGTTTGTGCGGGCTGTTCGCAATTTCAGCTCAAGCCTTCCCATTAAACCAAGTGACTGTCTTGACTACGCACACGCCCTCAACCGCGATCTTGAAGTTCGATTCATTCAAGATGGTGTCCGGCTCATTCATTTGGATATGTCGCCGCTTGAAATCGATATTGAGGACGCGGATTTGCTTGAAGCCTGTAAGGCCGAAGAGCGAATTCGCGATTGGTTTCGCACGATCATGAAGCCATTACCCAGCCATGTCACACCCTATGTGCGACTAGAAGCCAAAGAGCGATTTCGGCTTTGGTCGACTCTGCTCATCGCTGGCTTCCCTGATATTGAGTGGCCACGCACGATTATCTCCAACGATAACCACTTCGCTGCAAACGACACCTGCGGATTAGCCAAAGACAAAACCCGTTTCCCCCGAACCCCAAGCCCATAGCGCCTAATTTTGGCGTAACGGCACTCATGGTGAGTGCCTCATAAATGGGAGTTGTGATGACAGGTTATAATCCAACAAAAAACAGCCGTGATGCCAGCAGCAGGTCGAACGATTTGCTGTCCTACGGGTCAGGCATTGCGGCGGTGATCTTCGCGCTCGGGCCAGCTTTTCGAGCATCGAATGATTGGTTCGTAAATTATGTGACGAATTACTATGGAAGCAGTTTCGCGTGGTTTGCGAGCATCTTCCTCTTCCTATTGCTTGCCATTTTGATCTTCAGCGCGGCGTCGCTGATGATTCATACGGTCAGCAAAATCATCCAAGGACGCGCAACAATTCTTGGACTTATCTTCAAACGCTAGGAGGCGATAACGATGACTAATAAGCAAACATGGGACAAGGTAGGCGGCGGTAGCTACGGGATTTACAAGCCGAGGAAGCAGTCTGATTGGAGTGCCGTCTGGGGCTGGATCATTGGCATCGTCGTGGCGCTGTCACTGCTCTCTACGTGCAGCTAACCCAATCATCCATAAGTAAACATTGGGGCGCTTCTGCGCCCCTTTTTTTACGCCTTTTTTGAAGGGGCAGCACATGACTTCGTACAATACGCAACACAACGAGGATTACCGCTTCGGCTCTGCGCGTTGGGCAGAAAGCGATGATATTGCTCGTGCAGGGATGTTTAGTAACGCTGGATTGCCAATAGGCTACTTTGATAACCGCCTGTTGCGCTTTGACTCAGATGCGCCGCGATTGACGATTGGTGGCGCTGGGTCAGGCAAGCTACGCGATATACTAGGCTATGCGCTCTGTATGCCCTGCGATATGAGCATGGCCGTGCTCGATCCACGGGGCGAGCTTTGGGAAATTTCGTGGCCGCTCCTCGCCGCGCAAGGCATATACGGCTACAATTGGGACCCCTATAAAATTACGGGGCTATGCCACAGCATTAACCCGTTGGAGCATTTGACGCCCGACAACCCGATGCTGTTTGCAGATATTGTTCGGCTTGTCCGCGCTCTGCTGCCGCTCTCACAATCAGCTTCAGGAAAATATTTCGAACTCACGGCGCAAAATGTCCTCGCCGCGCAAATTCTCCATGAAGTTTTGGCATTCGGCAAAGTCGACTTTCCGCGCGTTCATGAGCTTATCCATATCATCGAGGGCGATCTGTCAGCTTGGGCTGATGTGCTGGAGTCTATGCTTGGCCGTCCCGAACTGTTCCTACGCTCTGCCGCTAGCGTGATCATGACCCGTCAGCAGGATGCACCTAAAGAGTTCAGCGCGGTAATGGGCGAGATCTACGCCAATATGGTCTGGCTCAATGATGACAAAATCCGCGCCTGCCTAAAAGAGGGTGATGGTTCATTATTTGAATTGGTAGACGGCAAGCGGCCCGTTCGAATTCATTTTACCGTTCCCGGCGATTTGTTGGAATTTTGCTCTCCAATACTCCGCGTCTTTTTTGATAGCATCATGGCGATTAAGGCCCGCCGCCGCGCGGCAAGGCGCATCTTATTGCTTATTGATGAAGCCGCCATGCTCGGCAAAAACTTTTCAGCGCTCCAATCGGCCTTCACCTACGGGCGAGGCACTGGCTTGGTTACATGGGCCATCTTCCAAGACCTTGGCCAGATCGAAGCCAATTTTGGCCGCGCGGGCATTCAAACCTTCCTCGGTAGTGCGGCCATGCGCCAATTCTTTGGCGTTCGTGACCACATGACGGCAAATATCGTTGCGCAAATGGCAGGTTATCAAACTTTAGAATATGACGATGAAGGCAGGCAGGCCGAAGCCGAGCATCAGATGATGCAAAACATTCACGCCATTATGGACGGGTCTGACCCCTTTGAAAGCGCAAGAGCATTTGAGCACCATCGCCAATCTTCTCAGCGCCGAAGTAAAATCCGCCGCTTTCTAATCGACCCTGCCGAAGTTATGGCAATGCCAGAAGACGAAATGATTGCCTTCATTTCTGGCAAAGACATCCCGCCAATACGCGCGAATAAGTATCCGTACTTTGAGCGCTTAAAGGCAGGACAGTTTTACCCCAACAGCAACCACCCTCCCATTGATCGCCTTCGCGTCAAAACCTTGTGGGGACATAAATTGCTAAAGGTGAGCCGTGCATCTGTGCCAGCAAAATACGCTCACTTTCCCCAATATGCCTGCGGCTTTGCCCTACAGATAGAGGGGCAAATTTTGTAGCAAGAGGAAAGTGACATGAGTGAAGATCAAACCGAAAATAACCGCCCTAAGTCGGTCAAAGCCTATGACGCTTATGCGGTGCGCAACGACAAAGACGGAAACGGGCATTTTCACAAAGTAGGCGCGGCGTTCGCTCATAAGGACGGCAAAGGCTTCGACATTGATATGGTTGCCGCGCCGACTAATGGCCGTTTGACACTGCGAACCCCTCAAGAACGCCTAGACACGCAACGCGATGGAGCGAGCGGCAAGACAGGCGGCACAAGCCGTGAGCGCGAATAAGGACTTCTCTGGGGTGGTCAAACCACTGCCCCAGACCGTCACAAAAGATCAGCGCCTTCAACTCCTTCGAGACCGTGCGCGGTATGAACTTCATGAAGTATATCGCCCCAAGGGTTCAACCGCAGGGCAAGTCCATGAGTTTGTTGAGCGCCAGCGTGAAGCCAAGATCAACCATATTGATGATCGCATGTCTGATGCAAACCAGCGTCTACAAGAACATCGTGCAAGCGCTGTCCATGAAGGACGCGCCAAAGCCGACTTCAATACGAAAACTCAAGGTCGTGAGAGGTAGGCAAAACCCCCAGAAAACCGCCAAATTTGAATAGAATTACAAGATTATGGTAAACTTAAATATAGGGACTTTTCACCAATGGGAGGGGTAAGAAACGAGACTAATATGAACGATGGGCCAGACTTGCACACGGATTTTTCTGCTTCCGAGCAAACAGTTACTCAAGCAGATGCACCGCAAGCGACGGACTATATCGAAGATTTTAAAGGCGATGATTACGATAGTTTATTGGAATCCGAGAAGGTTGAGCTTCTAGAGGCTCTGTTTGTTGTTATGAAGAGTTTCGTCAATCTGGGACATGGCCTCGACCCTGTGAATAAATTGATCGAGGAATTTGAAATTTCGAGTGAAATAACCGGAGGCATGATAGACTGCGAGGATGCTTCAGATGACGGAAAATAGCAGTTTCAAACCCGCCGTGGCCTATGCGCGAGTGTCCAGCTCCAAACAGGTCAAAGAGGGTAGCGGCCTTGAAAGCCAGACCTCACGCTTGAAATTCTACGCTCAAGCCAGAGGCTATACAATCGTAGCAATCTTCACCGATGATATGACTGGTAGCAAGGTTCGTCGCCCCGGAATGGATGCGATGCTGGCTTACTTAAAACAGAATAAATCTACGCCCCATATATGTCTGATTGACGATATATCGCGTTTAGCGCGGGCGGTTGATACTCACTGGAAATTACGCGAGTCAATTGCCAAGGCGGGCGGCATTCTTGAAAGCCCATCCGTTCAATTTGGCGATGATTCTGACTCTCATTTTATCGAGAATGTCCTCGCAAGCTCATCACAGCATTTCAGACAAAAGAACCGTGAAACAACAATTTCACGCATGAAGCAGCGCTTGCGCACTGGCTATTACGTTCAATCCAGACCTGCTGCGGGCTATAAATACATCAAGGGTAATGGCAAAGAGCTTGTACGCGATGAACCAGTCGCCTCCATCGTTCAAGAGGCCTTGGAGGGCTTTAATTCAGGGCGCTTTGGCTCTGCTGGCGAAGTGCGCCAATTCCTCCAAGATCAACCCGAATTTCCAAAACCTAAAAGCGGTGAAGTCACCCATGAGCGAGCGTTTGTCTTGCTCCGAAATCATACCTACGCAGGGATGCTAGATGCACGAAATTGGGATATGGGCATCGTCAAAGGGAACCACGAGCCGATAATCTCCTATGAGATGTTCCTTCAGAACCAAGACCTCCTTGTAAACAAGAAGCGCGTATCTAATCGCGTGAACATTGGAAATGATTTCATCTTACGCGGCGCGGTGGCTTGCGGCGATTGCGGCAACGCTCTTACAGCCGCGTGGAGCAAGAGTAAGACAGGCAAACGCCATCCCTACTATCATTGCCACAAGAAGGGCTGCGCAAGTAATAGGAAGTCCATCAGGCGCGATGTAATTGAAGGTGAGTTTGAAGAGCTTCTAAAATCCTTGCAGCCTACAAAGCAGCTTTTTGATATTGCGGGAAAGATGTTCAAAGACCTTTGGGACTTTCAAACCCTTTCCAACTCAGAACGTATTAAGCGCCTCAAAACGCAGATCAGAAATATTGATACCGACATTTCCAAATTGGTCGATAAACTCATTGAGACAGAGAGCGCTCTTGTCACCCAAAAGATTGAAGCCAAAATCAATCAGATGGAGCAAAACAAGCTTGCAATCATACAAAAGTGCGAGAATTTAGGGCAGCCTAAGATGGGCTACAGCGAAATGTTCGAACTCGCTTTGCGGTTTCTCTCAAACCCTTGGAATATATGGAATAATGGGTCGTTTGCAGACCGCCGCAATGTATTGAAACTAGCCTTTACAGGGCAAGTGCCCTATACCCGTGAAAACGGATTTTCGAACCCCAAAATATCATTACCTTTCAAAGTCTTAGGTGGATTTGAAGGCACTAAAAGGGAAATGGCGCACCGGGGAAGATTCGAACTCCCGACCCCCAGATTCGTAGTCTGGTGCTCTATCCAGCTGAGCTACCGGTGCCTGTCTTCATCATGGCGAGGCCAAAACCCCGCTTGAAAAGAGGCGC
>Ga0316205_10001783_pt1 | contig 25098 bp, 18 predicted proteins | sample 3monthpyrite_MG_FD_204941 | JGI IMG/M metagenome (GOLD analysis project Ga0316205, IMG submission 204941) | Microbial mat bacterial communities from mineral coupon in-situ incubated in ocean water Damariscotta River, Maine, United States -... | ecosystem: Environmental > Aquatic > Marine >... | reverse complement strand
TGTTGCAGAATGTCAGGATAGGCAGGTCGCGCAAGCGGCAGACTTCAAACAGCTTTTGGGTCTGGCTCTCCACGCCTTTTGCGCCATCTATCACCATGATTGCCGCGTCAACGGCAGTGAGGGTGCGATAGGTATCTTCCGAAAAATCGGAGTGGCCGGGGGTGTCGACCAGATTGAACCAGAAATCTTTGAATTCAAACGACATTGCCGATGCCGAGACAGATATGCCACGGTCTTTTTCCATCTGCATGAAATCCGAGCGCGAGCGGCGGGCATCGCCCTTGGCGCGCACCTGACCGGCCAATTGAATGGCCCCGCCGAAAAGCAGGAACTTTTCGGTCAGCGTGGTTTTGCCCGCATCGGGGTGCGAAATAATGGCGAAGGTGCGGCGGCGCGCGATGGCGCGTGGCAAGGGGGCTTTTTCAGTCATGGTCGCGGTATAGTCGAGCGGCTGGGCAAGGGCAAGATTGCCCGTTGCCCCGGTGTTTTATTTCTGCGCTGCTTCTTTGGCCGCCTTGGCGCGGGCTTTGTTCTTTTTGCTGTTGGGCTTGCCAACCGGGGTGGTGTGTTTTGGCTTGCTACCGGCTGGTTTACTTCGTTTTTTATAAGGGGTGTGCACGCCGGCCGGCAGTGTGGGCGCTTCGTCCCGCGCGCCCGGGCGCGTTGGCTTTTTGGGCTTTTTGAAGCGGGGTTTTGGGTCATCATTATAGTCAACCGGTTTGGTATCGCGGCGTTTGGCTGGCTTATCCCATTGTTTGGGGGCGCTGGCGGGTGGCTTGTCGAGTTGTGCCACCTTTGCGCCCTCAATTCGCCTGCTCCCGCCCAGTGCTTTCAAAAACCCTGCCACTGCGTCTTTTTTGATCTCGATAAATGACTGCTCGGCCTGCACCCGAATGGCGCCGATGGCGTTTTTGCCAAGGTCACCCGCTTTGCAGGTCATCGGCAATATTTTTCGCGGCTCGGCCCCGGCTTTGCTGCCACCCTCGATAGAAAACCACACGCTGGGGCCAAAAGCCTCGCGCGGGGATTTATCGGCGGCAGCACCGGGGGCGGAAAGCTCCTCGGGGGCGGAGTGGCGGTCATGGTAAAGGCGCAGAAAGGCGGCGGCGAGCTGCGCGGGGCTGAAGCGGTCGGTGAGGGCTTGCATGATATCGGCATCGGATTCGCTGGTTGGCGCGTCCCACATCGGGTCGGCCATCATCCGTTCCATATCCATTTCATTGACATCTTGCGCAGAAGGGGCATTGCCCCACGTGGCTTTGACCTTGGCAGCCTGCAAAATGCGCTCGCATTTGCGCCGGGCCCGGGGGGGCACGATCAGCGTGCTCACGCCTTTGCGGCCGGCCCGCCCGGTGCGGCCCGAACGGTGCAGCATGGTCTCGAAGTTGGAGGGCAGGTCGGCATGCACCACCAGATCGAGCTTAGGCAGGTCGATTCCGCGCGCGGCAACATCGGTGGCCACGCATACCCGCGCGCGGCCATCGCGCATGGATTGCAACGCATGGGTGCGTTCGTTTTGCGAAAGCTCGCCCGATAGCGACACCACCGAAAACCCGCGGTTGGAAAGCCGCGTGGTCAGCCGGTTGACCATGGCGCGGGTATTGCAAAACACCAAAGCATTCGGGGCTTCGTGATAGCGCAACACGTTGATGATGGCGTTTTCAGCATCATGCTGGGCCACGTTCATGGCCTGATATTCAATATCGGTATGCTGGGCGTTTTCTTCTTTGGTGCTAACGCGAATGGCGTCTTTCTGGTATTTTTTGGCGAGGCTGGCAATGCTGCGCGGCACCGTGGCCGAAAACATCAGGGTGCGGCGGTCTTCCGGGGTTTCGCCGAGAATGAACTCGAGGTCTTCCTTGAAGCCGAGGTCGAGCATTTCGTCGGCTTCATCGAGCACCACGGCGCGCAGGCTATGCAAATCGATCGAGCCGCGCATCACGTGGTCACGCAAGCGCCCCGGGGTGGCCACAACGATATGCGCCCCGCGGGAAAGGGCGCGGCGCTCGTCGCGCATATCCATACCACCCACGCAGGAGGCCACCACCACACCGGCTTTGGCGTAAAGCCAGCCGAGTTCGCGGCCCACTTGCAGGGCAAGCTCGCGGGTGGGGGCGATAACCAGCGCCAGCGGGCTGCCAGCCTGGCCAAATACTTCCGCCTCGCCCAGAATTGTAGGGGCAATCGCGAGGCCAAAGCCCACGGTTTTGCCAGAGCCGGTTTGGGCCGAGACCAGCAGATCAGCCCCGGCAAAGTCAAGGCCGGTTACCGCCTCCTGCACTTGGGTCAGGGTGGAATATCCGCGCTGGTCGAGCGCATCCGCAAGGGCTTTTTTCACGATCATTCTTCTTTTGATTTGTCTGTATTGGGCCGCATGTGCCGCCATCACGGGCCTGAAACGGGTTTTCAGGCCAAAAGGTCAAGCACCGGCTGCTATAGGTTCTTTAGACAAATGTATAGAAGTATTTTTGGCGCAAGTCCAATTGAGCGGTGAATCGGGCATTTGTCAGGGGTTAAAGCGCGGAAAGGGCGGCAGGTTGGCAAAATCGGCTGCCTCGCCCTTGGCCCGTGCCGCTACCGCTTTTTGAATATCGGCGGGGTTCCATATCATGCTTTGCATCATGGCGGCCCATGCCAAACCATCGGCGGTGGCATGATCACGCGCATAGGTGATAGCGGCTTTCGAGCTGGAAACGGCCAGAGGTGCCTTGCCGGCAATGCGTTCGGCGGCGCTTAAAGCAGCGGCCAGCGCGGCCTTGGCATCGGGCTCGACCGAGGTGGTAAATCCGGCTGCATGGGCGCGCGCCGCCCCGAGGGTGCTGCCCAGATAGGCCATTTCGCGCACCAAAGCTTCGGGCATCAAGCGTGGCAGGCGTTGCAGGCTGCCAAGGTCGGCCATCATGCCGATATTGGTTTCCTCGATCCTGAAATAGGCATCTTCGCTGGTGATGCGCAGATCACAAGCCGCTGCCAGATCAAGCCCGCCACCGATACAGGCACCCTGAATGGCGGCGATGACCGGAAAGCGCGCCGCCTCCAGCGCCCCTAAAACCTGCTGGAGCTGCGCGACCAAATGCGGAAAGGCGGCGCGGTTTTCGGGGGTGTCGGCAGCGGGAATACCACCGGCGAAAGCCATCAGGTCCATCCCCGAGCAAAAGTTTTTACCCTCGGCCGAAATCACCAGCGCGCGGGTTTTGCCTGCTTCATCAAGCGCTATGATCGCGGGCAGAAAATCGGCCCAAAATTCGGTGCCCATGGCGTTTGATGTTTGCGGGCGGCAAAAGTGCAGATGCGCAACGTTGCCGGAATGCGTGAGGTTGAATGCGGCCATGTGAGGCGCCTCCTGTAAGCTGCAAATTACGGCTATATCAGCCGCCGGAAGCTAAGGTTTTTATGAGAGAACGGGCGGCCCCTTGCGGCACCGCCCCTTTTTATATGTGCGCGATAATCAGCCCAGATCAAAGCGATCCGCGTTCATTACCTTGGCCCAGGCCGCCACAAAATCCTGCACAAACGCTGTTTGGCTATCATCCTGCGCATAGACTTCGGCAAGCGCGCGGAGCTGGGAATTGGAGCCGAACACGAGGTCAACCCGGGTGCCTGTCCATTTTACCGCACCGGTGGCGCGGTCGCTTCCCTCAAACAGGTCGGCCGCCTCCGAGGTTGGCGCCCATGCGGTGCCCATATCGAGCAGGTTGACGAAGAAATCGGTGGTCAGGGTGCCGGGGCGGGTGGTGAATACCCCGTGCGGGGCCTGCCCGACATTGGTATCGAGCACCCGCAAACCACCCACAAGCACCGTCATTTCCGGCGCTGTCAGGCCGAGCAACTGGGCGCGGTCAACCAACAACTCTTCGGCTGAAACCGTGAAGGCGGTTTTTTCGTAGTTGCGAAAGCCGTCTGCCTGCGGTTCCAGCACCGCAAAGGAGTCGATATCGGTTTGCGCCTGCGCCGCATCCATCCGGCCCGGTGTGAAGGGCACCTCAACCTCATGGCCCGCAGCCTTGGCGGCCTGCTCGATGGCGGCACCCCCACCCAGCACGATCAGATCAGCGAGCGATACCTTTTTGCCGCCGGATTGCGCGGCGTTGAAGCTGGCCTGAATATCCTCATAAACCGCGAGCACTTTGGCAAGCTGGGCGGGCTGGTTTGCCTCCCAGTCTTTTTGCGGCGCGAGCCGGATGCGCGCCCCGTTGGCCCCACCGCGCTTATCCGAGCCACGGAAGGTGGAGGCCGAAGCCCATGCGGTGGAAACCAGCGCGGCGGCCGACAGGCCGGAGGCAAGAATGCTGCGCTTCAGCTCGGCAATGTCTGCGGTATCAATTACCACATGGTCAAGTGTTGGAATCGGGTCTTGCCAGAGCAGTTCCTCGGTTGGCACATCGGCCCCGAGATAGCGCGAAACCGGCCCCATATCGCGGTGGGTAAGCTTGAACCAGGCGCGGGCAAAGGCATCGGCAAAGGCGGCCGGGTCTTGGTGAAAGCGCTTCGAAATCGGTTCATAGGCCGGGTCCATCCGCATTGACATATCGGCGGTGGTCATCATGGGGGCGTGGGCTTTGCCGGGGGTGTGGGCGTCGGGCACCATATGGCTTTCATCCACATTTTTGGCCACCCACTGATGGGCACCGGCGGGGCTTTTTGTCAACGCCCAGTCATAGCCGAACAGCACATCAAAATAGCCGTTATCCCATTTTACCGGGTTTGGGGTCCAGGCGCCCTCAATGCCGCTGCCAATGGCATCTGCGCCCTTGCCGGTGCCAAAGCTGCTTTTCCAGCCAAGGCCCTGTTCTTCCAGCGGGGCGGCTTCGGGCTCGGGGCCAACCAGCCCCGCATCGCCTGCGCCATGGCTTTTGCCAAATGTGTGGCCGCCCGCGGTGAGGGCTACGGTCTCTTCGTCATTCATCGCCATGCGGGCGAAGGTTTCGCGCACATCGCGGCCCGAGGCCACCGGGTCCGGCACGCCGTTTGGCCCTTCGGGGTTTACATAAATCAGCCCCATTTGCACGGCGGCCAGCGGGTTTTCCAGATCGCGCTCGCCGGCATGGCGTTTATCATCCAGCCATTCGGTTTCAGCCCCCCAGTAAATATCCTCCTCTGGTTCCCAGATATCCTCGCGGCCACCGGCAAAGCCAAAAACCGGCCCGCCCATGGATTCAATCGCGCAGTTACCCGCCAGAATCATCAAATCGGCCCATGAGATTTTATTGCCGTATTTTTGCTTGATCGGCCAAAGCAGGCGGCGGGCTTTATCGAGGTTGACGTTATCGGGCCAGCTATTGAGCGGCGCAAAGCGCTGGCTGCCGGAGGAGGCGCCACCCCGGCCATCGCCGATACGGTAAGTGCCAGCGCTATGCCACGCCATGCGGATGAAAAGCGGCCCGTAATGGCCATAATCGGCCGGCCACCAGTCTTGCGAATCTTCCATCAGCGCGAAGAGGTCTTTTTTCAGCGCGTCGAGATCCAGCGTTTTGAAGGCTTCGGCATAGTTAAAGCCCGGGGTCATCGGGTTTGACGGGGCCGCATTTTGGTGGAGAATACGCAGGTTGAGCTGATTTGGCCACCAGTCGCTGTTTGAGCGCATGCCCATATTGGTGGTGCCGTGCATTACCGGGCATTTGCCCTCGTTATTTCCGTCCATGGTTTTCTCCAATGTCAAAATTACGTTTTGGTGGCCGGGCGAAACATGCGCATTTGCCAAAGTGAACGGCGGCGTTTCGTCCAGGCGCCTGCCGCGATATTAGCAAACCTGCGCAATTAGATACAGTTGCATTTTCTTATCGAAATCATAAGTATACCTTATGAATAACCTGACCCTGCGCCAGCTAAGATACTTTGAAGGCCTCGCCCGCCATGGCCATTTTGGCCGCGCGGCAGAGGCCTGCGCCATTTCGCAACCGGCTTTATCGATGCAGATCAAAGAGTTGGAAGATTCCCTCGGCATACCGCTATTCGAGCGCGGTGCCCGAATGGTGCACCTCACCAGCTTCGGTGAGGAGTTTGCCCGGCGGGTGCGTGATATTGTCCATGCTGTTGACGAATTGGGAGATCTGGCCCGCGCCTCGAAAGATCGCCTTTCCGGGCGGCTACGCATGGGGGTGATTCCCACCATCGCGCCCTATTTGCTGCCCACGATCATCCATGAACTCAACCAAACCCATGAAAACCTCGACATCCATGTGCGTGAAACCCAAACCTCGACCCTGCTGAAAGAGCTAAAGGAAGGGCGGCTTGATACCGCGATAGTGGCCTTGCCGATCTCGGAGCCGACATTGGCCGAAGTGGCGCTGTTTTATGAAAATTTCGTGCTGGTGCGGCCGCAAAAAGACGCGGAAAAGCCGGTGCCGAGCGCCGATATGCTGCGCGAAATGCGCTTGCTGCTGCTGGAAGAGGGGCACTGCTTTCGCGATCAGGCGCTGTCGTTTTGCAATTTTCAAAAAACCTCGCCGCGCGAAGGGCTTGATGCCAGCTCGCTTTCGACGCTGGTGCAAATGGTCGGGGCGGGTATCGGGGTGACACTCATTCCCGAAATGGCGGTGGCACTGGAAACCCGCTCAACCGATATTTCGGTCGCGCAGTTTGCCGCGCCGCAACCCAGGCGCAGCATTGGCATGATCTGGCGCAAAACCAGCCCGCTAAAGGGCCAGCTTGGCCAGATCGCGGAAGTGGTGCGGCAAGCGGGGCTGCAAAAGCCCGGGTTGAAAAACATCAGGTAACCGGCTGGCAGGGGTCAGGGCAAACAGGCCTGTTTCAACGCTTCTGTAAAGAGCCGCATTCTCCGGTTGTGGCGCCGATCTTCCGCATGAACCAGATATATCCCCCAATCCGGAATCGCCATTTCAGGCAAAACAGGCACCAACTGGCCTGCCGCCCGCGCCCCCGAGGTGATGAAACTCGGCAAACGGCAAATGCCGAGGCCGTCAAGCGTGGCCTCCAGCAGAAAAACGCCGCTGTTTGAATTTAGGAAGGGGTGAAACTCGAACCGTAGCGGTTTGCCTTTGATCGACCCAAAATCCCATACCGCGCGGCGGGCGGCACCATAATTCAGCAACTGGTGCTGGCCGAGATCGGCAAGCACCCGGGGCTTGCTGTGCGCCTTCAGGTAATTTTGACTGGCATAAAGCCTGTGCTGCACCGTGCCTATGCGCATTTCGGACCGGGTGCCCTCGAGTTCGGGTGAAATGCGGATGGCAAAATCATAGTTTTCCCGCGCCAGATCAACCCTGCGATCGTCAAAATCAACGGTGAGCTGGATTTCGGGGTGGCGCTCTTTGAAAGTAACAAGCATAGGATTGAGAAAAGCGATGCCGAAATCGCGCGGCACGGAAAGCGACAATGGCCCGGTGAGATCGGCAGAGGCATTGACGAAATCATCCTCGATCTCCTCGGCATCCCCGACCAGCCGCAAGGCCCGCTGATAAAGCTCGTGCCCTGTCTCTGTTACGCTCCATGCGCCCGGGGCGCGGTCAATCAGCTTTTTCCCAAAGCGTTCCTCCAGCAAGCCAAGCCTGCGGCTCACCGCCGATTTTGCAATGCGCAGTTTATCTGCGGCTTTGGTGATGCTGCCGTTTTCAACCACCAGAACAAACAATCGCAAGTCTTCTATCTGGCCCAATTGGTTCTCCTCAATAGAACGTCAAAGCGCATTTATTGCATCTTTCTTATAAAGTTAGAACTAACTATACGTGGTATCGGGGTAAACAGGCAAAAAGAATGACCAATGAAATGTTTTAGGATGAAGATGCGCAACTCCTTTACGGTTTGAGCGGGCAAATGCCGGCCACAGCTTGATAAATCCGCTTACACCGGTCCGTTTTGGGGCTACAGTTTGATATTTAGAGCTTCATCATTGCGCAAAACAAATAGGATATGAGCATGACAAAAACCGTTCCGATCATCGCCGCAAGGCACCCCGCCAAGGTGGCGCTGGAAGAAGGCAAGGACTATTTCTGGTGCCGTTGCGGCAAATCAGCCAGCCAGCCCTTTTGCGACGGATCACATGCGGGGAGCGGTATCACCCCGCTGAAATTCACCGCCGAAAAATCGGGCGCCGCGGCGCTGTGCCAGTGCAAATCCAGTGCCAATGCGCCGTTTTGCGATGGCAGCCATGCCCGGCTTGGTGATTTAAGCGCGGGAGATCCGGCACCCGCCGCAAAACCGGATATGCCCGCCGCCGTGGCCACACCCGAAGAGCCAACCGTAGCCCGCATCCATGAATTGGCCCGGGACGGGCTGAGCAAGCTTGGCCACCACGGCGAAATGGGCGCGATGGGCGTGCCCCGTAAAGACCTGCCGCATTGGGACGACATCCAGATATTACCCGCCCAAATGGCCCGCAAACCCTTGCAGGATAGCGTGCCTGTTGCCACATCCACCACCATTGGCCCGCGTGCGGCCAAGCCTTTGCAACTGGATATTCCGCTGTTTGTCTCGGATATGAGCTTTGGCGCTTTGTCCGAGGAAGCCAAGGTGGCGCTTGCCCGCGGGGCGCAACTGGCGGGCACGGGTATCTGCTCGGGCGAGGGCGGCATGTTGGCCGAAGAACAGGCCGAAAATACGCGCTATTTCTATGAGCTGGCATCGGCCCGCTTTGGCTGGAAGCCGGAACTGGTGGCGCATGTGCAGGCGTTTCACTTCAAAGGGGGGCAAGGCGCAAAAACCGGCACCGGCGGGCATTTGCCCGGTGACAAGGTGCAAGGCAAAATAGCCGAGGTGCGCGGTCTGGCGCCCGGCCAAAGCGCGATTTCACCAGCGACCTTCCCCGACCTTCACACGGCAGCCGATTTTCGCAAATTGGCCGACGAGGTGCGGGAGCGCTCGGGCGGTATTCCGATCGGGTTCAAGCTCTCTGCAAACCACATCGAGGATGATATCGACTTTGCGCTTGAGGCCAGCGCCGATTACATCATTCTTGACGGGCGCGGCGGCGGAACCGGGGCCGCGCCGTTGATTTTTCGGGATCATATATCGGTGCCGACCATCCCCGCGCTGGCCCGTGCACGCGCCCATCTGGATGCCAGATGCGGCCGCGAGGTTTCGCTGGTGATCACTGGCGGTTTGCGCGTTGCCGAAGATTTTGCCAAAGCCATGGCATTGGGTGCCGACGCGATAGCGGTTTCCAATTCCGCCATGCAGGCGGTGGGCTGTATCGCGGCCCGGATGTGCAATTCAAACAATTGCCCCGTGGGCATTGCCACCCAAAAACCCGAATTGCGCCAGAGGCTGGATGTGCAACTCGGCGCGGAAAAACTGGCCCGCTATTTTGATGCCTCGGTGCAGCTGATGCAGGTGCTGGCCCGCGCCTGCGGCCATGCCAGTCTCGCCGATTTCCGGCACGCGGATATTACAACATGGAAACGCGAAATGGCGGATTTAAGCGGGGTGCGCTTTGCCGGAATTGGCCGCTAGGCGCAAAAGCCAGGCAGTATCGGGCATAGCTATTGCGACACCCCGCCGCAAATACAGAAAGGGCTTGAAATGCAGGAACCGTTCAAGATCCGCACCGATGAAATGCCGTCCGAGATGCACAGCCTGTTGCGCGCCTATCCGCGCGATGCGTGGGAAGAACACCCGGGCTTCAGGGATAAAACGCGGCACTGGCTTGGTGCCCACAAGATGTTCCGGCAGCTTGGCCGCGTGCTGCGCAGCGATACCGAGCGCTATCTCGACAAATCCCGCGCGCCGGATGATTATGCGGCGCGGCTGTCTTTTTATGGTGATGCGCTGGTTAGAAACCTGCACGGGCACCATCATTGGGAAGATCATGCTTTCTTCCCCGCGCTTTTGGCCGCCGAGCCGCGCCTTGACGCCGGTTTTGACATTTTGGAAAAAGACCATGAGGACTTAGACAGGATACTGGACAGCTTTGCCAAAACCGCCAATCGCGTGATCAAGCTAATTCAACTGGACGAGCGACAGGCACGCGATGAAGCCGGCAGGCTGCACGCCACAGCCGAGACCATCGAAGCGCTTTTGCACCGCCATTTGGGTGATGAGGAAGAGCTTGCGGTGCCGGTTATTTTGCACCACAGAATGCGCGGATAAAAGGAGGCGGACATGAGCAAAAAGAACATTGATGCCGCGGTGGGGGAGTCGCAAACCAATGCCGCAACACGGCGGGCCAAGGGCGAGTTTGTGCGCGGGGTCAGCGGCTTTCGCCACGCGCTGGGGGCGGCGGCATTTCCGGCCGAACCGGGGCGCTACCACCTGATTGTTGCGTTAAACTGCCCGTGGTGCCACCGGGTCACGCTGGCGCGCACTGTGCTTGGCTTGCAAGAAAGTATCTCCCTTGATGTGGTATTCCCGAACCGGACCGGCGAGGACGACCCGGTTGCGCCAAACCTGTGGGTGTTTGACCCGACCCGCATTGCGACGCTCACCAATGCACCCCTGCCCGAATGCACTTACGAAACCGGCACCGGCGCGGGGCATCGGCTGGTTAAACAGATTTATGCCGCCGAAGGATCGGACGAGGGCTCGCTGCCGCTGCTTTATGACAAAAAAACCAAACGGATCGTCAATAACGAAAGTGCCGAGATCATTCGGATGCTGGGCGTGCAGGCGGCCAGTTTGGGAAGCGCCTTTGCCGGTTCCGGTCTCCCTGACCTATACCCGAAGGATAGCGCCCTGCGCGCCGAGATCGATGCATTGAACGAAGTCATATACACCAATATCAATAACGGGGCCTATAAGGCCGGGTTTTCTTCGGATCAAAAAATATATGCCGCCGCCTTTGAGGCCTATTTCGACACGCTGGCAACACTGGAGGCGCGGCTGGCCGCCGATGGCCGACCGTTTCTGACCGGCGACAGGTTTTCCGAGGCCGATCTGCGCCTGTTTCCGACTCTCTATCGCCACGACCCTGTTTATTATATCCGGATGAAACTGAACGGTGCCCGCATTCTTGATTACCCGAACCTGTGGCGCTGGCTGTGCCGGGTATATGCGCAGCACGGCGTGGCGCAAAGCAGCGCACTCATTCATTGCCTACAAGTATATTTCGGCCGTTCATGGAATAATGTCATTCCGCTCGGGCCTTTCAGCCCGATGCCCTATCCGGATGCTTATGCACACCCCGCTCTGGCAGGGCCGACCAATGCCGCGCCGCGCTTGGCATAATTAAAGGGGGGGGTGCCGCGCTTGCTGGTGCCAGTTGCCGCCTATCCCTGGTTTTGCGCGCCGATATCCATAAACATGGCGCGCAAATCCACCGTTGAGCGCTTGCCGATATCATCAAAATGAGCATCCAGCCACCGAGTTGCAGTTTCACGGCCCAGATCACGCAGGTGGGTCAAAAAGGCCCATTCCGTGTTCATTTTGGAGGAGGCCCCGAGCGGGATCAGCGCATCTTGGTTCTGGATGATATGAATGCGCTCGCGTCGATAGCGGGCCTCGTCGAGCTTGCCTTCGTCGATCAGCCGGGCCACGAACTCGATGGCGCGCAGCTCTTTCAGCAGGCTGGAATTGAAGGCGATCTCGTTTATCCGGTTCTGAATCTCCTGCGGGGTTTTGGGGGTGCCTTTCCGCTCCACCGGGTTGATCTGGATAACCATGATATCGGCGCATTCGCTGCCGGTATGAAACGGAAACAGCGACGGATTGCCCATATAGCCACCATCCCAATAGGGCACACCGTCTATCTCCACCGCCTGAAAAACATTCGGAAGGCAAGCCGAGGCCATCACCATATCGGAGGTCAGGCAGTGGCTGTCAAATACCTTGACCTTGCCGGTCTCGACATTGGTAGCGGAAATATAGAGCTTGAGCATTTCGCAGCTTTGCACACAGGAAAAATCAACACAGCTTTCCAGCACATCGCGCAACGGGTTCATGTTTAAAGGGTTAAGCTGATAGGGTGAAAACAGGCGGGATATCGCATCCATTGCGTGGTATCCCCAAGAGCGATCAAGGCTCCAGTTTCCCATCATCACATCGATCGGCGCACGCTGGATCGGGCTGTTTTTCGAGGCTTCCGACATGGTGCGCCAGAAATGCTCGAGCTTTTCGCGCGCCCCGTCGGCACCACCGGCCGTAAAACCATCGGCCAGCACCACGGCATTCATCGCACCGGCAGAGGTGCCGGAAACGGCGCTGATCTTCAGGCGCCCGTCTTCCAGTATCCGGTCGAGCACCCCCCAGGTGAAGGCCCCGTGAGACCCGCCACCCTGCAAAGCGATATTGACATGCTTGCGGCCAGTGGCCGCTTGGCCCGGTTTTGCGGGGGTGCCGGCAGGTTTCACGGTGTTTTCCATCAGTGTGCCGTCCAGCCGCCATCAACGGGCAAGGCGGCGCCGGTGATCGATACCGCAGCGTCGCTGCACAGGAATACCGCCAGCGCGGCCAGTTCCTCGACGGTGGCGAATTTTTTGGTTGGCTGTGCCGCCAGCAAAACATCGCGGATAACCTGCTCTTCTGTGATGCCGCGCGCCTCGGCGGTATCGGGGATCTGTTTTTCGACCAGTGGTGTCCAGACATAACCCGGGCAAATGGCATTGACCGTGACGCCATGTTCAGCGGCTTCGAGCGCGGCGGTTTTGGTTAGGCCGAGCAGGCCGTGTTTGGCGGCCACATAGGCCGATTTGTAGGGCGAGGCCACCAGCGCGTGCGCCGAAGCAATATTGATAATCCGCCCCCATTTGCGCGCTTTCATGCCCGCGATCACCGCTTTGGTGGCATAAAACGAGGCCGACAGGTTCAGGGAAATAATCGCTTCCCATTTGTCGTCGGGGAAATCCTCGATCGGTGAAACAAACTGGATGCCAGCGTTGTTAACCAGCACATCAACCTGCCCAAAGGCGGCCTCGGCGGCGGCAATCAGGCTGCGCACGCCGTCGGGCTTCATCATATTGGCAGGCGAATAAATCGCCTTGATGCCGTGCGCTTCTTCCAGCGCTTTGCGGGCGGGCTCTATCTGTTCAACCGGCTCGATACCGTTGAGCACGATATTATAGCCAGCCGCGGCAAGGCCCGCGGCAACGCCGTGGCCGATACCGCTGGATGAGCCGGTGATGACGGCGGTTTTTGGGGTTTTCATTGGAATTCCTTTCGCGAATTCAGGCAAGATAGTCATGAACGATCCGGCCATAGGGCAGGGTCAGGTCGGCCTTGAAATGCCGCCCCTCAACCACTTTGAGCACCGGCAGATCGGCAACCGGTGCGTTGATATGCGGGATCAGGTGCAGCCGCGCGGGGCCGGAATAGTGAAAGTGCATTTTAATGTCTGTCAGGTTATAGGCAACCAGTTCGGCCACGCGCTGGCAGCCGGTAACGCAGGGAATGATCTTGAGATTGACCGATGTTTTGCGCAAATGTGCGCCGCGTTGGGCGGGGTCGGCTGCCAGCCGATCCTGAAACTTATAGGCCATGGTTCCCATCGCCACCCGCTCGCCGGCATAATGCAAGGTGCCGGTCAGCGTATCGGTGTGCACGCCCAGCTTTGGCTCGCCCCAGCGCTTTGGAAAGCCCCAAATTTCGCGCCCCGCCGAAATCGGCGGCTCATCATTGAGAAACATCATCGCGGTATAGTTTACCGGCTCGCCGTTGAGCAGGCAGGGAATAACCACACCGGATTCCTGATAGCTGCCAAATCCGCTGCTATCGGGCATGTTGATCCACTCATAATGCACCTGGTTGCTGCCATCGGGGATGAGCGGTTCTGGCACCATGGCGCGGATCGCGTCCGGGTCAGTGAGATAGGTGATAACCAGATACTCGCGGTCATTGAAGCGGTAAGGCCCTTTGGGGTAGCTTGGATTGGCAGGGGGCATGGCGGCAAGCGCAAAAATATCATCGGGGGTCATGTCGGGCTTTCTGTTTGGGTGGCAAGGCCACTGTTGCTTGATATAAGAAGCGCAAACGGGTTTGCCTAGGCCGAAATCCAACGCCATACCCGCCATACCGGCTTCTCAGAATATGCCGGGGATCAACCGATAGCGCACGCGATGTGCGTATTCTTGATAGCCCGGCAACTCATCCTGCAGGGTCTGGTCTTCGAGTGCCGTTCTTAATACCGAGATGGCGGATGCCACCGCCACAGGAATCAGGGTCCATACCGAGCCCAAAGCAAGCGCAATACCGAATAGGGCAATAATATTGCCAGCATAACCGGGGTGCCGCACAATCCGATACGGACCACGATCACACAGCACATGCCCGCGATCCGCCCGAGCGAGCACCACGCTGTAGAAAAAGCGGTTTTCCGCCAAGGCCCATGCAGCAAAACCGTATCCGAGCGTGATTAGAAAGAAGCCGAAGGTATTGAGCGATAGCGGAAATTCGGGCGACCAATTGTAGCGGTGGTCCAGCCCTGCCACAATGACCAGCGGGAAGGTGATGCTCACCGCCATCAGTGGCGCAAGCACTTTATCCCAAGGCTTTGCGTTTTGGAAATTCTCAATGTTTTGTCGCTCAGCTGTCAATCCGGGATGCCGATATTCCGCCCATTGGCGCCCTCCTATTCCTGTGGCAACGATCAGAAGGGCATAGAGCCACGCTTGCCACCAGGCGAGGTTCCCGCCGATAACCAATAAAATCAGCGGGATCAAGAGATACGCCGCAAGCAAACTGACCCACTGGCGCGGGGATACGGTTTGACCTGCCGCTTCATGGCCCCTTTTCGCTGACATGTCATTCCCCGAAATATACCAGATGCAAGTGTATGCCTATGTTTCCTGGCGCGCAACCATGCAGGGCATGGCGTAATTCACGGAAGCCGGCCGGGATATTCCTGTTTCCGTCAACCGGACCATGTTATTACGCGTTTCGGAGGATGAACGCCGGGCAGCTAATATCTGCTTCGCGCCATTTATTACTGATACATCTCAACTCAGCCGCAATCTGCCAACGGTTCAAACTGGAGCATTACCGGCGCACGAGAGGCCGCAATCGCATTCATCAACGAGAAAGATCATATTGGCTGGGACGGTAGGATTCGAACCTACGATCTGCGCTACCAAAAAGCGTTGCCCTACCACTAGGCCACGTCCCAACTAGGTGATCTTTTAGTAGGGCTGAATGAAACCTTCAAGGGGTTTTTTGGCAATTTGGGCTGTCCCTTTACGCCCGGTTGCGCCACATTGCGGCGCATGGATTATGGGGTGAATATGGAACAGCGGGATGTGGTGATTATCGGGGCCGGGGCGGCCGGCATGATGTGCGGCATGGTGGCCGGGGCGCGTGGGCGCTCGGTTTTGCTCATTGATCACGCGCGCAATATCGGCGAGAAAATCCGCATTTCCGGCGGCGGGCGCTGCAATTTTACCAATCTTGGCACTACGGCCGCGCATTTTTTGTGCCGCAACCCGCATTTTGTTAAATCAGCCCTTGGGCGCTATCTGCCGCAAGACTTTGTTGATCTGGTCGAGGCGCACGGAATTGCGTGGCATGAAAAGGCCAAGGGGCAACTTTTTTGTAACGAAAGCGCCGTGCAGATTGTTGATATGCTGAAAGCGGAATTGGCCGCGGTAGGCGCGGAGATTTGGGCCGGAACCACGGTGGAAAAGGTCTCGCACGGGTTTGAAATCACCACTTCGCGCGGGGTGGTGCGGGCGGAGTCGCTGGTGGTTGCCAGTGGTGGCAAATCCATCCCCAAAATCGGGGCCAGCGGCTTTGGCTATGCGCTGGCCGCGCAATTCGGGCTGGAGGTATTGCCCACCCGTGCCGGTTTGGTGCCGCTTACTTTCGGGGCTGGCGATCTTGCGCATTTTCGCGAAATGGCGGGGGTTTCGCTGCCGGTGGTGGTAAGCTGCGGGGCAGGGCGCTTTGCCGATGAGCTGCTCTTTACCCATCGCGGGCTTTCCGGACCGGCGATACTGCAAATAAGCTCGTTTTGGCGAGAAGGCGAGGCAGTGACCATTGACCTGCTGCCCTCGGGCGGGGTGCGCGAAGCGGTGGCTGCGGCGCGCGCCGAAGCGGGCGGGCAGGCGGTGCAAACCATGCTGGCGCGGCTGTTGCCCAAAAAGCTGGCGCGTTATATGGCCGCGCGTTTTGGCTTTGACGGCACGGTTTCAGACCTTGCAAAAACGGATATAGCCGCGCTGGAAACATTGCTGCGGGCATGGCAGGTGCTGCCTATTGGCACCGAAGGGTATCGCACGGCCGAGGTTACGCTGGGCGGGGTTTGCACCGATGACCTCGAGGCTAAAACCATGCAGGCGCGCGCAGTGCCCGGGTTGTTTTTTGTGGGCGAAGTGGTGGATGTTACCGGCTGGCTCGGGGGGTATAACTTCCAGTGGGCCTGGGCTTCGGGGGCGGCGGCGGGTCAGGTGGCCTGACCCGCCATTGTTATGAGCCGATCTGTTCCCGCAGGATCGCCACGGTGAGCGACAGGAAGATATAAATCCCGAAAAACAGCGTTAAGGCCAGCGCCGTGTTTTCCAGCGATTTCGGGTGGGTGGGCACATCGGGTGCCACCGGTGCCACCGCCAGGCTTAAATAACGGGTTTGCCGGTTGGCCTCCATCCGTGATGCTTCCAGCGAGGAAAGCGATTGCTGCAGCAGCAATTGCCGCATTTCGAGATTGGAAGCCGCGATCCGCAATTCGCCACTGACCCGCGCCAGCGAGGCCGAGGCGTCATCGGTGGTGAGCATGGCGGCACGGCGTTCGGCTATCAGGTCTGTCAGCCCTTTGATTTCTTGCTCGATCGCGTTTACCTGCGCCTGATTGGGCGCGGCGTTGCTGTTGATTTCCGCGAGGTTGAGGCGGCGCTGTTCAAGCTGGGCTTCAAGGCTGTTGAGAATGCTCATCTGGCCCGTTAGCTCGGCATCGGCGTTAAAAACACCGCGGTTTTGCTGAAGCTCAAGCACATAGTTGGAGGCATCCAGCACCGCTTGCTCGGCGTTCTCATAGTTTTTTTGCGCCTCCAGCAGCTGGGCATTGCGCACCGGTGCCGCCAGTTTATCCACCCGTTCTTCGGCGAAACGGATGAGCGCACGGGAAAATTCGGTAGCCTTTTCGGGCGTGGTGGCAATAACCGACATCCGGATCACGCCCTCGGTCGGGTCATAGCCGATGCTGACATATTTCTGGTATTTTTTATAGGCCTCTTCATAGCTTACATCCGGCGGCAGCCGTTGAATATCGTCGATATCTTCGGATTGGAAATGGGCGATAAACCCGTTTTGCGCGTCAAGTTTCAGCATGGCTTCACGCGAGAGCAAAAACCCCTGCACGATCACGGAATCTTCAAGGTTGGAGAGCCCGCCGCCGCCGAGCAGGCCGCCAAGCGCGCTGCTGCCTCCGCCGCCGCTATCGGGTTTTTGAATCACCATCTGGCTGTCAACCTGATACATCGGCGTAGCGATATTGTAGAAATAATAGCCAACAAGATAGGTTGGCAGGGCGACAAAGATAAACAGCCGCAGCGCGATCAGAAAAAACCGCGCCTGTCGCCGCCGCGCGATTGATTTCTGGATTTTGAGAATATCCGCGCGCCGCTGTTCTTCTGAAATAATATCGGGGTTTGCTTGAGGGGGCGGCGCCTGATCCGGCGCTTTGGCCTGACCGGGCATCGGGTTTTGGCTCACGACCGATGCGTCGAGCATTGTTACCTTGTCACGCGTTACATGAAAACCGCGCTCCTCCAGCATTTTGGCGGCCTCTTCGCCGCTTGCCGGGCTAAGCCCCATACGCACCGCCTTGCGCCGGGCCATGCGAAAATAGGCCGGGGTGCCGGGTTTTGGGCCCTCGTCGCTTTTGGCCGGTTTCATCGGGGTTACGGTTACGCTGGGATCACTGCTCATAGTCATAAAGCCTTTTGGCTTGTTCAAGGTTGTTAAACATGTGCAGGTGCCCGTCCATTAAAACCGCTGCCCTTGTGCAGTATCGCTCCAGAATAAAGGGCGAATGCGACACAATTACGACCGTTGAGTTTGTCAGCCTTTCGTGCAGAACATTCCCCGCTTTCCGGTTGAAATCGGCATCGGTGCTGCTCGGCATGCCTTCGTCGATCAGATATATATCAAATTCAAGGGCCAGGAGCAACGCGAAGGAAACCCGCGATTTCATGCCGCTGGAATAGGTGGTCATCGGGCAGTCGAAATACTCGTCAATATTGACCAGATAGCGGCAATAGGCTTCGATGTAGTTTGGGTCCAGCCCGTAAAGCCGCGCGATATAGCGGGCGTTTTCGGCGGCGGAGTGGGCAACATTTGTTCCGCCCATAAAACCGAGCGGAAAGGAAATGCGCGAGGTGCGGGTAATTTTGCCCTCGTCCGGCTTTTCCAACCCGGCCATCATGTTGATCAGCGTGGTTTTGCCGGTGCCGTTTTGCGCCAATATCCCGAGCGACTGCCCGATTTCGACACTGAAGCTGGCGCGATCAAGGATGACCTTGCGCTGGGTTCCTGTCCAGAATGATTTGCTTACATTCTCGAATTTGAGCATATCAACTTACTTTGCACACGGATTTCTTCCGCAATTTAACCTGCCCACCTTAACAGAAAGAAAAGCATTTCAAAGCAATTTGGGCATTTTTCTAGCCGCGCTTCTTTTCAACTCTCAAAATCAAGCCCGCAGCCAGCGCCACCAAAGCGGCGGCAAAGCTAAACAGCGCCCCCATTTTTGCGGCATCCTGAACATCCCCCGCCGGAAAGGCGACCGAAGCCACAAACAGCGCCACCGTAAAGCCAATGGCAGCAACACAGCCAAGCACGAAGAGATCCGGGATCCGCATGCCTCGGGGCAGGCCAAAGCCAAGCGGCCGTGCCCCGAGCCAGCCAAACAGGAAGATCCCCAAAGGCTTGCCGATGATCAACCCTGCCAGCACCAGCCATGTGGCTTCGCCCATCGAGGTAAACTGCACACCCGCATTGAGAAGGCCAAACAAAAACAACACCACTTCCACCGGATGCTTGAGCTTGTGCTCGATATCGTTGAGCAGGTCCTTCAGGTGGCTTTCGGCCGCCGAAAATATCCCGTATGCCCTTTCGGCATGTGGAATGGTCGGCACGATAAACAGCAGCCCGAGCGCCGGGTTGATACCGGAGCGCGCAAAGCCATACCAGCAAACCGCCCCTGCCAGCAGATAGGGCCAAAAGCTGGCTTTTTGCCGCATCCAGGTTGAATAGGGCCGGTCTTCATTGCCAGCGTCCAGCTTTCGCGGCAGCCAGTTGGCCAATAGATAAACCGCCACCGCAACCCCGACAGAAAGCAAAAGCCATGCCGGTGCAAGCTCTTCTGAAGGGTAGAATACAGCCAGTATCAAAAGGCCGATCGCATCATCGGCAATGGCAAGCAACAGCAAAAACCGCACCGCAGGGTGCCCGGCACCAAATACCAAACGGCCGATAAGATAGGAAAAGGCGATATCGGTGGCGGTTGGCACAGCCCAGCCATTTGCCACCGCATCAAAGGTGGTGGAGCCCAATACGGCAGCGATGCCGAGATATACCGAGATCGGCCCGACCATGCCGCCAATTGTGGCGATCAGCGGCGTCACTGCCTTTTTGCCGCGCAGCGCGCCGGATTTGAGCGCCACCGCCTCCCAAACCTCCTTGCCGGCTATTGCAAAGAAGAAGGCCATGAGCACTTCGTTGACCAGATAATGCGGAGTCAGCGTGCGGATACCCTCCTCCATCGGGCCGATCGGGGCATTTTCCCAGAGTGCGAAATCAACAAGTTTATGATAGGCGTCGATATAGTAAGTCGGCGCGCCTTCTACCGGTATAATCAGGTCAAGATTGGCCCAGACAAGCGCAATAATGGCCCCGATAATTAACAGAAGCGAATAAGTTGTCAGAAAATTCCAGACGCGATACATTGAGGGCTCCTTTGCGTTCGGCGCCAGGCGCCCTTCTTTGCAGTTGCCGCATAGATAGTCTAGACCGGCGATGAGAACAATGTTTGAGTCGCACATTTTATGGCTGGTGGCTGTTTTTTCTAATAGGAGACCATATGCAAACCACGCTCGATATAGCCTACGAAAAAATGCAGGATGACGCGGCGCAGGCACCGGCGTTTTATGCCCGCTTTCTGGAAGCGGAGCTGTTTTTAATGCTGGATGACGAGGTTTCCGGCGGGCAGGCCCGGCCAACCGTGCTCGAAACCTCGGATGGCGCGCTGGCGCTGGTGTTTGATCTCGAGGCGCGGCTGGCGGCATTTGGCAGCGGGGTGGCTGACTATGTGGCGCTTTCGGGCCGCCGGGTGGCGGCATTGCTGGCCGGGCAGGGGGTGGGCATCGGGCTCAATCTCGGGGATTCTCCCAGTGCGATGGTGCTGCCGCCCGATGCGGTGCAATGGCTGGCAGATAGTTCGACCGGCCAAGACGAGCATTTTGAAGCCAAGCCGCTGGAGATCACAAAACCGGCCGGTGTGCCGGAAGAACTCATATTGGCGCTCGATGTAAAACTGGCGAATATGGGCGGGGTGGTGAGCGCGGCCTATCTGGTTTCGGCGCGCTATGAAGGGGGCGAAAACGGCCATATGCTGGCGCTGGTCAATGTGCCCGGCCCTGCCAGGCCCGGCGTTTCCGAAGCCCTTTCCGAAGCGCTGCGCTTTAGCGGGATCGAGGCCGGGCGGCTTGATCTGGCCTTTCTTGAAGGCGATGACCCGCATCTGGAAAAATTCGCCCGTGTCGGGCTTGGTTTTGATATTCCGGAGCTGAACCTGCCAAAAGCCGCCGCACCAAAAGCGCCGGGAATGGACCCGGATTCGCCCCCGATTCTGCGCTAGCCGCGCAGCACCGGGGCCGGTTTAGGGTGCTGGTTCGGCCGATGCGGCTATCTCGTCATCCCATACCACATCCATGGCTTTGGCTTTTCGGGCCCGCTTGCGCAGGCGGCGATCTTCCGCCATTTGGCCGCGGCGTTTTACCAGCAGGGCAACGCCGCCGAGCGTGCCATAAGCCCCGCGTGCAATCCAGATCGGCAGGGAAAGCATGGCGGGGGTAACAACCAGGGTCAGCACGGTAGCCAGCCCAAGCCCGAACACCACCGCCGTGGCGAGTTGCTTCCACCATAGCGCGGTCGGGGCATCCAGCGTGTAGCCGCCATTGATGAAATCGAGCGACAGGCCAAACATCATCGGGGCGAGGCCCGCCATGGTGGTGATAGTGGTCAGCAACACCGGCCGGATGCGCGCCTCGGCGGTGCGGGTAATGGCCTCAAGCCGCGGCATGTATCGAGAGAATTCGAGATAGGTATCGATCAGCACAATGTTGTTGTTCACCACAATCCCCGCCAGTGCCACTACCCCTGTGCCGGTCATGATGAAGGAGAAGGTCTGACCCATCACCAGCATACCGATCAATACACCGGTGGTCGAGAGCACCACTGCCAACAGCACCAGCACCGAATTATAAAACGAATTGAACTGCGCCAGCAAAATCACGAACATCAACCCGAGCGCGCCAATAAAGGCGGAGCCAAGAAAAGCCTGGGTTTCGGCCTGTTCTTCGGTATCGCCGGTGAACACCCACGAAATGCTCGTCGGCAATTCCGCCTCGTTTTCCAGCCAGTCTGTCAAAACAGCGGTTTGCTCATTGGCGTTCACGCCTTCGGCCACACCGGCCAGCACCCTGAAAAAGCGCTTTTTGTCTACACGGTTGATTTGCCCGAGTTTGGGCACCGGTGTGCGGGTCACGAAATTGGAGAGCGGCACCAGCGCTTGCTGGGTGCGCACCCGCAAAGTATCAAGGGTGCTCAATAGCCGGTCTTGCTCGGGAAAGCGCACACGAATGTCTATTTCGTCATCCGAGGCTTCGGTGCGCATGGTGCCGATGGTCAGCCCGCGGGTTACCAGTTGCACCATGCCCCCCACCGAGGCGACATCGGTGCCAAAACGGCCCGCTTCTTCCACATCGACATCCAGTTGCCAGTCGATGCCCGGCAGGGGCAGGGTGTCTTCCACATCCACCAGCTCCGGCAGGCCCTCGAAATAGCTGCGGATATAGTCGGTGGTGGCCACCAGCTCCTCCCAGTTGTCACCGGAAATTTGCAGGTTGATGGCGCTGGACGAAGCCGGCCCCATATTTTGCTCGACAATCTGGGCACGCACCCCGGGAATGGCCGCGAGCACAGCATTGAGCTCGGCGATGATCTCCTTGCCCTTGCGGCGTTCGTTCCACGGGGCAAGCTCGATCTGGATTTCGCCGATGGTATCCAGCGGCTTAACCGCACCGCCCGAGTTTGTGTTCAGCCCGCCAGAGCCGGCAAAGGCAAAAATATACTCAACCCCTTCAACCGCGCGAATGGCGGCTTCGGCCTGCGCGACCAGCCGGTCTTTTTCGATGATCGACAGGTTGCCGCGCGCCTGCACATAGGCCACAGCGCGCTCCGGTTCGGTTTCCACAAAAAATTCGAACCCTTTGCCATTTTCCTGATAGATCTGAAAAACGCTGACCACAAAAAAGATAACCCCGGCAATGGTGACCAGCGGCATGAAGGGATTGCCGGCAATAAAATGTATGACACGACCAAAGCGCGAGCGTTTATAACCGGCCTTTTCCACCTTGTCGCGTTTGGGGTGCTTGAGGCTGCCCATGAATACCGCGATCAGAATGGCCGCAACAGAAAAGCCGATACCGCCGGTGGCCATTTGCCCGTTTAACCCGGCTATCACCGATTGGTAGGCCATGGCCAATGCGCCAAGCAGCAATACTGCCCTGATTAAAAAGTGGAAATGATCGCGTAAAAAGGCGGCAGCGTCATCCATTTGCCGCGCCACGCGCCCGGTCATGCCGCCCACCACCGGCAGGTAAACCAGCGCCACCAAAAGCGAGGCCGAAAGCACGGTGATAATGGTAACCGGCAACATGCCCATGAATTGCCCCGCCACCCCCGGCCAGAAAAGAAACGGCAAAAACGCGCAAAGCGTGGTGCCGGTCGAGGAAATGATCGGCCAAAACATGCGTTTTGCCGCCATGCCATAGGCCCGCATCGGCCCCACACCTTCCGATACCTTTTTATCGGCGTATTCCACCACCACAATCGCCCCGTCCACCAGCATCCCCACGGCAAGGATCAGGCCAAACATCACGATATTGGAGATTGCAATACCGAGCACCGCCAACATCGCGAAAGTCAGCAAAAACGAAGTCGGGATGGCAAAGCCCACCAGAAGCGACGCCCGGATGCCAAGCGATGCCAGCACCACAATCATCACCAGCGCAATTGCCGTCAGCACCGATGCCAGCAACTGGTTGACCATGTTGCTGACTTCTTTGGAATTATCGAGGCTGAAATTAACCTCGACGGCGCGGCGCAGCACTTCGGGCCAGTTTTCCATTTCGGCGGTCACGGCTGCGCGCACCTCGGCAACCGTATCAATCGCGTTCGAGCCTTTGCGTTTAACCACCTGAAGCGCCACGGTATCTTCACCGTTAAAACGCGCCGTGCCCTGGCGGTCCTCGAAGGTCAGCCGGATATCGGCAATATCGGCAAGGGTGATAACCCTGTCGCCATTCCTTTTAACCGGCAGGCTATAGACATCCTGCGCCGAGTTGAAGGCCGATGGGATTTTGATGGCATAGCTGCCGGTGCCAAGCTCGATCTCGCCAGCCGCGATCAGGCGGTTATTGTTGTTTACCGCGTTTATCAACTCTCCCGCTGTCACATTATAGGCTTCCAGCTTCAAAGGGTCGATCAACACTTCCATCATTTCATCGCGCTGCCCGGCTATGCCGACCTCGAGCACAGAGGCCAGCCCCTCGAGCGCCGATTGCAGCTCTTTGGCGACCCTTAAAAGCGTGCGCTCCGGCACTTGCCCGGAGAGCGCCACAATAATGATGGGAAATTCCGAAAAATTGATCTCGTTGATCGAGGTCGAGGCGATGCCATCGGGCATATTGGATTCGGCATCCTTCAACTGGGCGCGCACATTGGCCAAGGCCTCTGCGCGGTTCCAGCCGAATTCAAACTCCAGCGCCAGGCCGCCATAACCCTCTGCCGCCGTGCCCGACATTTTTTTGAGACCGGTAACCTCGGCCATGGCGGTTTCAAGCGGTTTCACCAGCAAACGCTCTGAATCCTCGGCAGAAATGCCGGGGTAAACCACCGAGACAAAAAGGGCCGGAATATCGATATCCGGCGCGCCCTCTTTGGGAAGGGTGGTATAGGCATAGCCCCCCGCGATCAGCGAAAGCGCAATAAATGCCAGTATCATACGGGCCCGGCCTAGTGCCCAGTCAACGATGCCAACCATTATTCGCTACCTGTCTCGGTCACAACAATTGCGCGCCCGTCGGTTACATATTCCTGACCGGTCACAATAACATCCACCTCCGGCGGCAAGCCGTTTAGCCAAAAACCGTCGGGGGCATCGCGCACAATGCGCACCGGCACGAAACGCGCCACATTGTTATCGTTGATGCGCACGCCAAGGGTGCCTTCGTCGTTTAAGGTCAGCACATGCTGGGGAAGCAGATGAGCCTTTTCACCGGCATAGGCGATGCCGATTTCGGCGGACTGGCCGTCAAGAATGCTGAGATCGGCGTTGTCGACGGTGACTTCGAGGCGAAAGGTGCGGGTGAGCGGATCAGCCGAACGGGCAATGAACGACACTTTACCGATCACCTCGCGCCCTGAAATCAGCCGCGCCCCGGCCAGTTGCCCGACCGAAAGATTAACCACATCGATTTCAGGCACATAGCCAACCAGCTTGATCGAGTCGAGTGCCAGAATGGTGGCACAGACGCCGCCGGGCTGCAAAAGCGCGCCCAGTTCGGCGCTGTCGTTTTCCAGCACACCGGCAAAAGGAGCGCGAATTTTAAGCTGGGTGAGTTGCCGCTCTACACTCAACACCCGTGCCCGCGCCCCTTCGAGCGCCGCCGAGGCCGAAATGGCGCTGTTTTCGGCCCCGAAGCCGCTTTCGGCCAGCCTTGCCGCAACGTTGTTATTGGCCTGGGCATTGGCGAGCTGGGCCCGGGCTTCGGCCAGTTGGGCCTCGAGCACACCGGCGTCGAGCTCACATAAAACCTGCCCTTCGCTTACGGCGCTGCCGCTGGGCAGGGGTTGTGAAACCACCCGCCCCGAGGTTTCGGCCCGCATTTCGATATAGCGGGCGGCCTCGGTGGTGCCGCGCAGCACGATGCCCGATTGCACTTCGCGCTCTACCGAATACATGGTAACCACCGGAATCGCGGATTGCGCATCGTCAGCCGGCGT
>Ga0316205_10001781_pt1 | contig 25106 bp, 23 predicted proteins | sample 3monthpyrite_MG_FD_204941 | JGI IMG/M metagenome (GOLD analysis project Ga0316205, IMG submission 204941) | Microbial mat bacterial communities from mineral coupon in-situ incubated in ocean water Damariscotta River, Maine, United States -... | ecosystem: Environmental > Aquatic > Marine >... | reverse complement strand
CGGCTCGCCGCCGGTGATCCGCAACTTGCGCACCCCAAGACCGACAAAGGCCGAACACATGCGGTCCAGCTCTTCGAGCGTCAGTAATTCTTTCTTGGGCAAAAACTGCATGTTTTCCGACATGCAATAGACACAGCGAAAATCGCATCTGTCGGTCACAGAGACACGCAGATAGGAAATGGCACGGGCGAAGGGGTCAATTAGCGGAGCCGTCATATCTTCATACCTAGAAAGCGCGCGCGCCGGGCACAAGAGCAATCACCGGATTGCGAACTCTGGTGTGGGTGACTAGCGTGGCGGGAAACCCGAAACCAAGGCCATGCCACCCCATGATGCGACGACATGTGATCGAAGAACTGACTGATTGGTCCACCATGCGCGCGCGCTTTCGCTGGGACATTCCGCACCAATTCAATATTGCCAAAACTTGCTGCGACGATTGGGCAGATTCCGCCCCCGACAAGATTGCCATCCGCCATATTTCCCACGACGGCACGGAGCGCGCCGTCAGCTATGCACGGCTGGCCGCGGACAGCGACGCGCTGGCCGCGGGGCTGGCCCGGCTGGGGGTTGGGTTTGGCGACAGGGTTGCGATCTTGCTGCCACAATGCCCCGAAGTCATGGTCGCGCATTTCGCCAGCTATAAGCTGGGCGCGATTGCCCTGCCGCTTTTCGTGCTGTTTGGACCGGATGCGCTGGCCTATAGATTGGCTGACAGCGGCGCGAAAACCCTGATCACCGATGCCGAAAACGCGGCCAAGATCGCCCGCATCCGCGCCGATCTGCCCGCGTTGGAAACGATCATCACGCTCGAGGAAACTCCCGGCGCGCTTGCCTGGTCCACGCTGACGGCCACGCCCACCGACGGCTTTCACCCCGCCCGGACCAGCGCAGAAGACCCCGCCTGCCTGATTTATACGTCCGGCACCACCGGCACGCCCAAGGGTGTTGTGCACGCCCACAGGTTTCTGATTGGCCACCTGCCGGCCATCGAATGCCACCACGAAGGATTTGGCCTGCCGGGCGACACAGGCTGGACGCCGGCCGATTGGGCGTGGATTGGCGGGCTGATGGATCTGGCCATGCCGTGTCTGTATTATGGCGTGCCGCTGATCAGCCACCGCATGCGCAAATTCGACCCCGACCAGGCGTGGAACCTGATCGCCCGCACCGGGGCCACCAATCTGTTCTTGCCGCCCACCGCGCTGAAAATGATGGCCGGATCAACTGTGCCCGCAGGCGTGAATATCCGCGCTATTGGCTCCGGTGGCGAAAGCCTGGGCCCGGCATTGCTGGGGTGGGGCAAACAGGAACTGAACGCCCATATAAACGAGCTATATGGCCAAACTGAGTGCAATCTGGTGGTTTCATCCTGCGCTGCCGTGGGCGCAGAGCGCCCCGGTGCCATGGGCCGCGCCGTGCCCGGCACGACCCTGGCCGTCATCGACGCTCACGGTCACGAATTGCCACCGGGCAGGATTGGTGAAATTGCCGTGGCCCGGGGCCACCCGGCCATGTTCCTGCGCTATTGGAACAAACCGGCTGAAACCGAAAAGAAATTCCAGGGCAACTGGATGCGTACAGGTGATCTGGGCCACATGGACGCCCAGGGTTTTGTCAGTTTCCACGCCCGCGATGACGATGTCATCACCACGTCGGGGTATCGGGTTGGCCCCGCAGAGATCGAACATTGCCTGTGCGCCGACCCCGACATCGCACTGGCCGCCGTTATCGGCGTGCCGGATGCGACCCGAACCGAAAGCATCAAGGCCTTTGTCGTGCTCAAACCAGGCGCGGCCTGGCCGGGCACCGAGGCGCGGCTGATCGCCCGCATCCGCCGGAACCTCAGCCCCCATATGGCCCCGCGTTCGATCGAGCGGCGCGACCATTTGCCCATGACCGCCACCGGCAAGATTATGCGCCGCGCCTTGCGTGACGAAACCCCGAAATAGCGGCACCTGCGCTCTTTGGTTGCAAAATACCGCGGGGTCAGCGGCGATGCGCACCTGCGCATGGGCGCTTAGGGGCAGCGCCCCTATCTGAGAAAACCACCTGTCAGCGGCTAGGACAGATATTTGCCGGCTTCTTTGCGCGCAAAGGGTTTCATACGCTCGTCGTAACTTTCCAGAAACGCCCGGCTGCGCGCCGCATCATGTTTCGACAAATCCCGAACCCACCAGGCAACGGCTTTCTGGATGAACCATTCGGGGTCATCTACATAACCCGCCGCCCAGCCCAAGACCCGCTCTCGCGCGTCGATTTCCGCCGGTTTGGGGTGGTTTTGCTTGGTCCAGGGCAGGGTGATGACCAAGGCCGCGCGCCGGGTCCACATATGATCCGAGCGCGTCCAATCCTCGACCTCATCCAGACGGGCGGGATCGGCGCTCAGGCGTTTCTGACCGGCCATGCAGGCATGATCGGCAATCGCCCAGCTGTCGAAATCAGGCACCCAGGACGCGATCAGCGCCCAAACTTCCGCATCAGGGCGAATGCGCGCCTGGGTCAACAATTTGGCCGCCGCCAAACGTGCCTCGAAAATATTGCTATCCCATAGCCCTCGGGCCAGTGCCACGCGCCCGCTCACATCCATTTGCTGGCGCCAGACCTTGGCCAGATCATTGATGCCGGGATTGGACACGCCAAGATAGGGCCGCGCGGCCCTGTGATAGCGCGCCATGCCTTCGGCTCTGGTGCTGTCGCCCGCGGCGCGCAACTGGGCCAAAGCCTCTTGCGCTGTGATCACCTGAGCCCCCGATCTGATTTCGGACACCAGGCTATTCCACGGTCACGGATTTTGCCAGATTGCGCGGCTGATCGACATCCGTGCCCTTGGCCACGGCGGTGTGGTAGGCCAGCAATTGGGCCGGGATCGCATACAGGATCGGGGCCAGAATATCAGGCACAGGCGGCATCTGGATCACTTGCCAACAACCTTCGCCTGCCTCTTGCGCGCCTTGGCCGTCAGTGATCAGAACCACCTTGCCGCTGCGCGCCATGACCTCTTGCATGTTCGAGACCGTCTTGTCGAACAACTCATCATGCGGGGCCATCACGACCACAGGCACATTCTTGTCAACCAAGGCGATGGGCCCGTGTTTCAATTCGCCGCTGGCATAGGCTTCGGCATGAATATAGCTGATTTCCTTGAGCTTCAGCGCACCTTCCAGCGCCAGCGGATACATCCGGCCACGCCCCAGAAACAAGATGTCGCGTGCCTCTGCCAGCTTGGCCGATACCGCTTGCACCGCGCCCGCGATGTCCAGTGCCTGGTGCACCAGCCCCGGCAGGCTCTGCAGATCCGCCAGATGTTTGGCCGCGGCCTCTTCGCTCAAGGTGGCCCGATCCAGCCCGGCGCGCAGCATCAACACGGCCAAGACGCTCAGCTGACAGGTGAACGCCTTGGTTGAGGCCACACCGATCTCTGTGCCGGCATGGATGGGCAGCGCCAGATCGCTTTCGCGCGCGATCGAGCTTTCCGGCACATTCACGATCGACACGATCTTGTCAGCCTTGCCCTCGCAATAGCGCAGCGCCGCCAGCGTGTCGGCGGTTTCGCCCGATTGGCTGACAAAGACCGCCAGGGTCCGGCCCGCGATGGGCGGCTCGCGGTAGCGAAACTCGCTGGCCACATCCACTTCGACCGGCAGGCGGGAAATCTGTTCAAACCAGTATTTGGCGGTCAGACAGGCATAATAGGCCGTGCCGCAGGCCACCATGATGATGCGATCAAAATCGGCAAAATCCACCCCTGGCTCGGGCAGGGTGATTTGCCCTTCGCTGTTCAGGTAATTCGCTACCGCCTCTTTCAGCACGCGTGGCTGTTCGGCGATTTCCTTGGCCATGAAATGCTTGTGCCCGCCCTTGTCGACCTGGGCTGCATCAATCTGGATGCGCCGCACCGGGCGGTTGGCCAGACGGCCGGAAGCATCCATGATCTCGACACCGTCACGTGTAAGAACCGCCCAATCGCCTTCTTCGAGATAGGTGATCTGATCGGTCATTGGCGCCAACGCAATGGCATCGGAGCCCACGAACATTTCGCCTTTTCCATGCCCGATTGCCAACGGAGACCCCTTGCGCGCGGCAATCAGCAGATTTTCCTGACCGTCGAACAAGAAACACAAGGCATAGGCCCCTTCAAGACGCGCGATGGTTTGTGCCACCGCGTCGCGTGGGCTCAGGCCCTGATCCAGATAGCTTTGCGTCAACAATGCCACCGTTTCCGTATCGGTATCGGTTTCAAAGCCGATGCCTTTCTCGGCCAGATGATCGCGGATCTCGCGGAAATTTTCGATGATGCCATTGTGAACCACGCTGACACCGCCGGCGCGGTGCGGGTGGGCGTTGGTGACATTGGGCGCACCATGTGTGGCCCAACGGGTGTGGCCAATGCCAACCTTTCCCGGCAACGGCTCATGCACCAGCAGGTCGGACAGATTGACCAGCTTGCCCACGGCCCGACGGCGGTGCAATTGACCCGCGTCATTGATCGTCGCCACACCCGCACTGTCATAGCCGCGATATTCCAACCGTTTGAGCGCATCCACCAGAATGGGCGCCGCTTCGTGATCCGACAAAACACCGACAATACCACACATAATCTTAACCCTTCTGGCGCGCCGCTTTGGCCGCGCGTAGTTTCTCGAATAGCTTGACCGCAAATCCCGGCTTGTTTTCCTGCCGGCTGCGCCCGATGGCCATTGCCCCGTCCGGCACATCCGAGGATACCACTGTGCCGGTGGCCGTCATGGCCCGATCGCCGATGGAAACCGGCGCCACCAACATGGTGTCCGAGCCAATGAAAACATCGTCGCCGATCCTGGTGCGATGCTTCATCACGCCGTCATAATTGCAGGTGATCGTGCCGGCCCCGATATTGCTGCGCCTGCCGACATCGGCATCGCCGATATAGGACAGGTGGTTGACCTTGGAGCCTTCGCCAATCACCGCATTCTTGATCTCGACGAAATTGCCGATGTGGCTGTCATTGGCCAGCTCTGCGCCCGGGCGCAGGCGCGCAAACGGGCCAACAACGCTGCCCGCGCCGATGTGTGCGCCCTCAATATGGCTGAACGCGCGGATATGCGCGCCGGTTTCAACCGTGGCGTCTGGCCCGAAGACCACATTTGGCTCAATCACCACGTCGCGCCCGACATGGGTGTCGGCACAAAAATAGACGGTGTCGGGCGCCACCAGTGTCACACCATTTTCCAGCGCTTGCTGACGCGCCCTGGCCTGAAAAATTGCCTCGGCCTGCGCCAGATCCTCGCGTGAATTGATGCCCAGTGTCTCGGCCTCATCACAGGTTACGGCGGTGGCGCGCAGGCCATTGGTATTGGCCAGGCCGACAATGTCGGTCAGATATAACTCATTGCTGGCATTGTCGTCATCCAATTGCCCGACCAGATCAAACATCACCCCGGCAGAAGCGGCGGTGATGCCTGAGTTGCAAAAGGCGATCGCACGTTCGGCTTCGGTCGCATCCTTGTATTCGACAATGCGCTCCAGCCGGGCGCCCTGCATGACCAACCGCCCATAGAGCGCCGGATCGGCTGCATGAAATCCCACCACGACGACATCATTGGTGGCCCGCGCCTTGGCGACATTCTCCAGTGTCTGTGCGCTGATGAAAGGCGTATCGCCAAGCAAGACAACCACATCGCCGTCAAAATCGCCAAGCGCCTGTTGCGCCGCGCGCACGGCATCGCCGGTGCCAAGCTGTTCCGTCTGAACGACAATTTCCAGCGAAGGGTCAAATTCATGTGCCGCCGCCGTGACCGCCTCGGCGCCGTGGCCCACGACCAGAACACTGCGCTCGGCGCCCAAAGCCTGGCCTGCGGCCACCGCATGGGCAAACAATGCGCGCCCGCCCACCCGGTGCAGGACCTTGGGCATATCCGAATTCATCCGCGTGCCACGACCTGCGGCCAAAATGATCAAGGCTGTGGCCATGATGTTCCCTTTTACCATACCTGAGAATGGCGTTTTAACCTGCGCGGCAATTGTCGCAAGCCATACCATATCAATTCTCGTGTCGTATGATTACAAAGATCGGCGACATTCTGCTGGGAGTTGGACATTTGCGCGGCGTAATATTCGATCTGGACGGCACCCTGGCCGATACCGGCGGTGACTTGATAGAGGCGGCCAACGCCACATTTCGCCATCTCGGCCATGGCAATGTGCTGGATCCGGCCAGCGACGCAGCCGTGGCCATGCAAACCGGTGGCCGTGCGATGCTGCACCATGGGTTTCAGACTATGGGCCTGGCGCGCAGCGAGGCTCAGATTGAGGAACTTTATCCAATGTTGGTAAGCCTTTACGCGGAAAATCTGTGCGTGCATTCACGCCTGTATGATGGCTGTGCTGCCGCCCTTTCTGCGTTACAGGACGCCGGGTTTGCCTTGGGGGTTTGCACCAACAAACCGGGGTCTCTGGCGGTCCCGTTGTTGGACCAATTGGGGATCTCACAATTTTTCGGCGCGCTGGTCGCCGCAGATACCTTGCCGGTGCGCAAACCCGATCCAGGGCCCTATTTCGAGGTCACGAAACGATTGGGTCTGGATGTGAACAAATCGGTGATGATTGGCGATTCTGTCACAGACCGCGAAACAGCTCGCGCAGCCGGTGTGCCATGCGTTCTGGTGCGCTTTGGTCCGATCGGGGATCAGGTCCGCGAGCTTGACCCAGAGCATATGTTGGGTCATTTCAGCGAACTAGGTGCGTTGGTCGCCGAAATCCTAGTGCCCAACTCTTGATCGGAGCAGCCATGCCAGAGGTCTTTCACGGATCCTTCACCCAGCAAGAACCGATCCCCCAGGCCGGCATTGAAGCGGCCGTCGCCGTCATGCAAACCGGGCGATTGCATCGTTATAATCTTGCCCCCGGTGAAGCGGGCGAAACCGCGTCGCTGGAGCACGAATTCGCCGCCTATACCGGCGCGCGCTATGCGCTGGCGGTGGCGTCGGGTGGCTATGCGATGGGCGCCGCGCTGCGCGCGCTTGGCGTCAGTGCAGGGGACGCGGTGCTGACCAACGCCTTTACGCTCGCACCCGTGCCCGGCGCCGTCGCTGCCGTGGGCGCACGGCCGGTGTTTGTCGAGGTGACCCGCGACCTTGTCATTGATCTTGACGATCTGGCGCAGAAGATCACCGCCAGCGGGGCAAAGGTGCTCTTGCTCAGCCACATGCGCGGCCATCTGTGTGATATGGATGCGCTGATGCTGCTGTGCGACGATGCCGGGGTCGCGGTGGTCGAGGATTGCGCCCATACGATGGGCGCACGCTGGAAGGGTAAACCCTCCGGCACTTTCGGGGCGATCGGTTGTTTTTCCACCCAAACCTATAAGCACATCAATTCGGGTGAAGGCGGGTTGATCGTCACCGATGACGCCGGGTTGGCCGCCAAAATGACAATACTTTCAGGCTCTTACATGCTGTATGAGCGGCATTTGGCGGGTCCGCCGGCGCATGTATATGACGAGATTCGCTATACAACACCCAATGTTTCAGGCCGCATGGACCATTTGCGCGCGGCCATTCTGCGCCCGCAACTCGCCAATCTCGACGCCCAATGCGCCGCCTGGAATACACGCTATCGCCGTATCGAAGACGGCTTGCGCGACGCGCCCGGTCTCAAAATCGTTGAGCGGCCCAATGCGGAATTCTTCGTGGGATCCTCGATCCAGTTCCTGATGCCCGCCTACAGCGAAGCCGCCATCCAGACATTTCAGGCCGGTTGCGGCGCGCGTGGGGTGGAATTGAAGTGGTTTGGGCGGCCAGAGCCGGTTGGTTTCACCTCTCGCCACGACAGCTGGCGATACACGGATATTCAGGATTTACCCAATACAGACAATATCTTGCGAGGGCTTCTTGACATGAGAATCCCGTTGACCTTCTCAGTGGATGACTGCGCCTTGATTGCCCGGATCATCAGCGATGAAGCGCGCCAACTTGCCCGATAGCCCTTAGCCCTCGGCAAAGGTAAGGCGTTGCCAAACGGGTCATGCAGCGTCAATTCCAATGTGCCCCAGGGTGTTTTTTCCGGCGGCCCGGGGCGTTCGTGTTTGTAGGATTTGCCCCGCAATCGTGACGCATATTCACCCAGACCTTCGGTCGGAATGTAGACGCGCGCGCCCGGGCTCGCATCGCCGAAATGGTCGCTCAGATGCAGCTTGCACCCCCTTAATGAGACGCCCTTGTAGAGCGGCGCATCGCCGTCGAACCGATGTTCAAAATCAATGGTAAAACCCAGAAATTCCACGTAAAAATCACGCGCAAGTGCCTCATCAAATATACGCAGGATTGCAATTCCGGGGCCCTCGTTCCACGGGTCAACTGCCGCCCGATTTCCGTTCTGCAAAGCTTTTGGCGATGAAACTTGGCAGGTGGTCGCCCATGCCGACAACGCCGTTGTCATGGCTTGTGCGGTTGTTGCCGCGTTCGCGCGGCGCACGCTTTTGTTTGGCCCGCGCGGCTGGCTTTGGCTCAGGCGTTGCGATGTCACCGCCACCGGTCGAAGCGTGCTCTGCCACCTCTGTCGCAGCGTCCGCCTTGGGGGCCGGCGTGGCATCTTGTTTGGGCTCTTGCCTGCGAGCGCGTTTGGGCTTGGGGGCCTGGTCATCGGTCGCACTGGCGGCGGCAGCTGTCTCCAGCGCCACACGCGGGATCTCTTTTTGGATCAGATGTTCGACCGCGGCCAGGTTTTTTTCATCGCGCGGTTCACAAATCATGATCGCCTTGCCAGAACGACCGGCGCGCCCGGTGCGCCCGATACGGTGCACGTAATCTTCTGCATGGCTGGGCACGTCGTAGTTGAACACATGGCTGACGCTGGGGACATCCAGACCGCGCGCGGCCACATCGGAGGCGACCAAAAGGCGCAAATTGCCCTCACGAAATCCATCCAGCGTTCGGGTGCGCTGCGCCTGATCCAGGTCGCCATGAATGGCCGCCGCGTCATATCCGTATTTTTTCAGGGACTTGGCGACAATATCTACATCAACTTTCCGATTGCAGAACACGATCGCATTGGTCAACGCGTCACCTTCGCGGTCAATCAGGCTGCGCAAAAGCTTGCGTTTGTCGCTGGCCGCGCGATCCTTGCGTGACGCGCGGATGCTGACCACTTCCTGGGCGATGGTTTCGCTGGCAGTTGCCTGTCGTGCCACCTCGATCCTGACCGGTGCGGACAGGAATGTATTGGTGATCCGCTCGATTTCCGGGGCCATCGTGGCCGAAAAGAACAAGGTTTGGCGGGTGAATGGCGTCAGGCTGAAAATCCGCTCAATGTCGGGGATGAATCCCATGTCCAACATGCGGTCGGCTTCGTCAACAACCATGATCTGAACACCGGTCAACAGCAGTTTGCCGCGCTCGAAATGATCCAGCAGACGGCCCGGCGTGGCGATCAGCACATCGACGCCGCGGTCGATCAGCAAATCCTGTTCCTTGAACGAAACGCCGCCAATCAATAGCGCCTTGGTCAGTTTGAGATGCTTGGTATAGGTGTCAAAGTTTTCGGCCACCTGGGCGGCCAATTCGCGCGTCGGGCATAGAACCAACGAGCGTGGCATGCGCGCACGCGCACGGCCTTTGGACAACAGCGACGCCATGGGCAGGACAAAACCCGCGGTCTTGCCCGTGCCGGTTTGCGCGATGCCCAACACATCCTTGCCCGCAAGCGCGGCGGGAATGGCCTCTGCCTGAATTGGGGTAGGGGTTTCATAGCCCGTTTCAGCAACGGCACGCGCAACTTTCGGGGCAAGCCCCAATTCTGCAAAAGTAGTCATCTGGTTTTTGTTTCCTGTTAAATCGCGGCAAATGCGGCCGCGAAGTCAGGCGGCCCGGGCGACCGGATTGTCGGCCCGTCGAGATGCTGGCTGGATAGAGCAGGTCTTGCCAAAGGTCAAGGTGAACCCGCTTTGCCACCAGCGCGCGCTCAGACCATCATTTCCTTTGTGGCACTGAGCGTCAGCTCTGGGTGATCGCGCTCTATGCGGTCGATGTCCCATTGCAGCCGTGTCAGATAGACCAGGTCGCCGTCATTGTCATGGCTGACATGGCCCTTGTTGATATTCACAAACTTATCCACAGCCTCTTTGGGCCCGGTGATCCAGCGGGCCGAGGTGAATTGGCTGGGTTCAAACCGGACGGGCAGGCCGTATTCCAACTCGATCCGGCTGGCCAATACCTCAAATTGCAGCGCGCCCACGACACCAACGATAAAGCCCGAGCCGATCATCGGTTTGAACACCTTGGCCGCGCCCTCTTCGGCAAATTGCATCAGCGCCTTTTCCAGATGCTTGGCCTTCATCGGGTCGCCCGCGCGCACGCCTTGCAACAGTTCGGGCGCGAATGACGGGATGCCTGTGACCCGCAGCGCCTCGCCCTCGGTCAATGTGTCGCCTATGCGCAACTGGCCATGATTGGGTATGCCGATGATGTCGCCGGCCCAGGCTTCTTCGGCCAATTCCCGGTCCGAGGCCAGGAACATCACCGGATTGGAAATGGACATCGGCTTTTTGGTGCGCACATGGGTCAATTTCATGCCGCGTTTGAAATGGCCCGACGCCATGCGAAAAAACGCCACCCGGTCGCGGTGCTTGGGGTCCATATTGGCCTGGACTTTGAACACGAAACCAGAAACCTTTGTTTCTTCAGGGGAAATTTGGCGAGGTTGCGCATTTTGAACCTGTGGAACCGGGCCAAAATCACCAATGCCACGCATCAATTCCTGCACCCCGAATGAGTTGATGGCAGAACCGAACCAAATGGGCGTCAAAGTGCCGTCCAGGAACGCCTGATGATCAAAGGCGGGCATCAATTCGCGGGCCATTTCCAGCTCTTCACGCAATTGATCCAGCTGCGCGGGCGGCACATGCTCTGCCAATCTGGGGTCGTCCAGCCCATTGATCTGAATGCTCTCGGCCACCTTGTTGCGGTCAGCCCGGTCCATCAATTCCAGCCGGTCATTCAGCAGGTCATAGCACCCCAGAAAATCACGCCCCATACCGATGGGCCACGAGGCCGGCGTGACGTCGATGGCCAGGTTTTCCTGGATTTCGTCTATGATCTCAAAGGTGTCGCGCGCTTCGCGGTCCATCTTGTTGCAAAAGGTCAGGATCGGCAAATCGCGCAAGCGGCACACCTCAAACAGCTTTTGCGTCTGGCTTTCGACCCCCTTGGCCCCGTCGATCACCATGACAGCCGCATCCACGGCCGTCAGGGTGCGATAGGTGTCTTCGGAAAAATCGCTGTGACCCGGAGTATCCACAAGGTTGAAACGATAGGTGTCAAAGTCGAAAGACATTGCCGAGGCCGAAACGGAAATGCCGCGGTCCTGTTCCATTTTCATGAAATCCGAGCGCGTGCGCCGCGCCTCGCCCTTGGCGCGTACCTGGCCCGCCATCTGGATCGCGCCCCCATACAACAGAAATTTCTCGGTCAAGGTGGTCTTGCCCGCATCAGGGTGGCTGATGATGGCAAAGGTGCGTCTGCGCGCAATTTCCGCAGGCAGATCGGGGCTGTTGTCTTGGCGGTCAAACATGCGCCGCGATATAGGCGCTATGGGGCGCGGGCGCAATCTGTTTGACCCCGCCGGTCAGACGGCGGTTTGCCCGAACATTGCAGGTTAACGGCCTGTTCAACTTTGGCCATTAACCAAGCCTGTATGACGCTGTGCCTGCCAACACCCTCTGCGCGGTTCCGCGGCCTTGCAGGTTTGGTCGCGCTTGCCCTCGCGGGTTGCGGGAATGAAGCGGTTGAGAACAGCACAACCCCCGCGATCAGCTTTACCGACTACGCAATTCAGGATGCCCAGCTGCACGCCCTTTGGGACAGCGAAAGCCCGACCAATCCGCCGGGTCTGCCGGGCACGGGGCAGGCGCGCTATGTGGGCGTCATCAATCTTGATGCGCAACTGGGCGCGGGCAAAATTGTCCTGGCGGGCGCGATTGAGATGACGGCCGATTTTGGCGCCAGCACGATTTCGGGCCAGGCAAGCGGGTTTCGCAATTCGGCCAACCAAAGCTACCTTGGCGCTCTGGGCCTGAGCAATGGCACGATCGACCGAAATGCAAATCCGGCGCTCACCGACACCTACTTTGCCGACATCGCCGGCACATTGTCGGGCGGCGGACAGGATTTGACGATCTCTGCCGATCTGTCCGGCGATTTTCTGGGGGGTGGCGCGCTTGGGGCAGGCGGGGTTGTGACCGGCGTTGTGACTTCGTCGGCGGGATTGGGCGCGCTTTTCGGGGATTTTCTGGCACAGCAATGATCGGCACATCGGCAGATGTTTGCCGACGATCCAGAAACGGTCACGATCTTGCCCAACTTTTGTTGCTGAAATCGGATCAATTAACCCGATGTTAGCCAATAAAAAACATGAGAGCAGCTATGAAAAGATCAAGATACGCCGTGGTGACCACGGGGCTGATGGCCCTGAGCGCTTGCGCGCCCTCGCCTTGCGACAGGTCATTGCCATCCAGCCAGGTGGATGGCTCGGTGCAATTGCTGGATTGCTGGGCGGAACTGGCGCCCACGACCGCAGGCCAGATGCCCACCTCCGGATCGGCCACCTATCGGGGCTATTCCCTGTCGATCATCGATGAAGGGGGCGCGAATGAAGACGGCCTGATTTCAGATGCGACCCTGACCGCCAATTTCGCCGGCAACAGCATTGGCGGAACATTGTCGAACTTTTCCTCCGACAGCCACGGGGGCCTGAGCGGCACGCTGGCCATGACGGGCGGCACAATCTCGGGACCGGCCTATTCCGGCGCCACGGTATCCGGCATGCTGACCGACGTGGCGACCACGGACACGTTGACGGTTGGAGCCAGTTCCAGCGGCGCCTTTTTCGGCAATCAGGGGCAATTGGTGCTGGGCGACATCTCTGGCACCGCCACCTGGAGCAATATCGGCGTTGGCCAGACGATCGAGGGTTTCATCGTCGCGCAGGACTAACCTTGTGACGCGCGCGATGCGGCTGTGCCACTTGTAGCCACCCGGATGCGGTGATGTTCAAGCGGTTTTGCCAGATCGCCGGTGTTCAAATGCATTGCATTTGGGGCCGCTGTGACCAGATCATTGCCCGGGCCGGGCCCCAGAATGGGCGTGAACCTGCTTTCCGCGGCAATGCCATTGACAAAAATGATCTCGGGACGGTCAAAAACGACCTCGTGATATTCCAGGAACCCGCCCGATTTCTGCACGATGTCGACGCCGTTGACCAACATTTCGGCCTGAACGGTCAGTTCCTTGCGGCCAAGGCCCAGATGGTCCTGGCGTTGATAGATGAACAATCGATGCTGGGGCGACAGCCAAAGGTCATCGGTGGTGTTCAGCGTGCCACGTTGCAGGACAATCGGGGCAAACATGCCTTCGGCGCGCAAGGTCTGATGGGATACGGCACGAACCGGCTGCGGGCCCCGGCTGCGCGTCACGACCAGATCGCCGGGTGTGAGTGTTTCAATCGGCTGCTGGCCGCCGCGCGCCATCAACACCTGGGTGCCAGCCACGAACGAGGCGCTGCCCAATTGAGCGATCAACGCCTTGCACGGGCCAGCGTGGGCGTGAATGACGCTATAGGCATGAGTATGATGAAGAACCCCGAAACTCATCAACCAAACCTGTCGTGCGTGATCGGGTTGCGCGTCGCTGGCCAGCATGATCCCCGGACAGGGCGCGCCATCTTGCGACGACATGAGCGTCACTTCGCCCAGAATGGAAATAGACGCACCGGGCTGTCCGGCCGGGCTGCCCGGTGCCACGACCGCGCCCCCGTTCGGCGCGCGGGTCACCACCAGCCGTTGGCGCACCGTGTCGCGTCTGAGCTGATAGATGTCTGATGGCACCAGCTGGGCAATCTCGGCCATCGGATCGCCGAAATTGGCGCCTTCGATAGCAATGAAATCGCGCACATCATGCACAACCAGGCTTTGCGCCAATTGCATTTGATCCCCCGTCATGGCCCGTTCCAATTGTCAGCCACCATCCCCAAGATCAAACTAGGCGGCACGCCCGGGCGGGTCAAACGGCCAGATAAACCGCGCATTGGCTGCGTGGAATTGGAAACAATCATCAAAATTAACGGGGATTGATAGCGGAAATGGCCAATTGCGCCCGGCACGATGGGCTGGCAGACTGCGCCAAACATGCGCGGTAGGCGCGCCAGAACTCAGGAGAATGGTCATGGATCTAGGGATCGCGGGAAAGTCGGCATTGGTATGTGCCTCATCAAAGGGACTGGGACTGGGATGTGCCCGCGCCCTGGCCGAGGCCGGGGTAAACTTGACGATGAATGCCCGTGGCGCCGATGCGCTAGAGGCTGCCGCCGCGGCGATCCGCAAGGATTATGGCGTCAGCGTCACCGCCGTGGCCGCCGACATCACTGACCCCGACGGGCGCGCCAAGGTTCTGGCGGCAGCCGGCGACGTGGACATTCTGGTAACAAATGCAGGCGGTCCGCCGCCCGGCATGTGGCACGACTGGAGCCGCGATGATTTCATCAAGGCGCTCGATGCCAACATGCTGACACCGATTGCCCTGATGCAGGCGTTGATGCCCGGAATGGCCCAAAAGGGGTGGGGCCGGGTGGTCAATATCACCAGCCAATCCGTCAAGGCACCCATCCCGGTGCTGGGCTTGTCCAATTCCGCGCGCGCCGGTCTGACCGGATTTGTTGCCGGCACATCGCGCCAGGTCGCCGGGCAGGGCGTGATCGTCAACAACCTGCAACCTGGCATTCACGCCACCGACCGGGCAGATGGCCTGGACAGGGGCGCGGCCGAAGCTGCCGGCATCTCGATCGATGAGGCACGGCGCAAACGTGAGGCCAGTATTCCCGCGGGCCGCTATGGCACCTCCGAAGAATTCGGCGCCACCTGCGCGTTCATGTGCTCGCAATATGCCGGGTATATGGTCGGCCAGAACATTCTGTTGGATGGTGGGGCCACCAACGCGACGATGTAACACGCGGGATTCTTGTTGCGAAATCAGCTTTTGCACCTTAGCTGCATATAACTGATTGTTTTTCTCGGATACCTGCGGAACTGAGTGTGCCGGACACCAATGCCAGACTGGAAATTCGCGACCTGTCACGTGCCTTTGACGGGCGCGCGGCGGTGGATGGCGTGTCACTTACTGTTAAGGCAGGCCAGGTGACTTGCCTGTTGGGCCCGTCGGGCTGTGGAAAAACCACGACGTTGCGCATCATCGCCGGTGTCGAACACCAGGACAGCGGATCGGTCTATGTCGATGGCCGTCTGATCTGCGACGCAGAGGTGACAACCCCGGCCGAGCAACGCGGCATCGGGTTGATGTTTCAGGATTTCGCCCTTTTTCCGCATCTCAACGTGCATCGCAATGTCGGCTTTGGCCTGGATCGCAAGAACCCCGCCCATCACGCGCGCATTGAGGAATTGTTGCGCCGCGTCGGGCTGTGGCACAAATCCGAGGCCTATCCGCATGAATTGTCCGGCGGTGAGCAGCAACGCGTGGCCTTGGTGCGCGCGCTGGCGCCGCGCCCGCGCGTGATGTTGATGGATGAGCCCTTTTCCGGCCTTGATGAACGCCTCAAGGATGAGGTTCGCGACAGTGTTCTGGACATATTGAAGGAAGAGGGCACAGCGGTGCTATTGGTGACACATGAGCCCGACGAGGCCATGCACATGGCAGATGAGATCGCCCTGATGCGCGATGGCCGTATTGTCCAGCAAGGCGCGCCCTACAATATGTATAACGCACCCATTGATCGAAAGGCAGCGTCATTTTTTAGTGATATCAATGTGATAAGCGGCGTTGTTCAAGGCGCATTGGTGCGCACCTCCTTTGGCGAATTCCTTGCTCCCGGCCATGAGGACGGCCAAAAGATCGACATTGTCATCCGACCCCAGCATTTGCGCATCGACTTTGATCGCGACGGGCGCGGCCCCGAACCCACAGCGCGAGATGGCACCGCCGCGCGCGGCGTGGTCAGGCGCGCGCGCTTTATCGGACGCGAGAGTATTGTCGAATTTGAAATGGAATACGACGGCTCCATGCTCAAAGCCAATGTGCCGTCGGTATTCTTGCCAGCCCCCGGCACCCCGCTCTGGTTGATGCTGCGTCGTGACCGATGTTATGTCTTTCCATCCGACTAAAGCGCGATTTGCCGCGCGTTTATGGCAATGTGAACAAAGAAAAGTGACGCAGACGCATGATTGCGCCTTTTCGATTGCCCTTTGAACCCATAAATAGGGGGCTGAGGAAAGATTGGGCACCCGTTGCCCCAAAGGGAGAGAGCCAAATGCTCAATAATATCGGCCTGCCAGGTCTCTTGCTGATCGCCGTTGTCGTTCTGGTCTTGTTTGGCCGCGGCAAGATTTCGTCGCTCATGGGCGAAGTTGGCAAAGGCATCACATCGTTCAAGCGCGGTGTGGAAGAAGGCAAAAACGAAATTGAAGACCAAGCCGACGTCGCGGCTCGTGATGTGACGCCCGCAGACGAAAAAGACAAAGCCTGATCGGCGCCACTTTAACGAAGGGCGCTTTGGGCCATGTTTGATATCGGTTGGACCGAGCTCTTGGTGATTGGTGTCGTCGCGTTGATCGTGATCGGCCCCAAGGACCTGCCGGACATGTTCCGGACGTTGGGGCGTTTCACCGCCAAGGCGCGTGCCATGGCACGAGATTTCAGCCGCGCCATGGAAGATGCCGCCAATGAAAGCGGTGTCTCGGATGTCACCAAAGACCTAAAGGCGATGACCAACCCGCGCAGTTTTGGGATGGACAAGGTCAAGGAGGCCGCTTCCAAGTTTGAAAGCTGGGATCCGATGAAGTCCGAAAGCGCAGCAGAAGCGCCCGAGGAATGGGGCCCAAACACGCAAGCCCTGTCAAAAGAGCGTGCGGAAGCGGCCAGAAAAATTCACGAGCATTCGGCTCGGCGAACCCAGGAGCGCCTGGATGCCGAAGCCGCCGCCGCCGCCGCCAAGGCCGACAAGGCCGTCGCAACCAAACCCAAGACCAAGGCCAAATCGACCGCCGCCAAAACTGCAGCGGCCCGGAAAACCGGCACCCGGAAAAGCGCCCCGAAATCAGCCGCTGGCACAGCCGCGAAAAGCACGGCGAAAGCCAAAAGGCCAGCCACTGCCAAGCCAGCCACTGCCAAGGCAGGCGCGGTCAAGCCGAAGGCCGCGGCCAAGAAACCAGCAGCCGCCAAGCCAGCCACCGCCAAGGCAGGCGCGGCCAAGCCCAAAGCCGCTGCCAAAAAGACAACGGCCAAAGCCAAGAAGACTGACCCATGAGCGCGACAGACGAATTGGAAGACAGCGGCGCGCCGTTGATCGAGCATCTGACCGAACTGCGCTCGCGCCTGATAAAATCGGCGGTCGCCTTTTTGATTGGCATGATCATCAGTTTCATGGTCTGGAACCCGATCTTCAACTTCCTGACCAACCCGATCTGCGCCCAACTCAGTGAGCGCGGGCAAGAATGCGGGCTGATCCTGATCAAGCTGCAAGAGGGCTTTTTCACCGCGATCCGCATCTCACTTTTGGGCGGGTTCATTCTGGCCTTTCCCTATATTGGCTATCAATTGTGGCGCTTCGTGGCGCCCGGATTGTACAAGGCCGAAAAGAACGCTTTCTTGCCGTTTCTGCTGGCTTCGCCGCTCATGTTCGTGTTGGGCGCCTCCTTTGCATTCTTTGTCGTCATTCCGTTGGCATTCGACTTTTTCTTGGGCTTTCAGCAGATTGGCACCGGCGGCGAACTGGCACCAGGCCAGGGCGATGCCGAAGCCCTGGGCACCGCGGGCATCACCTTTCAAGGCTCGGTGCAGGAATATCTGGCACTGACCACGAAATTCATCATGGCTTTTGGTCTGTGTTTTCAATTGCCCGTGTTGTTGACCCTGATGGGCAAGGCCGGGTTGGTCAGTTCGCAGGGGCTGGGCGCGGTGCGCAAATATGCGGTGGTCGCCATTCTGGTGCTGGCCGCCATCGTCACCCCGCCCGATGTGATCACCCAGGCCATTTTGTTTGTCGTGGTCTATGGCTTGTATGAAGTTTCGATCTTTCTCGTCCGCCGGGTCGAGACCCAGCGCAACGAGCGGTTGCGCGAAGAGGGATTGCTGGATGACGATGAGCTTGACGCCGCAGACGGGCTGGATGGCCATCCCGAAGACGATGAAACCGCACGTTGATGGATGACGCGGCGCTGAACCGGATTGCGGCCGCCTTGGATCGAATGGCCCCGGCACCCGGCGGCGCGCCCGACTTCGATGCCGCCGACGGATTTGTCTGGCATGTCAGCCCCGACCGGCTGGAGCCTGTGGCGCACATCAATCGCGTGGCCCTGGACTTGCTGCTGGGCATTGATCGTGCGCGGGACATTTTGCTGGAAAACACCCGCCAGTTCGCCACCGGATTTCCGGCCAACAACGCCCTTTTGTGGGGCGCGCGCGGCATGGGCAAGTCCAGCCTGGTCAAGGCAGTCCATGCCGCGATCCTGGCGCGCGATCTACCGCTCAAGATTGTCGAATTGCAGCGTGAAGACCTGCCGTCGGTCGGGCGGTTGCTAAATCACCTGCGCGCCAGTTCGCATCGGTTCTTGCTGTTTTGCGACGATCTGTCGTTCAGCCATGACGATCAGCATTACAAGTCGCTCAAGGCGGTGCTGGATGGCGGCATCGAAGGCCGTCCGGAGAACGTTTTGTTCTATGCGACGTCGAACCGCCGCCATCTGATGCCACGCGACATGATCGAGAACGAGCGTTCAAGCGCGATTAACCCCAGCGAGGCGGTCGAGGAAAAGGTCTCGTTGTCGGACCGTTTTGGCCTGTGGCTTGGATTTCATCCTTGTTCGCAAGACGAGTATCTGGCGATGATTGATGGCTATTGCCGTGCCTATGGGGTGGCGTCGGACCCTGCGACGATGCGCGCCGAAGCCATCGAATGGCAGGCGACACGGGGTGCACGCTCGGGCCGGGTCGCCTGGCAATTCTTCGTCGATCTGGCCGGTCGCAAGGGCGTCAAACTCTAAGGCGCGACGCCCTGCATGGCCTAGTTGAGCATGTCCATCGGGTTCACACTGTCCAGCCCCTGACGCACCTCAAAATGCAAAAAGCTTGGATCAGCGTCCCGGATCACGGCAATCTTCTGGCCCCGCGATACACTGTCGCCCTTCTTGACGGTCAGATTGTCCACGCCCGCATAGACGGTCAGCAGATTGTCGGCATGACGCAAGACCAGAATCGGCACTTGATCCGTATCCCGCGTGATCGCGGCGACGCTGCCATTGGCGGCGGCGACCACTGTTGCGCCGGCGGGCGCGGCGATGTCGATGCCTTCATTCGAGCCTTTGGAATACTCGCGGATGATGGCGCCCTTGACCGGCATGGTCAGTTTGCCGGTCGCACCATCGCCCAGATCGGGTGAGGCTGGTGCGGGCGCGGGCGTCGGCACTGCGGCCTGAGGTTTGGGCAAGGGTTTGTCCGCGCTCGGAGGCGCCGGCGTGGCGCTTTGGCCGGGCTGTTCTTGTGCCGGTGCGGCGGCTGGCGGTGCCTCTGGTGGATCAATGACCACCGGGATCAACAGAAACTGACCTTCGCGCACCGCAAGGTCCGCGCCCAGACCGTTCCAGTCGGCCAGAGCGCGCACCGAAACATTGTACAATCGCGAGATGGTAAAGGCTGTTTCGCCCGCTTCCACCTGGTGGCGGATCGGCTCGACACCGGCGGCCTCGCGCGCGTTGGCCGCGCGCCCAGGCGCGGCGGGCCCGGCCCGGTCAATCGCATTGCCGGCCAGCGTCGAGATGTCGACCGAATTGCCGCCAATGGCGCCCGTGGTGATCCCCCCTGTGCCAATGTCCGGCTCGGCCACCCGGCGCGGAAGAGCCAAGACCTCGTCGGCGCGCAGGGTGACATCGGCGCGCAACCCGTTGTGGCGCGCCAATTCTTCGGCGTCCAATCCCACTCGCGCGGCCACATCGCTGACGGTGTCTCCGCGCCGCGCGACCGCCACCTGATAGCCGGGATAGCTGATCACGCCGCGTGTATCGGCGCGCGGACGGTCTGCCGCCGCCGACAAGGCTGCAGCACTTGTGTCGAAACCGTTGCCCAGATCCCGTAGATCCAGGTCGAACGGTTCACCACCACATGCCGATAACCCTAGCGCGCTGACCAAAACCCATGCTGCTGTCGTTTTCGTGCCCATTTCTGACCTCATGTTCATGCCGGGTGTTTGCCCCCGGTGCCCAATTCTTGCCGTCACTCTTGCCCCAGACCTTCGACCAGCGGGACAAACCGCACGGGGCAAATCTCTTCGTAGTCAAATCCCTTGTCCAGACGCGTGACCTTTATCAGGCTCTGTACCGCATCCGACTGCCCAACCGGTAGCACCATGATACCGTCAATTCGTAGCTGCGCCAAGAGCGGGCCTGGCGCATCCTCGGCGGCAGCGGTGACAATGATGCGATCAAAGGGCGCCTGCTCGGGCAGACCACGGCTGCCGTCGGCAACCATGGCCGTCACATTGGTCAGATTGATCTCGTCGAAACGTGCCGTGGCCTGCTGCACCAGGCGCTTGTGGCGGTCAACTGTATAGACGCGTCGTGCCAATTGGCTGAGGATGGCGGCCTGATAGCCAGAGCCGGTGCCCACCTCAAGCACCTTGTCACGCGGCCGCACGGCCAGAGCCTGGGTCATGAGCCCGACAATAGAGGGCTGACTGATGGTCTGCCCGCATCCGATCGGCAGCGGCATGTCTTCGTAAGCGCGTTCTGCGAATACCCCTTCGCCCAGAAACAGACCGCGATCGACCTTTTCCATGGCGCCCAGAACCCGGGCGTCGGTCACACCGTGGCTGCGCAGCGCAAACAGGAACTGCATCAGGCGCTCTGCGGTATCGGGGGTCATGGCTAATGGTCTCCTATCCTCGCGGGGATAATCAGCTTAGGCGTTTTGTCAATTCCGTCATGGCGTCATCGGCGGTCAGATCACAGCGCATGGGCGTGATCGAGATATAGCCCTCCAGATTGGCGGTGACATCTGTTCCGGGGCCGGTCTTGTGGTGTTGTGGGCCCCCCTTGATCCACAGAAATCGCCGCCCGTTTGGCGCGGTAGAAGGTTCGGTGCCAAAAAAGGTTTCCTTGCGGTATCCCTGACGCACCACCTGGTGCCCCAGAACCTGGGTCGCGGGCAGGGGCGGGAAATTTATGTTATAAAACAACCTGTAATCCGCATCATCCCATATGGCCTTTTCCAAAAGCATGCGGATCAGCGCCGGGCCGGTTTGTGCCGCCGCGTCAAACGGGTCGTCCAGATCCACGTTCAGGGGCCCATAGAATTGCGACAGGGCGATGGCCGGAATGCCCTGAAGCGCTGCCTCTATTGCCGCCCCGATGGTGCCCGAATACAGCACGTTGTCGGCGGCATTGTTGCCCCGGTTCACCCCCGACAACACCAGATCGGGCCGCTCGGGCATGACATCATAAAGCCCCGCCAGCACACAATCAGCAGGCGAGCCCTCGGCGGCAAATCGCCGTGGCGCCAGTTCGGCCACCATCATCGGGCGCGAATAACTGATGCAATGGCCGACGCCCGATTGCTCAAAGGCGGGGGCCACGACCCAGACCTCTCCATCCGGTCCGGCGATCTCGCGCGCGATGTTTTCCAGAACCATCAAGCCGGGGGCGTTGATGCCATCATCATTGGTCAGCAATATACGCATGGGGCCGCTCATTTTGTTGGTGTTAACCTCTGATTAGACGAGCGGTTGCCGGGTCACAACCCGGCCCCGACATCAAACCAGCAATGCCAGGACGCGTGCGGCCTCTGCACCGGGGTCAGCAAGCCTTGAGCGGTCCTCTCCGGGGTGGAACCGGGCGCGGGTGGCCGTTGCCATCGGGGCGGCGGTATGGATATGGACGCGCGGGCCGGTTGTGCTGGATTCCGCCGCCCAGGCGCGCGCCAGCGTCATCTGTGCCGCCTTGCCGGCGCCATATGCCGCGTGGAATTTGTCGCCCGCCTCTGCGTCATCAAAGAATACCGCCTGCCCATCCTGGCCCAGCAGCGGCGCCACCATCGGGATCAGGACCCCCGTTGCCTCGACATTGGTGGCCAAGGACTTGCGCCAATCCTTGGCATCAATGAAATTGGCGGGTGACAAAGGCGCGACATGGATGGCGGTATGAGCCCAGACATCCACGCGGCCCCAGCGATCATAGACCGAACGGCACAGATGGGCCATGGCATCGGCATCGGCAATGTCCATCGGCGCCAGCGTGGCCTGTCCGCCAACAGCCTTGATCCGGTCATCCACTTCTTCCAATGCGCCGGTTGTGCGTGCCACCGCCACGATGTGATACGTCGGTGCCAGGGCCACAGCCAGCGCGGCGCCCAATCCGCGGGAGGCACCGGTGATGAGGGCAACTTTGTCAGTCATTCTGCGGCCTTCAGGGCAAATCCCCTTGAAATCATGTCAGAGGGTGCAACCGGGTATTCGCCCGAGAAACAGGCATCGCAATATTGCGGCGCATCCGCGTCGCGGCCCCGTGCCTCACCGACCGCACGATACAGGCCATCCAGAGAAATAAAGCGCAAACTGTCGATCCCCAGATGCTCGCGCATTTCTTCTTCGCTCATGGTCGCGGCCAGCAGTTTTTCGCGTTGCGGCGTGTCGACACCATAAAAACAGGGCCAGGCGGTGGGCGGGCTGGCAATGCGAAAATGCACCTCTGCAGCCCCCGCATCCAAAATCATTTCCTTGATCTTGCGGCTGGTCGTGCCGCGCACGACGCTGTCATCCACCAAGATGACGCGCTTGCCCTTGATCAGTGCGCGGTTCACATTCAGTTTGAGCCGCACACCCATATTGCGGATCTGTTCGGTCGGCTCGATGAATGTGCGCCCCATGTATTGATTGCGCACGATGCCCATGCCGAATGGAATGCCGCTTTCATGGGCATAGCCGATGGCCGCGGGCGTGCCACTGTCGGGAACCGGGCAGACCAGATCAGCCTCAACCGGGGCTTCGCGGGCCAGTTCGACACCGATCTGGCGCCGGGTTTCATAAACCGAACGCCCGCCCAGAATACTGTCGGGTCGGCTGAAATAGACATGCTCGAAAATGCAGAACCGTGGCCGTTGTTGCTCGAACGGGTGATGCGATTTGATTTGGCCATGTTCGATGATGACCATTTCTCCCGGATCGATCTCGCGCAGGAACTCGGCGCCGATGATGTCCAGCGCGCAGGTTTCCGAGGCCAGTGCATAGGCACCGCCCGGCAATTGCCCCAGCACCAGCGGGCGCACGCCCAACGGGTCACGCACGCCGATCAGCTTGGTGCGGGTCATGGCGACAATGGAAAACGCGCCCTCAACCCGGCGCAACGCATCCTTGATGCGTTCAGGGATATTGTTTTGCAGTGACCGCGCCATCAGATGGATGATGCACTCACTATCGGACGAGCTTTGAAAGATCGAGCCGCGTTCGATCAACTCGCGGCGCAGCGCATCGGCATTGGTGATATTGCCATTATGGGCGATCGCCGCCCCGCCCATCGAAAACTCGCCAAAGAACGGCTGCACGTCGCGGATTTGCGTGGCGCCCTTTGATCCGGCGGTGGAATAGCGCACATGGCCGATGGCCAGGTTGCCGGGCAGGGTTTCCATCACGCCGGCCTTGGTGAAATTGTCGCGCACATAGCCAAAACGGCGGGCCGAATTGAACCCGGTTTCGCCGTCATATGAGACGATGCCACCGGCCTCCTGGCCGCGATGTTGCAAGGCGTGCAATCCCAATGCCACGAAATTTGCGGCCTCGGACAAACCGCAAAGACCGAAGATACCGCATTCTTCTTTCAATTTATCGTCGTCGAAAGGATGCGCGGGTGGCAGATGGGGCATGTTTCTGGGTAATCCGGAAATCGTGGCAGGCGTCGCCCCAGTGTTTACGCAATTGACGCCGCAGAGTCATCCCAAGAACGGCCGAATTTCTGCAGTTTGCCCATTCAAATGGTCGCAGGCACATTCGCCGCCGCTGCCGGTGACGCGATTGATTGGTTTATTCCTCTTCCATGGCCACGAGGAAGATTTCGCCGGCAGCCTCCAATTCGCGGATCATGATGACAATTTCCGTCATCGCCGCTTCGGTATCGGCAGGCTTGACCTCACCTTTGGCCTCCATGTCCTCGCGCAGGCTGTCGGCCATGCGTTTGGACATGTTTTCAAGAATAAAGTCGCGGGCGGGCGCTGTCGTGCCGTCGGCGCCGGCCAATGCCGTGATCAGCGTATCTGCATCCACATCGCGGGTGATCTTGGTGATGTCGCGCGGATCGATCCGGTCGGGGATATTGGCAAAGGTAAAGATCGCCTTGCGCACTTCATTGGCAAAGCCGGCATCTTCCTTTTCCAGACCATCGAGCACATCCTCGCGCGTTGAACTGGGCGAGAAATTCAGGATCGCGCCGATCCGCTCGACCGGGCCATCGCTAAATTCAAGCTCTGGCTTGGTGTCCAATTGCTCGGCAATCGTGTGACCGATGCGCGCCACCATGCGCGGCGCGATGGTGCCGGTCAGCGAAATTGCATAGGCGATACGGCGCGCGCGGTCGCCAGGCAACCGGCCCAACAACTCGGCCGATTTGCCGACCTTGAGTTTGGACAGGATAACCGCCGCCACCTCGGTGCTTTCGGCCTCAATGATGGGCAAGAGTGTTTCGCAGTCCAATTCCTCTATCCGTGCCCAGGGGTCTGCATGGATCGACAATCCTGCCTGTTTGCGCATGCGGCTGGCCAGCGCGGGGCTGACGGAATCATCCAAAAGGTCAAGCGTTTCGGACAATTCACGCGGAAAAGACATGCCGCCCGCGTCGAACTTTTGCAAAAATTCCTCGACCACCGTGTCGATTGTCTGTTGGTCTACTTGCCGGAGCGAAGACATCTGCCGGATCAGCTCTGTCTGGATGTCGTCGGGTAATTTGGTCAGCTTGATCTTGACCCCCTGCGCCAGGGCCACCCGCACCAGGATGGCGGCCTTTTGACAGCCCGTCAGGCTGCCCGCGCCACCTGCGGGCGGCCAGGCCATGGTCGGTTGCGTCGATAATGCCGTATTCACATTCATCCCCT
>Ga0316205_10001780_pt1 | contig 25107 bp, 21 predicted proteins | sample 3monthpyrite_MG_FD_204941 | JGI IMG/M metagenome (GOLD analysis project Ga0316205, IMG submission 204941) | Microbial mat bacterial communities from mineral coupon in-situ incubated in ocean water Damariscotta River, Maine, United States -... | ecosystem: Environmental > Aquatic > Marine >... | reverse complement strand
GCATGACCCAAACACCCCCTCTTCCGCAAGAAATTGCGCGCCGCCGCACCTTTGCAATTATCTCGCATCCGGATGCGGGGAAAACCACGCTGACCGAGAAGTTTCTGCTCTTTGGCGGGGCCATTCAAATGGCTGGCCAAGTGCGGGCCAAGGGTGACGCGCGGCGTTCTCGCTCCGATTTTATGCAGATGGAAAAGGACCGTGGAATCTCGGTTTCGGCCTCTGCAATGTCGTTTGAATTCAAAGAGTTCTGGTTCAATCTTGTAGACACCCCGGGCCACTCGGATTTCTCGGAAGACACCTATCGGACGCTTACAGCAGTGGACGCCGCGATTATGGTGATCGATGGTGCAAAAGGCGTTGAGAGCCAGACCCAGAAACTGTTTGAAGTGTGCCGGCTGCGCGATCTCCCGATATTGACCTTTTGTAATAAAATGGACCGCGAAAGCCGCGAAGTCCTGGATATTATCGACGAAATTCAGGAAAACCTCGCCATCGATGTTGCGCCAATCACCTGGCCCATCGGCATGGGCCGCGATTTTATCGGGTGCTATGATATCCTGAATGACCGGCTTGAACTAATGGACCGTGCTGACCGCAATGTTGTGGCGGAAAGCATTAAAATCAACGGGTTGGATGATCCGGCGATTGAGGAGCACATCACGCCCGATCTGCTTGAAAAATTGCGTGAAGACCTTGAAATGGTTCGGGAACTGCTTCCGCCGTTTGATAGAGAAGCTTTCTTGCAAGGCACACAAACCCCGATCTGGTTTGGCTCGGCAATCAACTCGTTTGGCGTGCAGGAACTGATGGACGGAATCGCCAATTATGGCCCCGAACCCCAGATTCGCCCCGGCACGCCTCGCGCTGTTTCTCCATCTGAATCAAAGGTTTCCGGCTTTGTCTTCAAGGTTCAGGCGAACATGGACCCCAAGCACCGCGACCGCGTGGCTTTTGTGCGGCTCTGCTCTGGGCACTTTAAGCGCGGCATGAAACTCAAGCATATTCGCAGCGGCAAACAAATGGCGGTTTCGAACCCTGTGCTTTTCCTCGCAAATGACCGCGAGTTGGCAGAAGATGCTTGGGCCGGTGACATTATGGGCATTCCCAACCACGGTCAGCTTCGCATCGGCGATAGCCTGACCGAAGGCGAAGCCATCCGCTTCACCGGCATCCCGAGCTTTGCCCCCGAGCTTTTGCAATCTGTTCGCGCGCTTGACCCGCTTAAATCCAAGCACCTTGAAAAAGCGCTCACCCAATTCGCCGAAGAAGGGGCCAGCAAGGTGTTTAAGCCCATGATCGGCTCTGGCTGGATTGTCGGTGTGGTCGGGGCGCTTCAATTCGAGGTGCTCGCCAGCCGGATTGAGCTGGAATACGGCCTGCCGGTGCGCTTTGAAGCCACGCAATACCAGTCGGCCCGCTGGGTGAACGGTGCGCAAGATAAGGTTGACGCGTTCGTCAATGCCAATAAAGGCCAGTGTTCCACCGACCATGATGGTGATCCGGTCTACCTCACGCGCTTGCAATGGGATATAGACCGCGTGGAGCGCGATTATCCGGATATCAAGCTGACGGCAACCAAGGAAATGCAGGTCGAGTAGCGCAAAAGCCGGGCGGGCAAAAAAGCGCCCTAGTCCACAAATGCCTTTTCAATCACAAATTGCCCCGGCTCGCTGTTTGAGCCCTCGTCCATGCCCGCCGCTTCACAAATGCTTTTGTGTTCGGCCAGCATGTCCATCGAGCCACAAATCATCACCCGATCTGTTTCGGGGTTAAGCGCCTGCCCCGTGGCTGCCTCAAAGCGGCCATCGCGGAGCCAGTCGGTCATCCGGCCCATAGCGGGGCTATCTTCGCGCGTGGTGGTGCAGATAAAGCGCAGCTTGTCACCCACCACTTCCTGCAAAAGCTCGTCTGATTCGATCTCGGCCATCAGGCTTTTGCCATAGTCCAGTTCCTTAACCTCGCGGCAGGTTTGCGTCAGAATAACCTCGTCAAATTTCTCATAGGTTTCGGGGTCCCGCATGACACTGGCAAACGGTGCAATGCCAGTGCCGGTCGAAAACATGATCAAGCGTTTGCCGGGCAACAGCGCGTCATGCACCAAAGTGCCCACCGGCTTGGGCCGGATCAATATTTCCTCGCCTACCTTCAGGTGTTGCAGTTTTGAGGTCAGCGGCCCGTCGGGCACTTTAATCGAATAAAACTCCAGCTCTTCGGCCCAGTTTGGCGATGCAATCGAATAGGCGCGGAGCAAGGGTTTGTCGCCATTTGGCAAGCCGATCATGGCAAATTCGCCAGAGCGAAAGCGCAGCGTGGCCGGCCGTTCACAGGTAAAGGAAAATGTTTTATCCGTCCAATGGTGCACTTTGCTCACCTTCAGGGATTCCAGCCCGCGATAGGCTTTGGGTTGCTCGATCGTCATGTCAATTCTCCTTCGCGGGGCGGTATAGCGCTATTTGCCCGCAGGTAAAACCGCAAAATTCCGCCAAGATTGTCACGCACCCCCTTATGACATTGACCTATGTCGCAGTTTTGTTTAACAAAGTCATCGTGATAGGGGCGCAATTCGGCGCACCCGGCCGCGTTTTATCAGCGGCAATTGTAAACGCCGCTTTAAACGGATAAATATGACCAAATTCAGTGACTTGAACCTTGATGACAAGGTTCTGAAAGCCGTAGCCGAAACCGGCTATGAGACGCCGACGCCGATTCAGGCCGAGGCCATCCCACATGCGCTCATGGGCAAAGACGTGCTTGGCATCGCCCAAACCGGCACCGGAAAGACCGCGTCTTTCACTTTGCCAATGATCACAATCCTTGCCAAAGGCCGCGCCCGCGCGCGTATGCCGCGCTCTCTTATCCTCTGCCCCACGCGGGAACTCGCCGCGCAGGTGGCCGAGAATTTCGAGAATTACGGCAAGTATCACAAGCTCAGCATGGCGCTGCTTATTGGCGGTGTCAGCTTTAAGGACCAAGACCGGCTGATTGATCGTGGTGTTGATGTTCTCATCGCCACGCCTGGCCGCTTGCTTGACCATTTCGAGCGCGGTAAACTAATGCTCACCGGCGTGCAGGTGATGGTTGTTGACGAGGCTGACCGGATGCTCGATATGGGCTTCATCCCCGATCTGGAGCGCATTTTCAAGCTCACCCCGTTTACCCGCCAAACCCTGTTTTTCTCGGCCACAATGGCGCCGGAAATTACGCGGATCACAGAAGAATTCCTGCACAACCCGGTTCGGGTTGAAGTGGCGCGGCAAGCAACCACATCAGAGACCATCACGCAAGTGGTGTGTGAGCACACGCCAAGCCGCCGCGATAGCGCAGCAAAGGAAAAACGCAATCTTTTACGCGCCTTGATAGCCGGAGAGGGTGACGGCCTCACCAACGCGATCATCTTCTGCAACCGCAAGGTTGACGTGGATATCGTGGCGAAATCGCTTAAAAAGCACGGGCTGGATGCCAACCCGATCCATGGGGACCTTGAACAAAGTATGCGGATGCGTATCCTGAACGGCTTTCGCGATGGCGAATTAAAGTTTCTGGTCGCTTCCGATGTGGCAGCGCGCGGGCTCGATATTCCGGACGTTTCCCATGTGTTTAACTTTGATGTGCCGATCCACGCCGAAGACTATGTGCACCGTATTGGCCGCACAGGCCGTGCGGGGCGTAAGGGCAAGGCCATAACGCTTTGCCTGCCGGTTAATCAAAAGCACCTCGACGCAATCGAAGAGCTGGTGCAAACCAAAATTGAACGGATGGATAATCCGCTGAAACAAGCCGCGCAGCCTGCCCCGGCAAAACCGGTTGAAACCGCGCCTGCACCCGCGCCCAAACCGGAAGCGAGCAGCGAAAAACCACGGCACAGCCGCGGCCCGCGTCAGGATACCGGTCGAAGCGAGCGGAGCACCAACCGCCGCCCGGACAATGAGCGTCAAGAGCGGACGAAAAACCGCCGCACAGATAACCGTCGTGGCCCTATAGGCATGGGCGATCATATGCCCGCGTTTTTAACCCGCGCGTTCTTGCCCATTCCCGAAGGCGCTGCTGGCGAGCCAGAAGAAAAGCCAAAGCGCAGCCGCAAGCCAAAAGCGGAAGTCGTTGAGGCTGTTGAAGCTGTTGAAGAGACAATTGCAACGGCGGCAATTACGCCAGCGCCCGAGGCGGCGCCAGACAAGCCAAAGCAGCGAAGCCGCGCCAAAGCACCAGTTGCAGAAGCTGAATCGACAGCAGTCGAGGAAACTTCCGAAGCGGCACCCGAGGCCAAGCCAAAGCGCAAACGGCGGACAAAAGCGCAAATCGAAGCTGACAATGCAGCTGCCGAGGCCGCGGGCAAACCAGTCCGGAAACCCCGCAAAACCAAAGCCAAAGCAGAAAAACCGGCGGCAGAGGCAGAAGCGCCGGTAGAAAAACCAAAGCGCAAGCCGCGTAAGGCCAAGACCAAAGCGCCAGAGCCGGCCCCTGAGCCAACACCTGCGGCTGAAGAGCCTGTTGAGCAACCAAAAAAGCGCGCCCGCATTACGGCGCCCGCGCCAACTTCGGAATAATCTTTAAGCGCGAAACGCACCACAGCAAGCTAAATGAAAACGGGGGGCTTAATGCCCCCCGTTTTTATGCCACCATCCGGTTAATCAAAACCGTGCAAACCGGTTTCTTTCCGATCGCCTTTTTGCTGACCCGATTACAGGCCTGCGCGATAATCCTCTCGACAGACTCGTCATCTCCAAGCGCCCCGCGCTTGGCTTTTTCCAGGTCATTGTTCATCGCCGCTTCCAGCATTTCGTCAAGGCGGCCGTGTTTTGGCTCTGGCAGCCCGTGCCCTTCGGCCCACACGCTATCGCTCAAACGGTTATTTTCGTCGATCATCACCGACACCACAACATGCCCGCGCAACGCAAATTGCAGCCTTTGGCGCACAATGCCGTCCATCGCGCCAATCAGCACCGTGCCGTCCAGATAGGTGCGGCCGGTGTCGATATGCTCCACCACTTTTGCGCCGTTAGTGATATCGACCATCACCCCGTTTGGCGCAATAACCGCATTGCGGCCATTGGCCTCGGCCATTTCGGCATGCTCGCGCAAGTGCCGGTATTCACCGTGCATCGGTATCACCAGATCAGGGTTCAGCAGGGTTTGCAGCCGGTCAAGGTCTGGCCGGTTGGCGTGGCCCGAAACATGGTAGCGGTCATCTTCGGCCACCACCACCACGCCTTTTTGGGCAAGCTGGTTGTGAATCCGTCCCACGCCGATTTCATTGCCCGGAATGGTTTTCGACGAAAACAGGAAGGTGTCACCGGCTTTCAGTTCCATGCCTTGATATTTGCCAACAGAGAGCTGCGCACTCGCCGCGCGACGCTCGCCTTGCGAGCCCGTGGCCAAAACCATCAGCTTGTCGCGTGGTTTACCCTTGGCGTCTTCGATGCTGATCACTGGTGGGAAGTTGGTCAAAACCCCGGTGCTCACCGCGGTTTGGGTCATCACGTTCATCGCACGCCCGACCATAACCACCTCACGCCCGGCATCTGTTGCCGCCTGCGCCAGTGTTTTCAGCCGCGCCACGTTGCTGGCAAAAGTGGTTGCCACCACCATGCCAGATGCATGGGTCATCATTTCGGTGATCGCACTTGGCAGGCTGGCCTCGGAGCGCCCCGGATTGTGATTAAACACATTGGTACTGTCACAGACAAAAGCCTTGATCCCCGGTTTGGCGATTTCTTTCATCAACTCGGGGTCAAAGGCCTCGCCCACCTGCGGATCAGGATCGATCTTAAAATCACCAGAATGGAAGATCCGCCCTGCGGGTGTATCAATCACCAGCGCCGAGGCTTCAGGGATCGAATGCGATATCGGCGCAAAGCCAACGGTAAACGGGCCGGCTTCAACGGTTTCAGGCCACATGCCAACTTCGTTGACCGCAGAGGCGTCCGCCCCCTGCCGTTCCATTTTGTTACGGGCAATCGCGCTGGTAAAGGCCCGGCAGTAAATCGGGGCTTGCAGCTGCGGGTAAAGCAAGCCAAGCGCGCCGATATGATCTTCGTGTGCGTGGGTGATAAATATGCCTTCGAGCCGGTCTGCCCGCGCCACAATGTAGCTCGGGTCTGCCATGATCAGGTCCACACCGGGGCTGGATTCCATGTCAGGAAAGGTCACGCCCACGTCTACCAATATGAATTTCTCGTCGCCTTTGGGGCCGTATCCATACAAATACATGTTCATGCCAATTTCACCTGCGCCGCCGAGCGGGAGGTAAATCAATCTATTTTTCTGTGCCATTATTGTTCTTTCTATTTAGGCTCGCAATCAACACCAAGCCATGCACGGTTAAATCCGTGTCGAGATGGTCAAAAACCTCGGTGCCTTGCGCAAATAAAGTCGAGAGGCCGCCGGTGCCGATGATCTTCATCTTTTGGCCGCGTTCCTCTTGAATACGCTTACATATGCCTTCCACCAGCCCAATGTAACCCCAAAATATGCCGGACTGCATACAGCCAACCGTATTGGTGCCGACAACCTTGTCGGGCTGGGTCACATCCACATGTGGCAAAGCGGCGGCGGCATGGTGAAAAGCCTCCATCGAAATGTTCACACCGGGGGCAATAACGCCGCCCACATAGGCGCCATCGTAATCTGCAACATCAAATGTGGTGGCGGTGCCAAAATCGACGATGATCAGATTGCCGCCATAGCGTTCATATCCGGCTACACAATTCACCAGACGATCCGGCCCGATGCCCACATTCGGGTCCACCCGTGGCGGGGTGCCGATTTCCACATCCGGCTTGCCAACCACCAGCGCGCGGCAGTTAAAATAACGGTCGGCCAGCACGCGCAGATTAAAAACAACCCGCGGCACCGTAGACGAAATAATAACCTCGTTGATTTTTCCGGTTATACCAGCGTGGTTCATCAGGTGTTTGAGCCACACAAAATATTCGTCAGCCGTGCGGGCATGGTCGCTTGAGCAGCGAAATTCATCCACAAATTGCGTGCCATCATGCACCGCAAATACAGCGTTGGTATTGCCGACATCAATCGCGAGCAACATGGGCTGGCTCCTTTTCAGAAAAACACGTCGGCGGCCGGGAGGACAACCTGTCCTTCATCGGTGGCCAGCACCAGCGCTCCGGTTTCATCAATGGTTTTAAATGTGCCCGAAAGCGTGCGGTCAGGCAAGCGGGCATGAATTACCTCACCGATACGGGCCGCGTGGGCCAGCCATGCCGCGCGGATCGGGGCAAACCCGTAGCTGCGCATTTGCTGCTCATATTTAAGGAAAGCCACGGCCAGAAGCGCCAGAAATTCTTCGGCTTCGGGCGGGCTGTGCAGCACTTCTCGGAGCGTAATCGGAGCCAGCGCACCATCGGGCAGAGCAGAAGGGTGCGGCCCCGCCACAAGGTTGACGCCGATGCCAACAACAATCACCCCCTTACCCGATGCAAGCAGGATGCCCGCCAGTTTGCGGTCTTGCACCAGCACATCATTGGGCCATTTCAGCGAAATATCGGGCACGCCGAGTTGCTCTAGCACGCTGTGCAGCGCCAAGGCGGCGATAAAGGAGCGCTGTGCCAAGCTGGGGAGCGGTTCGCTCGAATGCATCAAAAGGCTTGCCGCAAAATTCCCGCGCGGCATTTCCCAGCTTTTTCCGCGCCGCCCGACTCCGGCTGGCTGTGCATGGGTCAATATCCAGCAATCGCCCTGCCCCACACGGCGCAAGGCTTCTGCGTTGGTGCTGTCCACCGTCTCAAGGACAACCCGCCCAAGTTCCGGTGGCCAGCCCACCATCTAGCTTAGCAGCGCCTGAGCGGCTTGGGCGGCAAAGCCCTCAACGCCAAACATATTGATGATCCCGAACACCATCGCCGCGGCAGAGGCGGCCATCAGCCCAAGATGCAACACAGGCATTTTGCCATCCAGCGCATCCGAAGCTTCGCCGAAATACATCAGATAGATGATACGTAGATAATAAAACGCAGAGATCACAGACGCGATCACACCGGCAATTGCCAACCATGCCAAACCGGCATCAAAGGCCGCTTGCAGCACATAAAGCTTGGCAAAGAAACCCACCAGCGGTGGAATGCCGGCCAAGCTGAACATCAACACCAAGAGCGCCAGCGCGCGGCCCGGTGCCACGCGGCTATAAAGGCTGAGCGCCGAAATATCGGTCACAGCCCGCCCGTCTTTTTCCATGTTTAGAATAAAGGCAAACACGCCGATATTGGTGGTTACGTAAACCACCATATAGATCAGCATATTTTGCACGCCGGCTTCTGTGCCCGCTGCAAGGCCCATCAAGGCAAAGCCCATATGGCCAATCGAGGAATAGGCCATCAGCCGCTTGATATTGGTTTGTCCAATCGCCGCAATTGCGCCAACAAACATCGAGAGCAGCGCCAACAGTGCCAAAATTTGCTGCCAGTCAGAAATTACGCCGCCAAAGGCGTCAAACAGAATCCGGGTGATCATGGCAGCCGCCGCCACCTTCGGGGCCGTTGCAAACAAGGCTGTCACCGGTGTGGGCGAGCCTTCATAAACATCCGGTGTCCACATATGGAACGGCGCCGCCGACACTTTAAACGACATCCCGGTCACCACAAAAACCAAGCCGATCAGAGCGCCAATCGGCAAGCCTTCGGCTTTGATAACATCAGTGATCGAAGCAAAACCTGTGGCGCCGGTATAGCCATAAACCAGCGACATGCCGTAAAGCAGCAGCCCGGAAGATAAGGCACCAAGCACAAAATACTTCAAGCCGGCTTCGGAGGAGCGCAAGGAATCGCGATTAAACGCTGCAATCACGTAAAGCGACAGCGATTGCAGCTCCAGCCCCATATAAAGCGCCATCAAATCGCCAGCCGAAACCATCATCATCATGCCAACCATAGCCAACGCAACCAACACCGGAAACTCGAATTTCAGGAGCTTGGTGCGCGCCAGATAGGGCTGAGACAGCAGCAAGATCGCCGCACCCGACCAGAGCATAGTGATTTTGGCAAATCGGCCAAAAGCGTCGTTGATAAACATACCGCCAAATGCTTCGCTTGAGCCACGGCCGGTAAGCGCGATCCAGCCGCCGACACCAATAAACAGGATCGAAACCAGCCAAAGCGCCTGCGCCCCTATCTCGCGTTTGGTAAAAACGCCCCACATCAGCACCGCCATCGCAAAGCCGGCGATCACCAACTCGAGCAGGATTACATTTACATCATTGCCTATCATCTTTTTACCCGCCTAATGCGATGCCACAACAGGCGCTGCATCTGTCAGCCCCGCCGTCGCGTCATTAAAATTCGAAATCAGCGTATCCACACTCGGCCCGATTATATCGAGCACAAATCCGGGGTAGATCCCGAGTATCAGCGTGCCCGCCACCAGTGGCACAAACAAAATCCGCTCCCGCGTGCTTACATCTTTTATCCCTTGCAGGCTTTGTTTGATCAGATCACCAAACGCGACACGGCGATAGAGCCACAGTGCATAGGCAGCCGAAAGGATAACCCCCGTAGTGGCCCCCGCTGCAACCCAGGTATTGGCCTGAAATGCCCCTGCCAGTGTCAGAAACTCGCCAACAAAGCCCGAGGTGCCCGGCAAGCCGACATTAGCCATTGTGAAGAACATAAACACCAGCGCATAAGCCGGCATCCGCACCGTCAGGCCGCCATAAGCGTCGATCTCGCGGGTGTGCATCCGGTCATAAATAACCCCGACACCCAAAAACAGCGCCCCCGAGATAAACCCGTGGGAAATCATTTGAAAGAGTGCCCCGTCGAGGCCTTGTTTGTTAAAGGTAAAAATCCCCATTGTAACAAAACCCATATGGGCAACCGAAGAATAAGCCACCAGCTTTTTCATATCTTCCTGCACCAGCGCCACAAGCGAAGTATAGATGATCGCGATCACCGACAAAACAAAGATGAAATCCTGCAAGTGGAAACTCGCAACGGGGAACATCGGCAAACTGAACCGCAAAAACCCGTAGCCTCCCATTTTGAGCAAGATCGCCGCCAGAATGATAGAGCCCGCCGTAGGTGCCTGAACGTGGGCATCAGGCAGCCATGTGTGCACCGGCCACATCGGCATTTTCACCGCAAAACTGGCAAAAAACGCGAGGAACATCAGCGTTTGCGCCCCGCCAACAATACTTACGCCCAAAAGCGTAAGCGTGTCAGAGCTGAATTCATGCGCCATTAAGGATGGAATGTCGGTGGTGCCCGCGTCATACCACATGGCGATCATCGCAACCAGCATCAGGACCGAGCCCAACAGCGTGTAGAGGAAGAACTTGAACGACGCGTAAACGCGGTCTTTGCCGCCCCAAATCCCGATTATAAGGAACATCGGGATAAGACCGGCTTCAAAGAACACATAAAACAGGATCAGATCGAGCGATACAAAAACCCCGATCATCAGGGTTTCGAGCAGCAAAAAGGCGATCATATATTCCTTCACCCGCTTGTCCACATTCCAGCTTGCCCCGATCACAATCGGCATCAACAGCGTGGTCAGCATCACAAACAAGATCGAAATCCCGTCAACGCCAAGTTTATATTTCATGCCCGCAATCCAAGAGGCTTCTTCGACCAGTTGGAATTCGGGGTTTGAAGCGTCAAACTGGCCAAGGATTGCGAGGCTGGCAAGGAAGGTGACAATCGTCACACCCAGCGCCACACGCTTGGCATTCATCACCGCCTGCTCGTCGTCTCCACGCAGAAACACCAGCAAAACAGCGGCGCCCAGCATGGGGAAAAACGTTACCAGAGAGAGTAGGTTATCCATCTTAGTTTGTCCCTCGTGTAAACATAAACCAGGTGATCAACACGCCGATCCCGAGGATCATGGCGAGTGCATAAGTGAAAACATAGCCCGACTGCCAACGGCCCGCGAGCCGTGTGAGCCACGGGATGATCCCGAGTGCGAGGCCGTTTAGCCCGCCGTCAATAATGGCGCCATCACCCTTTTTCCAAAAGAAAGCGCCAATTTTCATCGCCGGCTTGATAAAAATCAGGTCATAAAGCTCGTCGAAATACCACTTATTGAGCAAGAACTGGTAGAGCCCTTGGTTGCGCTTGGCGAGCGCTGCCGGAATACCGGGCTTTGCAACATAAAACAGCCACGCAGTAAGAGAGCCGACAAGCATCGCGGCAAACGGCGCAATCTTTACCCAAGTTGGAACGTTATGCGCATCATGGATCACGGTATTGGTTTCATGGTTGTTATAAACCGCTGTGCCAAACCACTCCGTAACACCTTCGCCAAAGAAATAATTATATCCCAACACGCCCGAAAGCACCGCGCCAACCGCCAGCACCGCCAGCGGCACCAGCATTACCATCGGTGACTCCTGCGCGTGTTCGTGGGTGTGTTTGTCACCCTTTGCCGGGCCATAAAAGGTCATAAACATCAAGCGCCAGCTGTAAAAAGCGGTCATCGCGGCAGCAATCACCAGCATCCAGAAGGCAAATTCACCAGCGGCAGTGCCCGCGGCAAAGGTGCTCTCGATAATTGCGTCTTTCGAGAAGAAACCGGCAAAGCCGAAATAGGTTAGCGGGATGCCCACTCCGGTAATTGCCAAGGTGCCGATCATCATCGCCCAGAATGTATATGGAATTTTCTTCCGCAGCGCGCCATAGTTGCGCATATCCTGCTCGTGGTGCATGGCGGTAATCACCGAGCCCGCGCCGAGGAAAAGCATCGCCTTAAAGAACGCGTGGGTAAACAGGTGGAACATCGCCACTTGATAAACCCCGACCCCCGCAGCGGCAAACATATAGCCAAGCTGCGACATGGTTGAATAGGCGATCACCCGCTTGATATCGTTTTGCACCAGTCCGATTGTTGCGGCCACAAAGGCGGTAGATGCGCCAATTATGGTTACAAAGGTGAGGGTCGAAGGTGCGTATTCAAAGATAGGCGACATCCGTGCCACCAGAAATACGCCCGCCGTTACCATCGTCGCCGCATGGATCAGCGCCGAAACAGGGGTGGGGCCTTCCATCGCGTCGGGTAGCCATGTGTGCAAAAACAGCTGCGCAGATTTACCCATCGCACCGATAAACAGCAGGAAGGTCAACACTTCAACCGCGTTCAGCTCCATCCAGAGGAAGTTCATCCGGGATTCGGCCAATTGCTCGCCGCTGGCAAAGATCACATCAAAATCGATGCTGTCTGTCATGTAAAACAGGCCAAAAATGCCGAGGGCAAAGCCAAAGTCACCTACGCGGTTAACCACAAACGCCTTGATCGCCGCCGCATTGGCGCTCGGTTTTTTGTAGTAAAACCCGATCAGCAGGTAAGAAGCAACACCCACGCCCTCCCAGCCAAAGAACATTTGCAACAGGTTGTCGGATGTGACCAAGGCCAGCATGGCAAAGGTGAAGAATGAAAGATACGCAAAGAAACGCGGCTTATAGCTCTCGCCCTCGCCCCACTGCGGGTCATCCTCCATATAGCCAAGCGAATAAAGATGCACCAAGGCCGAGACGGTTGTAACAACGACCAACATGATCTGGGTGAGCCGGTCCATCCGGATCGCCCAATCCACGTTCAAAGAGCCGCTTTCGACCCAGCGCAAAATTGTAGTGGTCTGGGCTTCTTCATATTGGCCAAAAAACACAATCCACGAGAGAAACGCCGCCAGAAACAGCAGCCCGGTAGTGAGGTATTGCGCCCCTTTTTCCCCAATTATCCGCCAGCCAAAGCCGGCGATCAGCGCCCCGATCAGCGGGGCAAATAGAATAATACCTGGCATGATCTACCCCTTCATCACGTTGACGTCTGAAACATCGATCGAACCACGGTTGCGGTAGAACACAACCAGAATTGCCAACCCGATCGCCGCTTCGGCTGCAGCGACTGTCAAGATAAACAGCGTAAATATCTGCCCGGCCAAATCGCCCAAAAACGCCGAAAACGCTACCATGTTGATATTTACCGCCAACAGCATCAGCTCGATTGACATCAAAATAACGATGATATTTTTCCGGTTTAGAAAAATACCGAAAATGCCCGTAACAAACAGCATCGCTGCCACGGTCAGATAGTGTTCAATGCCTATGCTCATAGCCCCTGCCCCGGTTTTACATCAATCATTTCAACAGCCTTATCCGCATCACGGTAGATCTGGCCAACGATATCCTGCCGTTTCACGTCTTTGCGATGCCGCATGGTCAGCACAATCGCGCCAATCATCGCCACCAGCAAAATCAGCCCGGCGGCCTGAAACAGATAAACATACTGCGTATAAAGAATGGTGCCGATGGCAACGGTGTTTTGCACATCTTCCACCGCGGGCGCCACTGCCGCCCGCATTTCAGGCGCGCTATCCGCGATCACCCAACTGCCCGTGGCCAGCAAAAGCTCCACCAGTATCACCAGCCCGATCAGGCTGCCGATGCGCACATATTTCGCCATGCCCGATTTAAGCTCGGCAAAATCAACGTCCATCATCATCACAACAAACAAGAACAGCACCGCAACCGCGCCGACATAAACGATCACCAGCAACATCGCCACAAACTCGGCACCAAGGATCACAAAAAGCCCCGCTGCGCTGAAAAAGGTGAGGATCAGCCACAGGACCGAATGGACCGGATTGCGCGACAGCACAACCATCAGCCCGGCCACGACCGCCACGGCGGAAAACAGATAAAAAGCAAGGGTCGCTATGACCATCGTATTATTCCTTTCAATGCCCTAGCGGTAGGGGGCGTCCAGTTGGATGTTCATGGCTATTTCAGCCTCCCAGCGGGCGCCGTTCTCCAAAAGCTTCTCTTTGTCATAGAAAAGCTCCTCGCGGGTTTCGGTCGCATATTCAAAATTCGGGCCTTCAACAATCGCATCCACCGGGCAGGCCTCTTGGCAGAAGCCGCAATAGATGCACTTGGTCATGTCAATGTCGTAGCGCGTGGTCCGGCGAGAGCCGTCTTCGCGTGGTTCTGCATCAATGGTGATCGCCTGCGCGGGGCAAATCGCCTCGCACAATTTGCACGCAATGCAGCGCTCTTCGCCATTCGGATAGCGGCGCAGCGCATGCTCCCCGCGAAAACGCGGGCTCAGCGGCCCTTTTTCATGCGGGTAATTGATGGTCGCTTTGGGGCGGAAGAAATATTTCATCCCGGTGCCAAAGGCGCTGACAAAATCCCACAGCAAAAACCGCTTGATGACTTTGTTTACGGTAACGGTCATATCAGCCTCCTATCGCCCAGCGGGTGTATATCCCGCCGAAAAGGTCAAATTGAGCAGCCGCAGCCACAAACACGACCCAACCAAGCGAAAGCGGCAGGAATACTTTCCAGCCCAGCCGCATTAGCTGGTCATAGCGGTAGCGCGGGACCAAAGCCTTCGCCATCGCAAACATAAAGAACCAGAACAGCATTTTCAGGATAAACCAGTGGATACCATCGGGCAGCCAGCTTACGGGTGAAAGCCATCCGCCAAAGAACAGAATGGTAATCAGCGCGGTCATCAGCACCACAGCCATCAGCTCACCGATCATAAACAACAGAAACGGCGTTGCCGAATATTCAACCTGATACCCCGCCACCAGCTCGGCTTCCGCTTCAGGAAGATCAAACGGCGGGCGGTTGGTCTCAGCCAGAGCCGAGATGAAAAACAGCACGACCATTGGCAAGTGCGGCAGCCAATACCAGCTTAGAGCACCGTATCCGGCCTGCGCATTGACGATGTCAGAGAAGTTCAAAGAGCCGGTGCTGATCAGCACACCAACAATAATAAACCCGATAGAAACCTCATAAGAGATCATCTGTGCGGCCGACCGCAACGAGCCCAGAAACGGGTATTTCGAGTTGGAAGCCCAGCCGCCCATAATGACACCGTAAACCTCAAGCGAGCCAATCGCGAAGATATAAAGCACACCAACGTTGAGGTCAGAAACCACCCAGCCATCGTTGAACGGAATGACCGCCCAAGCGACAACCGCCAGAATAAAGGTGAGCATCGGGGCAAGAAAAAACACGGCTTTATCAGCGCCAGCCGGCACCACCACCTCTTTCACGATGTATTTCACAAAATCGGCAAAGCTTTGTAGCAAGCCAAACACGCCCACAATATTCGGGCCTTTGCGCATCTGCACCGCAGCCCAAATTTTCCGGTCTGCATACATAAGAAAGGCCAGCGCTACCAGGATCAGCACAATCACAAGCAAAGACTGCCCGAGGATCACCAAAAACGTGCCAAAGTAGAAGCCAAAAACGTCTGTCATGAATTCCATAGGGCTACTCCGCCGCCATTTTCGCGCTTGCTGCGCCTTTGCTGACTTCTGCCATAATTGCCGAGGCCCGTGCAATCGGATTTGTCAGATAAAAATCGGAAATCGCATAGTTTAGGGCCCGTTTGCCGAGCGGCTTCACTTCAGCCGCCTTCCAGTCGTTTTCCGGCACGCTATCAAGCGCCGCCAAGTGTGGCGCATCGGCAAACATTGCCGCGCGAAGTTCCGGCAATGAATTAAACGGCAGAGCCGCCCCGAGAGCACCCGAAAGCGCCCGAATTATTGCCCAGCCCTCACGCGCCTCGCCCGGAGGGAAAGCCGCACGGTTGGCCATTTGCGGCCGTCCTTCGGTATTCACAAATATCGCCGATTCTTCGGTATAGGCCGCTGCGGGCAAAATAACATCTGCCCGATGCGCGCCACGATCCCCGTGTGACCCCTGATAAATCACAAAAGGCCCAGCATCTATATCCAGCTCATCTGCCCCGAGGTTATAAATCACCTCTGCACCATCCAATGCAGTGATCATTCCACCTTCGGTCGCAAAGCCCACATCCATGCCGCCAACACGGGCGGCGGCCGTGTGCAGCACCATGAATTTTGAGTCGGTTAGCTCAGCCGCGCGTTTCACCGCTTCCAGCACCGCCTCGCCGTCTTTCCCCTGCAAAGCGCCCTGCCCGACAATAATGAGTGACGGCACTTCAAGCACTTGCTTAAAATCGATGTTCAGCAATTTTTCGATGTCGGCAACCGTGTTGCCCATATGCGCATAATCATAAGTGAGGTCGGCTTCGTCGCCGATCAGCCCGATCTGCGCGCCCCGCGCCCATGCGGCCCGAATGCGCGCGTTTAGCACCGGGGCTTCATCGCGCGGGTTGGTGCCGATCAACTGGATCATCTGAGCATTGTCAATATCGGCAATCGTTGCCGTGCCGACATAACCCGAGCGATCACCCGTTGGCAGATAAGCGCCATCAACACGGCATTCCACATTGCCACCGGCCCCGCCGATCAGGGTTTTGAGCGCATACATTGCCTCGGTGCTGGCCAGATCACCGGCAATTGCGGCCACGCGTTTGCCATCAACTGCATCCACAATCGCCGCCATCGCTTCATCCCAGCTGGCTTTTTGCAGCTTGCCGTCTTTGCGCACATAAGGCGTGTCAAGGCGCTGGCGGCGCAAGCCGTCCCACACAAAGCGGGATTTATCCGAAATCCACTCCTCATTCACGCCATCATGGTTGCGCGGCACAATCCGCTTCACTTCACGGCCTTTGGCATCCACGCGAATGTTACTGCCAAGCGCGTCCATCACGTCAATGGTTTCGGTTTTCCGAAGCTCCCAAGGCCGCGCTGTAAAGGCATAGGGCTTGCTGGTCAGCGCACCCACCGGGCACAGATCAATGATATTGCCCTGAAGGTTGCTCTCCAGCGTCGCGTTCAGATAGGTGGTGATCTCGGCATCTTCGCCGCGGCCGGTTTGGCCCATCATCGTGATGCCAGCCACTTCCGAGGTAAACCGCACGCAACGGGTGCAGGAAATACAGCGGGTCATGGTGGTTGCCACCAGCGGGCCAAGATCAAGATCGGTAACCGAGCGCTTGGCTTCGCGGGTGCGCGAAAAATCAACGCCATAAGCCATGGCTTGGTCCTGCAAATCACACTCGCCGCCCTGATCACAGATCGGACAATCCAGCGGGTGGTTGAGCAGCAAAAATTCCATCACACCCTCGCGGGCCTTTTTCACCATCGGTGATTTGGTTTTCACCACCGGTGGCTGGCCTTCCGGCCCCGGGCGCAAATCCCGCACCTGCATGGCGCAGCTTGCCGCCGGTTTTGGCGGCCCGCCCACAACTTCCACCAGACACATCCGGCAATTGCCGGCGATGCTGAGCCGCTCATGGTAGCAAAACCGGGGAATCTCGATCCCAGCCACTTCAGCCGCCTGAAGGATGGTCATCGCGCCATCCACTTCCACTTCATTGCCATCGATGACGATTTTTTTCAAATCAGACATACCTATATCGCCTCCATTAGCGCTGCATCCGGATCGTTTTCCATAATACAAGCCCAAGATTTTCTAAAATCTGTCATTCCGTTCACTTCTTCATCTCTTCTCGCGCAAATAGAGAGCACCCAGCCCGGGGTTTTTGTCCCCAGAATAAAAGCCCGCCAGTTAAACACCGAACCCAGAATATTCATAATATCCACACCGTCATCATCAACCAGACCGTTCATTTTCATATATTTGACCGACTGTATTACGCCGTTCCAGTAGTCTTCCCTGCATTGCGCCTGCTTTGCCAAAGGCTCGGCCTGGGCGCAAAATTCGGTCGGGGTTTGGGCCTGCGCCGCTGGAGCAACCAGCGCCGAGGTAAAAACCAGCGACCATAGAAAAGGGTTCCGCATTGCTCCTGTTTACTCCGCCGCCACGGCGCTCACGCGCCCGGTTTTTGCATATTTGATCCGGTCTTCGATTTCATTGCGGAAGTGCCGCACAAGGCCCTGAATTGGCCATGCCGCCGCATCGCCCAGTGCGCAAATCGTGTGGCCTTCCACCTGCTTGCTCACGTCGAGCAGCATGTCGATCTCTTCAAGCTCTGCCTCGCCGGTTACCAAACGGTCCATCACCCGCATCATCCAGCCGGTGCCCTCGCGGCAGGGCGTGCATTGCCCGCAGCTTTCATGCTTGTAAAACTTGCTCAGCCGCCAAATGGCTTTGATCACATCGGTGCTTTGATCCATCACGATCACAGCCGCCGTGCCAAGCCCCGAGCGCTGGTCGCGCAGCCAGTCAAAATCCATAATCGCATCGTTGCAAATATCAGCTGGCAATAGCGGCACAGAAGAACCGCCCGGAATAACCGCTTTCAGGTTTTTCCAGCCACCGCGCACGCCACCGCAATGGCGGTCCAGCAATTCGCGCAGCGGGATCGACATGGCCTCTTCAACCACGCAGGGGTTTTCAACATGGCCAGAGATGCCAAACAGCTTGGTGCCGGTGTTATTTGGCCGTCCAATTCCGGCAAACCAGTCTGCCCCGCGGCGCAAAACGGTTGGCACCACAGCGATGCTCTCCACGTTGTTTACCGTGGTCGGCGCACCATAAAGGCCCACGCCAGCCGGAAACGGCGGCTTCATCCGCGGCATGCCTTTACGGCCCTCAAGGCTTTCCAGCAATGCGGTTTCCTCACCGCAAATATAGGCGCCCGCCCCGTGCACAAGATAGAGGTCAAAATCCCAGCCTGAATTGGCAGCATTTTTTCCTAGCAATCCCGCGCCGTAAGCTTCGTCTATCGCAACTTGCAGCGCTTCTTTTTCGCGGATGAACTCACCGCGGATATAAATATAGCCCGCATGTGCGCCCATACCAAAACCGGCAATCAGGCAGCCTTCAACCAGCGTATGCGGGTCATGCCGCATGATCTCGCGGTCCTTGCAGGTGCCGGGTTCGGATTCGTCCGCATTCACCACCAGATAGCTTGGCCGTCCGTCGCTTTCTTTTGGCATAAACGACCACTTCAAGCCGGTCGGGAAGCCAGCGCCCCCGCGCCCGCGCAAGCCCGAAGCCTTGACCTGATCCACAATCCAGTCGCGCCCGTTTTTAATATAGTCGCCGGTGCCATCCCATGCGCCCCGCGCCATCGCACCCTTGAGCGAGCGATCTTCCATCCCGTAAAGGTTGGTAAAAATCCGGTCTTGGTCTTTGAGCATCTTACTCTCCGTCTTGCTGGCGTGAACGCCAGACCCTGAATAACACGATCATTGCAAAGGCAAACCCTGCCAATGCGATGAAATCAAACAAAAAAGCGTAGCGCACCGGTAGGCCGAGCTGGCCCCCTATCCAAGAGCCCCCCATCAGCACAGCCACCGAAGCCAGCATCACAATCGATGCCAGTTTGGTCTGTTTGCGCTGATTTTCAGCTTTCTTATCCCGCACGATGCGCTATCCTTTTGTGTTTGGCGAGGGGCGCATAAACGCTCCCCACATCCTTAATCTTTCAACAGTTCTTTGGCCTGTTCCACCCAGTTATCGCGGCTAACGCGGCCCTTGAAGCTCACCAAATGCTGGTCCGCCCAGAGAATTTCTTCGGCGCTCCAGCCTGCCACCTGATCAAAATGGTAAACACCAGCGGCGTTAAGCTCTTTTTCCAGCTTTGGCCCCACCCCTTTGATCTTTTTCAGGTCGTCCGCTTTGCCGCCACGCGCTTTGGTCAAAAGCTTGGGCTTGGCCTCACCAGCTCCAACCTGTTCGGCATGGTCTTTTTGCGCAGGCGCGGGCGCGGGCGCGGCGGCTGGCGCGGGCTCGTCAGGCAAATCCGCATGCGGCGCCATTCCCATTTCTGCTCTGGCTAGGTCAATCGCGCGCATATCTACCGCGCCACGGCCCACCGTGCGGGTTTTGCACATCGCATAGGTGATCAAATAAGATACCGCGAACACGATCACAAACAGGGCAACCGCCCAACCGAAAGAAACGAACACCATTGAGACGGCTGCCACAACAAGCGCCACGACCAGCGACCAAAGACCGCCGGTCAAAAGACACTCATTGTCAGTTGAATAAGTAGAGTTCATGTTTCCTTCTCCCTAAAAATTTCAATTTTCCTTTCAGGTTGCAAGCTCTTTGGCTTGGCTTACCCAGTTATCGCGGCTGATCCGCCCCTTAAAACTCACCAAATGCTCGTCTGCCCATGCCACCTCTTTATCGGTCCAGCCCGCGATCTGGCTAAAATGATAAACGCCGGCATTGTTTAGCTCTTTTTCCAGCTTCGGGCCCACACCTTTGATCAGTTTCAAATCGTCCGCTTTACCTTCGGGTGCGCTCAACAATGCGGGCTTATCTTCGTCAGAAGGCGCAGTGGCTGGCGCTGGCTCCGCTTTTGCTTCCGGCTTTTTGGCTGCGGGGGCAGGCTTGGCCTTTTTGGCCTTGGCGACAGGCGCATCTGCCTGCTGCCCGACCGGCACCGGCGCTTTCCAGAGCGGCACTTCACTGCCGTCGATCCGCTTCACGCTATCTCCGATCGAAACCGCCAGCGCAACAGACCCGTTATGCGCCTCGCCGGATTTATCGGTCAGCGTGGTTGGCCCACCTTTGGGCTCGGCAGCAAAACGTCCGTTTTGCGGGCCCGGTTTTGGCACCTCACCGGCGGCAAAATCTTTCAGAAGGCCGCGCAGGCTCTCTTCGGTCAAATCTTCGTAATAGTCCTTGCCCACCTGCGCCATCGGCGCATTTGTGCAGGCCCCGAGGCATTCGACCTCTTCCCAGCTCAGCTTGCCATCTGCGCTCGGCAAAAACGGCTTTTCGTTGATCATGTCTTTGCACACCGCGATCAGGTCTTCCGACCCGCACAGCATACAAGACGTGGTGCCGCAGATCTGGATATGCGCGACCGAGCCAACCGGCTTGAGCTGGAACATGAAGTAAAACGTCGCCACCTCCAGCGCCCGAATATAGGCCATGCCGAGCATATCGGCGATGCCTTCGATCGCCGGTCTAGACAGCCAGCCCTCTTGCTCCTGCGCCCGCCACAAAAGCGGGATAATGGCCGAAGCCTGCCGCCCTTCGGGATATTTTTTGATCTGCTCTTGAGCCCACGCCATATTGGCGTTTGTGAAAGCAAAGCTTTCGGGCTGCTCTGGGTGAAGACGGCGTAGCATTACCGGCAATTCTCCGCGCTAAGGGTTACAATATCGCGGGTGGCAGGCAAAGAAATGACCCCCTCCGCTTCAAGTTCTGCGATCATGCCAAACGCGGTGCTGGCATCCAGGCCATCTACCGGCAGCAAGGCGCTGAATTCAGACGCTGTAATGCTGCAATTGTTTTGCTTGATCAGGTTAATAAATATGTCGCGTGGCGTCATAGGCGCCGCCATAGAAGTTGCCACACAAAGCGGTGCGGGCACTTGCAGGGTTTGGCCACCATCCGGCGTTGTCGCTTCACCCGAGGCCATCATTTGTGTTAAAATTTGCAGGCTTGGCCCCAGCTCAAGCCCGGCACCCGTGAGCATTGCACTGGCGTTTTGCTGGGTGATTTCACAATTATTGGCCGCCAGCACCGCCAACACACCGGCGCGTGGATCAGACGGATTAGCGATCACCGGTTCTGGCTGCGTTACCGGTGTTTCAACTGGCAAAACAGGGCTTGCCACTTCTTCATCCATGGTGGGCTCAGGTTCGCCCGGCGTTGCTGGCCCATCGCTCTGCGCACAGCGGCTACTGCTGATCTGTAGCACAGCGCCATCGTCAGAATAGCTCGCATCGCCAGAGGCAACCAGCGCGTCGGCTATCAAATAGGCTTGGTCCATGCGCAATCCGGCGGCAGGGAATAGCTCTTGCGCCACAGGTTCAGCCAGAGAGCAGCCGTTTTGGGCCATAACCGACAGGAACAGGCCTTCAAGAGACCCGTTGTTTCCCGCGACAGGCACCGCGGTTTCAGCGGGCGCGCTCATTTCGACCGGCGCTTCAGGGGCAGTGGGTGCTTCAACGACAGCGCCGCCCGAGGCATAGCAATAAGGCTCAGACAGCAGCAGATTCTGATCATCCGCCATTGTCGCATAGCCATCCGAGAGCATTTTTCGGGCGATGAAACTCGCAAAGCTGTGCTCAATTTCGGCATCGGCCAGATACCCGTCGGCAACTTCCAGATTTAACCGGCAGCCGTTTTGCGCCATCGCGTCGACCAGGCCGCGCACCCGCGTCATTGCAAACATGCCCGAGCGGTCGGGCTCGGTTGCCGCGCCTGTCGCCTGATCAACAGGGGTAACAACAACTGGCGCTTGCGCCGTCACTTCAGGCGTTGGCGAGCAATAGGCACCATCAATACGCAGCACCCCGGAACCGGAATCAAAGCTGGCCATACCGGCCTGTATCATCGGGCCGATAAATTCGGAGATTTGGGCCTGCGTCATTCCGCGTGCGGTAAAAATCGCCTCGCCATCCGCTTCCGACATAGCGCAGTCATACTCGGCCATCACCGCAATAAATTGCTGGACATCACGCTGTCCGAGCAAATCGGCAACGGCATCGTCGCTGCTGCAACTCCCGTCAACCAGATTGAGCGTGTTGCCATCAAGCCGGACTTCGCCGGCAGCCACAAGCGCCCCAACAATCGCGCGGGTCTCGTCTCGCGAGAAATCAAAACGGGGTAAAATATTACCAGCTTGCGCTTCGGTCAGCACGCACTGGTTGCCTTCCAGAACTGACCGGAACATCTCAATGCGCACGGGATCAAGCGTCTGCGCCATTGCAGTGCTCGCCAAAACTGCTGCAAAAGCACCGGAAATCAAAGCTTTAAGTCCCATTGTATGTCTCCCGATAATGTCCCCGTGATTTCATCATATCAAAACATGCGCCCCAAAACAGGGCCACACGGCATTGGAAAATTCTGCACGGCATGTTGGCTGGTGATGGCACTGCCCTGCTCGGCGATGATACCCGGCGCGGCAAATGCCCGCTTTGGCCCCCGCGGCGCAGCGGCCGTAGGCGTGGCGCCCGAAGATACCCGTATTATCGCACCGAAAATCACCTGTCGATCTCCCCGAAAACAACATCCATCGAGCCGATTAGCGCGGCGATATCTGCCAGCTGGTGGCCGGTGCCCATATGGTCCATGGCCGCAAGATGCGCATAGCCCGGCGCCCGGATTTTAACTTTGTAAGGGCGATTGCTGCCGTCAGCCACAAGATAGACCCCGAATTCACCCTTGGGCGCTTCAACAGCCGCATAGGTTTCCCCCGCCGGCACATGAAAGCCCTCGGTATAGAGCTTGAAGTGGTGGATCAACGCCTCCATCGAGGATTTCATCTCGGCCCGTTTGGGCGGCGCGAGCTTGCCGCGCGCCAATACGTCTTCACCCTTACATTCGTTGAGCTTCACAATTGCCTGCCGGATAATGCTCACGCTCTCGCGCATTTCCGCCATCCGCATCAGGTAACGATCATAACAATCGCCGTTTTTCCCGATCGGGATCTGGAAATCAAACTCGTCATAGCATTCATAAGGCTGGGCGCGGCGCAAATCCCACGCCACACCGGCCGAGCGCAGCATGACACCGGTCATGCCATAATCAAGCACCTCGGCTTCGGTCAAAATGCCGATATCGACGTTGCGCTGCTTGAAAATCCGGTTTTCGGTCAGCAGGTTCGCCATATCGTCGAGCACAGGCGGGAAGGCCACTGCCCAAGCGTCAATATCATCCACCAGTTTTTGCGGCAGGTCCTGATGCACACCACCGGGGCGGAAATAATTTGCGTGCAGGCGTGCCCCACATGCCCGCTCACAAAAGATCATCAGTTTTTCGCGCTCATCAAAGCCCCATAGGTTGGGGGTCAGCGCCCCCACATCCATCGCTTGCGAACCGACATTCATCAGGTGGTTCAATATCCGCCCGATTTCGGCAAACAGCACCCTGATCAACTGCGCACGGCGCGGCACTTCGGTGCCGGTCAGCTGCTCGATGGCAAGGCAAAACGCGTGCTCCTGATTCATCGGAGACACATAATCAAGCCGATCAAAATACGGGATATTTTGCAGGTAAGTGCGGCTTTCCATCAGCTTTTCTGTGCCACGGTGCAGCAGGCCCACATGCGGGTCGGCCCGTTCCACAATCTCGCCATCCAGCTCCAGCACCATGCGCAGCACACCGTGCGCGCTCGGGTGCTGCGGCCCGAAGTTCAGGCTAAAATTTCGGACCGTTTTCTTGTCCGCTGGCACGCCGCCATTGTTGTTTGATCCGTCCATTATACGTTCACCATTTTCTCATTCCATTCCGGCGGTAGCCCACCCATGAATTTTTCGACGAAATTATATTGTGGTTCGAGTTTATTTTTAAACGCCGACCGCAGAATTGAAGGCAATCCAAGCCGCTGCCCTTTGTGCACCACCCGGTCAAATTCCGTCGGGATTGGCTCAATTTCCAGAAAGGCACAGAGCCGATCAAGCGCTTCTTGGGTAAACAAGCGCTCGTAAAGCTCGATATGCAGATTTTCGCGCGGGATCACATCCAGCAGTTTTTCGAGGGTTTCCCGATAATCAGACGCGCTGCCCAGCGCGATGTTGTCATCGGTGTCTTCCAAAAAGCGGGCCACATGGGTTTCCATGATTTCCGCACCCTGCTGCTTCAGGATCATTCGAAAGCCCGACCAGAGCCGGTCTACCGGCTCACGCATGATATAGATAAACTTCACATTTGGCGCCAGCGTTGCCATATGCTTGAGCATCTCGCGCGATACCCCGCCATAAGACGGCGTGATATCTCCGACGATCTTTTCCTCGACCCGGCCATAGCCCAGATAATCAAGATAGCCGGCATCGTCTGCGTTTATGCCATCAAAAAGCGCAATCCAGGCCTCGATGTCTGAAATCAGCACCGGAAGCCATTCGTTATCTTCCTTTGCGCGATGATTGGCGAGCCTTTCGCGCAGCTCAACCAGCCGCCGCGCTTGCCGTTTTTGATGCCAATCACTGCCACCGGCATCCAGCATATCAAAATAGTGCATCTCTTTGAGATTGCGGAAATAGCAGGAGTCATGTTTGCGCAAATAGGCTTGAAGCCAGCTGGTGCCGGATTTGGCTGCGCCTACGCAAAATATGAGGGTCTGCCCGCTCATTTTCAGCCTTTGGCCTCCGTCTTTTCATCGCCGGGCAGGATATATTCCGCGCCCTCCCAAGGAGACATAAAGTCAAATTGCCGGTATTCCTGCGTGAGCGATACCGGCCGGTAAACGCAGCGTTTTTCGACCTCGTCATAGTGCATTTCTACATAGCCGCTGGTCGGGAAATCTTTGCGCAGCGGGTGGCCGGCAAAGCCATAATCGGTCAGCAGGCGGCGCAAGTCTGGATGGCCCGAAAAGCGGATGCCATACATATCAAACACTTCG
>Ga0316205_10001779_pt1 | contig 25112 bp, 20 predicted proteins | sample 3monthpyrite_MG_FD_204941 | JGI IMG/M metagenome (GOLD analysis project Ga0316205, IMG submission 204941) | Microbial mat bacterial communities from mineral coupon in-situ incubated in ocean water Damariscotta River, Maine, United States -... | ecosystem: Environmental > Aquatic > Marine >... | reverse complement strand
CGGATATCGCCATAGGCCATGTTGCCCACCCCGCTGGCCGATCCCGAGGCGATGTAAAGCGAACCTGCGAAAATCACCCGGGCACACAGGCTTCTGAGCGACAGATAGGTGGCCCGGCTGTCACTGCTCAACAGCGGCTGAATACGCGCCATGATGAAGGGACGCGACAGCGCATCAGGCACCATCCGCAGGAACAGGACGGCAATGACCAGTGCGGAATTGCTCAGCCCCAGAACCGCGCACAGTCCGATCTGCATCCCGAACGCCAACAACACCATGCCGCGCAGCCCGATGGCCCCGCGCAGCCGCGTGGCAAAACCCGAGGCGACGACCGACACGCCCATCATGATCGCGCTGACCGTCCCGCTGATCAACGGCGCTTCAGCGGCAAGGCCGATACCGTTCAGAGCCTCAAGAATAAACGGCTGCCCAAACACAAAGGGAATGTGGCTGAAGACATACATCAGCAGGCTGATTGCAAACAGCCACCCCAGAACCGGGTTCAGCAGCGATGCCTTCAGCGAGCGCAGCCCCGCGATGGTTTCAAGCCCCTCGCGAGAGGCGTGCTGCGGTGGCTCGGTGCAGGTCAGAACAAGCAGCAATACGCCAACGGCGGCCAAAGCTGTGGCCCAGAACGGCGCGGACGGGTCCAGCAGGGCCAGCGCGCCGCCAGCGACCGCCGAGAGGGCTGCGGCGACGTAAGAAAAACGCCAGGCGCGCAATTCGTGGGCCTCGATCTCATCCTCGCGCCCCTCGGCGGCAAGGGATTCATACAAAAGTGAGCTATCCGTGCCGGACCAGAACGCCATGCCCGCCCCGATCAGGGCCTGTCCTGCCATGAAGATGCCAAAGCTGCCGCCAATGGCCAGCAACACCAGCCCGCCCAGCATCACCAACGCCGACGCGATCAGCGTGCGCCGCCGCCCCAGCCGATCCGACATATAGCCCGACGGGACCTCAAGCACCGTGACGGCCACCTCGTAGGTGGCATACAGCAGGATGGCCTCGGCCGCCGACAGGTTCTGTTGAAAGTAAAGGAACCAGACGGCCTGCCAGAACATCAGGCTTTCAGTGAATTTGAGCCACGGGAACAGAGCGATGTTGCGCGCTGTACTGGCTTTGACGGACGTCACCCGGCGCTCACTCTGGGGGTGCAAACATGGCAAACAGCTGTTCGCCGGTGATTTGTTCGGTCTTCTCGGCAAAGCTGTATCCCGAGGGTTTGAGCTCGATGAACAACTCGCTGGTCAGGGCCATGTCGCCCGGATCATCCAGAGTGCCAAGGCCCATATGGTAGGTGCCGTGGTGGTCGCCAGGGGCCGTGACGCGGTAATAAAGGCTGCTGCCGCAGGTCTTGCAAAACGCCCGCTCAGCCCAATCCGATGAGGTAAAGACACTCAGGTTTTCGTCGCCCTGAAAATCGACCGTTCCCGCCGGGGCGGTGACCCCGAAATACACTCCGCCTGACCATTTCCGGCACATCCCGCAATGGCAGGCGCCAAAGTCAGCGGGTGGATCGTTCAAAGTATACTTGACTGCGCCACACAGGCAGGATCCGGTCTTGGCCATGGTCAGGCTCCTTTTGCTTTGGCTTCTGATCGTATTTCGATCTTGGCTACTTCACGCTGCTGTCAGTAATTGGCACCATCTGATCGGCGTCGCGAAGGGTCTTGCACTGGACGTTAGGCTGCGCCACGTTTGCGATCAACTAATGCCGCAATCCAAGGACAGCGCCAATGTACGAAGTTATCGGAAAACGCGCCACCCGCGCCCTGCGTGTCCTGTGGATGCTGGAAGAAATCGGCCAGCCTTATCAGCACAACCCGGCCGCGCCCCGCAGTGCCGAGGCGGTGGCCGTCAATCCATCTGGCAAGGTTCCGGCGCTTCGGGTGGACGGCGCGGTCATCACCGATTCGACGGCGATCCTGACCTATCTGGGGGATCGGCACGGCGCGCTGAGCTATCCCGCGGGCACGATTGAACGGGCCCGGCAGGATGCGCTGACCCAGCAAATTCTGGACGACATCGACTCGTTGCTTTGGACAGCGGCCCGTCATGGGTTCATCCTGCCGGAACAGCACCGTGTGCCCGTCGTCAAACCCACACTCAAATGGGAATACGAACGCAATCTGGCCCGCCTGTCCGATCAACTTGTTGGTCCGTTCCTGATGGGGGATGCGATGACGATCCCGGACATCCTTCTGACCCATTGCCTGCGCTGGGCAGTGGGTGCGAAATTCCCCGAACCTGATGAGAAACTGGCCGCTTACCTAACCCGGATGGAGGCGCGCCCGGCGTTTCAGGTGGCCGTTGCGCTGCCCTGATAGCGCGCGGCGGCCTGACCGGCCCATCGCCCCGTGGCAAGGCAGGCGGTGATCAGATAACCGCCCGTCGGGGCCTCCCAATCCAGCATTTCACCGGCGGCAAATGTGCCGGGCCGGGCGCGCAGCATCAGATCGTCAGTCAGCGTATCAAAGCGCAGACCGCCGGCGACGGATATGGCCTCGTCCAGCGGGCGGGGGCCGTTATGCGTGATCGGCAGCGCCTTGATCACCGGGGCCAAATCGTCGGGCAGGGGGCGGGTGAACTCCATCAGCAGGGCTTGTTTCACCGGGTCGAGTTTCAATGTTTTCCGCAGGTGATTGCTGAGGCTGGCCTTGCCACGCGGTCGGCCAAGTCTGGTGCGCACGGCTTCTTCTGTGAGATCGGGCAGCAGGTCGATATGCAACGGCGCGCCCTCGCGCATGGCTTTGGAGACACCATAGATGCCGCCGCCCTCGATGCCGCGTTTTGAAATCACGAACTCACCGCGCGATTGATGGTTTCCGGCAATCAGCCGCACAGCTTTGACGGCCTGCCCAAAATGCCGTTCCATATGCGGTGACCAAGCCACCTCAAACCCCATATTCGCGGGTTGAAACGGCGCGGTGTCACCCGGCAGATGCCCGGCCCAGGCCCCGTCCGATCCCAGCCGCGCCCAACTGGCCCCGCCGCACGCCAGAACCGTAACGGCAGGGGACAGGCGTTGCGCACCCTCGGGCGTGTCAAACACCACTTCGGGGCCGTCCCACCCGGTCCAGCGCCAGCGGGTGCGCAACTCGACGCCCATCCCATCCAATCGAGCCAGCCAGGCGCGCAACAGCGGTGAGGCCTTCATCGCTTTGGGAAACACCCGGCCGGTGCTGCCGATGAACAGTGGCTGCTCCAGCCCTTCGGCCCATGCCTGCACCTGATCCGATCCAAACGCTTCCAGCATGGGGCGCAAAGGGGCAGAGGCCTCGCCATAGGTGCTCAGAAACGTCTCGAACGGTTCCGTCTTGGTCAGGTTCAGCCCGGATTTGCCCGCCATCAGGAATTTGCGGGCGGGCGAGGGCTTGGCCTCGGCCACCAGCACCTTGCGTCCGGCTCTGGCCAGTTCCTCGGCGGCCATCAACCCGGCAGGGCCTGCGCCGATGACCAGCGCGTCGCTCATGCGCCGGGCGGTGTGTCGCCACCCAACCCACGGTGATGCACCACCTGCTGCGGGAACGGAATCTCGATGTCGTTGTCTTTGAGGGCGTTCCAGATCGTCATCATCACCACCGGCGTGAACCGGTTTTTGCCATCGTCAATCCCGTTGACCCAGAATTCGACGGCAAACTCCACACCGCTGTCGCCAAAGGCGCGCAGCTCGCAATCGGGTTTGTCGGGCTTCTGAAGGATGAAATCCAGCTTGCTGATGGCGGTTTCGATAATGTCGGGGATGATATTGATGTCAGTGTCATAGCTGACCGAAAACTCGGCCTCGTAGCGGTTCGCGCTGCCCTGATCGGAATAGTTGATCACCCGCGTGGTGATGAAATCCTCGTTCGGCACAACAATCCAGCGGCCATCGAAGGTTTCCAGGATCATGGCACGCGAGGTTGTTTTCACGATGGTGCCGGAATTCCCGTCATCCAGCTCGACATAATCCCCCACGGTGGCCTGACCTTCCAGCAGCAGGATGACGCCCGAGATGAAGTTGGCCGCGATCTTTTGCAGACCAAAGCCAAGCCCGACACCGATGGCCCCCCCCAGCACGGCGAGGCTGGTCAGGCTGATGCCCATGATGTTCATCAGGATCAGGAAGGCCGCGCCGAAAATCGCAATCTCGGCCGCCTTGGTGGCCAGTTGCCGTGTCGCGGGCGGCATTTCCTTCTGGGCCTGAATATAGTCGTGAGATTGATCGTTTGACCACCGGCCCAGCCAGAAAATCACGCCGCCTGCGACCGCGCCCTGGATCAACCAAAGCAGGTTGAACGACATGTTGCCCAACGGCACGATGGTGGTTTCCAATGCCTCGGTCACCACATCCAGCAGACCGACCGCGTAAAGCGCGGCCACGGGCAGCAAAACAAACCGGCCAATCAGGCGCAGAAACGGGTCTTTCAGGATGTCGCGGACCAGGATGTAGACCGCCAGCAGCAGAAACAGCCGCGTGCCAAGCGCAATCACCGCGCCCGATCCAAACAATTGTCGTGTGACGTTCTCACCGATGCTGGTCAGCGCAAAGGCCAGCAGGGGCAGCAACAGTGGCACAAAGATCAACAGGAACCGTCGCGCCGAGGCAAAAATCGACGTGCTATCGGGGGCCGGGGTCAGAACCCGGGTCAATACAGGGCGGATCATCCGGCTGAGGATCAGGGCCAGAATAAACGCCCCCGCCAGCAGTGCAAATTGCGACCACGCGGCAGGTTTCATCATCCAGGTCTGGGCAATATCCCAGCCTTGCCACATCATATCCAACGCGTTTTGCACAAAAGCCGGTTGGTTTTCCATTGTCTCATCCTGTTCACTGACCGGCCTTGCCATTTGCCGGTTTACCCCCATCCTCATGCCTGTCCCAGCGCCGAGGATCAAGAACTACTGATGTCCGACCCCCTTTGCCCCTTATGCGGCAGGTCGATCCCGGCCCATGCCCGCCAAAGCCAGCATCACCTGATCCCCAAGCGGTCGGCGCAAGAGGTAAATCGCAGTAGAAAATTCATACGAATGTTCCAGGTTAGATTTTTCGTACGAAAAATCTTGCACCGCGGATGGCAAGGATCAGCGGATCAACGCCTTGATCGCAGCGGCGTGTTCGGGGGTGGCCGCCAATGTATCTGCCGCCAGATCACGGGCGGTGTGCATCAACGCCTCGGGTTCAACCTGCTGATCAAACAGGCCCCAATCCAGCGCCTCGGACGGGCTGGTTTTGTGCCCGCCCATCAGGATCAGTTTGGCACGCGCGGGGCCAACAAGCTTGGCAAGCCGTTTTGGGTCAGAGGGTTGTGGCAGAAACCCGAGCTTCATCACCGGGTAAAATGCCTTGGCCGAGGGCACGGCCAGCCGGATGTCACAGGCCAGGACCATGCCCATCGCCCCGCCCGCAACCGTGCCGTTCAGCGCGGCAATGCTCAGCCCCGGCATGGCCATGATTGCACCGGACAGGCGTTCCCAGACCGGGCTGGTGGGCAGGTCTGTCCTGGCGGCCTCAAGGTCCATACCCGCCGAAAACACCTTGCCCGCGCCGGTCAGGATCAACACACGCGCCTCGCGGGCGGCCTCGGCGATGTCGGCCAGGTCTTCCAGCATTTCTGCGGTCAGGGAATTGGCCTTGTCGGGCCGGTTGATCGTTGCAATCCAAAGCCCGCCGTCTTTTTCCAGTTTAATCATGTCAGTCCCACCTTTTGGCGAATATCCGGATCACGCAGTGAAATTTCCTGCCCGAGAAAGGCATCCGCCCCGGGGCCGCACATCCATAGCAGGGCGCGGGCAGGCCAGTCCGCCGGGATGTGATCGGACCAGTCCAGTGCGGCGACCGGGTTCATTGCACTGGCCTTGATCTGATGCTGCATCTCGGTGGCCACCGTGCCTGGCGACAGGCCCATCGCGCGCAGGCCATGTTCGGCCCCTTCCTTGTGGGCGCACATGGTCAGCATCGCGGCCCCGGCCTTGGACGTGCAATAATGGCTCCAGCCTTCCAGCGCATTATGGGCCGCGCCGGAACTGATGGTCAGGATTGTGCCGCCCCCGGCCGCCTGCATCACCGGCATGGCGGCGCGCATCCCATAGTAGACGCCGTTCAGATTGATTTCGATCACCTTGGCCCATTCGGCGGGGTCAGACGTGGACAGGCGCGAAATCGGCTCGATCACACCGGCATTGTTGATCAGCACATCCAGCCCACCGAAAGTGTCGACACAGGTGGCAACGGCCTGGGCGACATCCTCGTAGCGGCTGACATCGCAGGGCAGGGCAATGGCCTTCGATCCGATGTCGCCAGCCAGCGCCGCGATGTCGTCGCGACTGCGGGCCAGAAGTGCAACATTGGCCCCGGCCCCGGCAAAAACCCGCGCGGCCGACGCCCCGATGCCCCGGCTGGCCCCCGTAATAAGAACTGATTTTCCGTGCATTTCCTGCGTATCCCCTGTTGCCTTGTCTGTGTCGTACCTAGCTAGAGGGCGATGGTCCAGAGACAACACCACTTGACCCTCCCGCGTCATAAGCAGAAGCTATGCGCGACTGATTTGAACGAGAAGGGATTCCCGATGACAAGATTTAATAAATCCGCAACCAGCGTATTGGCGCTTGGCCTCAGCCTGTCTGGCACGGCCGCACTGGCCGAACTGACGGCACAGGATGTCTGGGCCGACTGGAAAGGCTACATGAGCGGTTTTGGCTATGAAATCGCCGGCAACGAGACCACCTCGGGTGACACGCTGATGATCAAGGATATGTCGATGGCGATGAACCTGCCGGATGATGCCGGACGTTTCAGCATGTCGATCCCGGAATTCTCCTTCACAGATAACGGCGATGGTACCGTCAACATGACCGTCCCGGCGGTGATGCCGATCACGGTCTCGGTTGATACGCCGGATGCCGAAGACCTGGATATGCAAATTGACTACGTCACCACAGATTTTGAGATGGTGGCCTCGGGCGATCCGGCCAACCTGACCTATGCCTATACCGCGGGCGAGTTGAGCATGGTCCTGAAAGAGCTGGTCGTCGAAGGGGAAACCATTGATATCGGCACCGCCAGTATCACGATGGCCGGGCTGTCGGGTGAAAGCAATATTCGCAACGGCAACCTGCGGATGATTGACCAGAATGTCGCGGCAGGCCCGGTGAGGTATGAAATGGACTTTGCCGATCCCGAAGGCGAAGGGCGCCTGGTCGTGAATGGCGGGTTTGACACGATGAACTTTGCGGGCGGGGGCAGTTTTCCTGACGGGATGGACCCCAACAACATGGCCTCGATGCTGAAAGCCGGCTTTGGCTTTGACGGTGGATTTGAGCACACCGGCGGCAATTTCAAGCTGAACTTCCAGGAAGACGGCGAAACGGTCCAGATCGACACCAGCAGCCAGGACGGGGCCGCCCGTGTGGCGATGGACGAAAACCAGTTGCTCTATGACGTCAGCACCAACAACGCGAACATCCTGATGGCCGGTGGCGAAATTCCGTTTCCCATCGAAGTCGCGATGGCACAATCGGCGTTCAAACTGATGATGCCGATCAGCAAGGGCGACGCTGAACAGGATTTTGCCTTTGGCCTGACACTGGGTGATTTCACCATGTCCGATTTGCTGTGGGGTCTGTTTGACCCGGCAGGTCAATTGCCGCGCGATCCGGCCACGATTGCCATGGACCTCAGCGGCAAGGGCAAACTGGGTTTTGACATCATGGACCCCGAGCAGATGGATGCGGTCGATTCAGGCGAGATGATGCCGGGTGAATTGAACGCGCTGACGCTGAATACGCTGACCGTGCGCGCGGCGGGTGCCGAGCTGACCGGGACCGGCGATTTCACGTTCGACAATTCCGATCTTGAAACCTACGACGGTATGCCCGCGCCCGATGGAGCGGTTGACCTGAAACTGACCGGCGGCAATGGCCTGTTGGACACGTTGGTGGCGATGGGCCTTCTGCCGGAAGAGCAGGCAATGGGCGCCCGCATGATGATGGGTCTCTTTGCGGTGCCTGGCGAGGGTGACGATACATTGACCTCGAAAATCGAAGTCAAAAGCGATGGTCAGGTTCTCGCCAATGGCCAGCGTCTGAAATAACCCGATTGTCGGGCCATGCTGGCCCGGCCCCTTTGTTCAGGCCCGTCGGAGAATGACCGGCGGGCCTGCTGTTTCAACCGGTCCGATGACCGCGCCACAACGAGGCTTGCCATGTTTTCCAACTCTGCTTTTTCGTCCCGCCGGGGTCTTTTGACCGGCACCACCACCGCTGTTGCCCTTGTGGCGGCCATGCCCGCCCTTGCCGGTGTGACAGCCGAGGATGTCTGGCAAAACCTGCGCGCGCCGATCCTTGCGATGGGCGGTCAGATCGAGGCCGAGACCACCCGCAAGGATAATCGGCTTGAGGTTGGTGAAAATGTCATCAGCTTCCAACTGCCGATGGGTATGGGTGATGTGACAATGACAGCAACCGGCTTCACCCTGGCCGAAAACGGCGATGGCACGGTCAGCATTCTCTATCCGGGCAGCATGGCGTTTTCGATGAGCGCAACCGGCCCCGAGGGCCTGCTGGGCGCGGGTCTAGTCACTATGGACAGCACGTCCTACACGGGCATGGCCTCGGGCGATCCGGGCGATGTCAGCTATGAGTATGGCCTTGATGGTGCCCAGATGCAGCTGACCGAGCTGACCATTCCCGAGGCCCCCGAACTGGTGTTCGAGATGACCGGCACCATGACCGGTGCGAATGGCACGTACCGCATCACCGAAGGCGATATTGTGAAAATCGCGCTGGAGGGCACCGGGGGCGATGCCACCTTCGACACAACCATGACCGATGAAACCGGCGTCAGCTCGAAAGGGTCGCAAACCACGTCGGGCGGGACAACGTCGATCACAATGGCGATTCCCAACGGCAAGGTCGATATCATGAACCTCTCGCAAGGTCTGCGCGACGGGCTTGAAATCAGCGTCACCGCAAAGGATACGCGGTTGGACACCACCAGCGAGACCAGCATTGATGGTGAGGCGCTGATTGTTCAGAACTATGGCTACATGATGGACAATGTCGACTACGTGATCGACGCGTCAGGTGTTGTTGCCGAGGGCACAACATCGGATGTCTGGTTCGATTTCCTGATGGGCCCGGTCTTTCCCGTGCCGATCAAGGGCGCTGCGGATCAGATGACCGGGCGAATTGCCATGCCCCTGAACAAGACCGACGGACCTGTCGATGCCGATTTCATCATGACGATGGACGGCTTCACGATGGATGATGGTCTGTGGGGCATGTTCGATCCGGCGGCACAGCTGCCGCGTGATCCGGCGCGCCTGTCGCTGGATATGACCGCCAGTGTCGAAAGCTTCGTTGATATTCTGGATATCGAGGCGCTGATGGCGCTGGAAACCAGCGATGAAGCGCCTGCCATGCTGCATGCTCTGACACTGAAAGACCTGGCATTGGAAATGGTCGGTGCCTCGCTCAGCGGACAGGGGGCGTTCACGTTTGACAACACCGATTACGACACGTTCGCCGGCTTGCCTGCCCCCGATGGTGCGGTTGATCTGGAACTGAGCGGGGCCAACGGGTTGCTGGACACGCTGGTGGCGATGGGTCTTTTGCCCGAAGAACAGGCGATGGGCGCACGCATGATGATGGGCCTGTTTGCCGTACCGGGTGTCGGCGATGATGTCCTGACCTCGAAGATCGAGGTGAAACCCGATGGCCAAATTCTGGCCAATGGTCAGCGCCTGCAATAACGCGCTCCGGCCTTTGGCCGCAAACCACCCAAGGTCGCGCCCTCGCGCGGCCTTTTCTTTTGCCCGCAGGTGGGGGAAAAGGAACCCTGACCACTCCCATTCACAGGACCCCGAATGACCCAGCCGCTGGACCAGATCACCCATGCCCTGATTGAAACCGCCTGCAAGGCCGGGGCCGATGCCGCTGATGCCATGGCGGTCCGTGCGCAGGCCACCACGATTGACGTGCGCGGCGGGGCGCTGGAACAGGCCGAGCGGGCCGAGGGGCTGGATGTGGGGCTGCGGGTCTTGATCGGGCGGCGTCAGGCGATTGTCTCGGCCTCTGATACGCGGCCCGAAACCCTCGCGATGCTGGCCGAGCGCGCTGTGGCGATGGCGACCGAAGCCCCCGAAGACCCCAATGCCGGGCTGGCAGAGCCGGACCAGTTGATCAAAGCCTGGGACATTGCCGCGCTTGAGCTGTGCGATGATACTTCCGAACCCACCCCCGGCGCGCTTGAGGACGAGGCGCGGCGCGCCGAGGCCACGGCCCTGGCGGTGCAGGGGGTGACACAGGTGCAATCGGCCTCGGCATGGTATCACGCGCAGGAGGTGCATCAGGCGGCCACCAATGGTTTTGCCGCCGGGCACCGGCGCACCGACAAGGGTATTTCCTGTGTTGCCATCGCCGGCGAGGGCAACGGGATGGAGCGGGATCATGACAGCGACAGCCGCATTTTCCAGTCCGACCTGCGCAGCCCCGAAGAGATCGGGCACCTGGCAGCCGAGCGGACCGTGGCCCAGCTGGGCGCGCGCAAACCCCCCACCGGGGCCTATCCGGTGGTGTTTGACGAACGGATTGCCAGCACCCTGATCGGTCACCTGTTGATGGCCGCCAATGGCGCGGCGGTGGCGCGGGGATCGTCGTGGTTGCTGGGGCGCGAAGGGGCACAGGTGTTGCCCAGGGGCCTGTCGGTCATCGAAGACCCGCATCGCCCGCGCATTTCCCTGTCACGCCCCTATGACGCCGAAGGCCTGCCCACCGCGCGGCGCGCGATTGTTGACGACGGCGTGCTGACCGGCTGGACCCTTGATCTGGCCACGGCGCGCAAACTGGGGCTGACCTCGACGGGCAATGCCAGGCGCAGCGCGGGCTCGTCACCGTCTCCGGGCAACTGGAGCATCGCGCTGACCCAGGGCACGCAAAGCCGCGCCGGGTTGCTGCGCGATATGGGCACCGGGCTGCTGGTGACGGGCATGATCGGATCAACCATCAATCCCAACACCGGGGATTATTCGCGCGGCGCGAACGGATTCTGGGTGGAAGGCGGCGAAATCTGCTATCCGGTGCATGAATGCACGATTGCGGGCAGTCTGCCCGAGATGTTGGCCGGAATGATCCCCGCCAACGATGCGCGCGGCTGGCTGTCGCGCGTGGTGCCGTCTGTCCTGATCGAAGGGTTGACCCTTGCCGGCGCATGATCTGCCCCTTCTGATCGAGGCCGCCCGCGCGGCGGGTGATCTGGCCTGTCGATATAGCGGGTCCAACACCGAGCGCTGGGACAAGCCGGGCGGTGCAGGCCCGGTGACCGAGGCTGATATCGCGGTGAATGATCTGCTGGACCACCACCTGCGAGGGGCGCGACCCGACTATGGCTGGCTGTCTGAGGAAAGCAAAGACACGCCCGACCGGCTGAGTGCCCAGCGGGTGTTTATCATCGACCCGATCGACGGTACGCGCAGCTTTATCGAAGGCTCCAGAACCTGGGCGCATTCGATTGCCGTGGCCGAACAGGGCCGGGTGACGGCCGCCGTGATCTACCTGCCCCAACGCGACAAGCTCTATGCCGCCGCTGCGGGGCAGGGCGCGACACTGAATGGCGCGGCCATCCGCACCAGTGCCCGCACCGACCTGACGGGCGCACAGATGCTGGCGGCCCGCCCCACCGATGACGCTAAAAACTGGCAGGCCGACGTGCCGGACTACACCCGCGCCTACCGCCCCTCGCTGGCCTATCGCCTCAGCCTTGTGGCCGAGGGCAAGTTCGATGCCATGCTGACCCTGCGCAAGACCTGGGAATGGGATATTGCCGCGGGCGATCTGATCCTGCGCGAAGCGGGGGCTGTTGCCTCGGATCGCGCGGCGCAGCCTTTGTTGTTCAACAATCCGACCCCCAAACTGGACGGCGTCGTGGCCGCCAATCCGGCGCTGCACGCGGCCATTACGGGCGCGTTGGCGTGATCGCGAAGTCAGACAACCTGACCGGCGCAGTGCTGATGATGGCCTCGATGGCCTGTTTTGTCGTCAACGACACGATGATGAAACTGATGTCGGGCGAGGTGCCGCTGTATCAGATCCTGTTCCTGCGCGGCATTCTGACGTCGATTGCCGTTGGCTTTATGGCCTGGAAAATGAAGGCGCTGCACCTGCGGCTGCCACGCCGGGATGCGGTGCTGGTGTTCTGGCGGATGTGGGCCGAAATCGGTGTCGCCTATTTCTTCCTGACCGCCCTGTTCAACATGCCGATGGCCAATCTCATGGCGATCCTGCAAGCCTCGCCGCTGACCATCACGCTGTGTGCTGCCTTCTTGTTTGGCGAACGCGTCGGGTGGCGGCGATTGCTGGCCATTCTGGTGGGATTTGTCGGTGTGTTGCTGATCGTGCGACCGGGAACCGACGGGTTCACCATCTACTCGGTCTATGGCCTTGCGGCAGTGGCCTGTATCACGGTGCGCGATCTGACCACCCGCAGGCTGTCGCCTGAAACACCGTCCATGCTGGTCACGCTTGTCACCTCGGTGTCGGTCATGGTGGTGTTCGGACTGGCCAGCCTCGGGGCCGAGTGGGTGTCGATGGGCGTGGCCAACAGCGGGCTGACCGTCGGAGCAGCGGCTTTCGTGATCGGCGGCTATCTGTTCTCGATCATGGTGATGCGCGTGGGCGAGATCAGCTTTGTCGCCCCGTTCCGCTATGCCGGGTTGATCTTTGCGCTGGTGCTGGGCTGGCTGGTGTTTTCGGACTGGCCCGATCCCCTGACGCTTCTGGGCGGCACGATCGTGGTCGGATCGGGGCTGTTTATGCTGTACCGAGAGGCGCGATTGGGCGCGAAAACAACTGCTTCACATGTGCCTCGTCGACATTAAAACTCTGCTGGAACAGCGCCCGCTGAGCATCCGTTAACGGCTTGAACGTGCCGGATTTGTAATTGGCCGCCGAGTCATTGTCGTCATGTTTTGCGCGCAGATACATGTGCGGATGCGGGTTGATCATCGTGGGCATATGGGTGTGCAGCTTGTGATGGGCATAGTTCATCACCGTCTTGCGATCACCGGGACGGAACAGAACCGCCAGCCCACAGGCCCAGAACGACGATTGCACCTCTTCGGCAAGAATGCCGTCTTTGGACAGCATGACGGAATAGCCTTTGCTGAACTCAAAGGCGATGTTCTTCCAGTTTTTGCGCATCGGGCCGGTGTGGCGGGCGAACCAGCGGGCCGAGCGGATGAATTGCAATGACACCGCATCGTCATCGTCCAGACGGAACTGGATGGATTCCTCTTTATCCTCGCCCAGTTCTTCCTTGATGGCGATCTGCATGGCGGTGCGGTGTTTCATCGGTTCCCTGGCGATGATCTTGATCTGCGGGATATCCGCCGTGATATCATGCAGCCGGTCGCGATACATCTTGGGCAGGCTGTCGCCCACCAGCACCAGAAAGGTGAATCGCTGTTCTTTCTGGGCGCGGATCGAGGGCAGGGTCAGCGCCTCGAAATGGCGAAACCGCAGCTCCATCCGGTCAGCGGCGTAAAGATAGGCTTCGCGCTCGGCCACGCTGTCATGCATGCGTTTGAACCCGCCAAGGGCAGGATAGGAGAAACGGCAAATTCCGACGATTTTCACTCTGCTCGCGCCTCGCGTCTTTGGGGCAGGATCGCAAATGCCGGGAATGGCGGCAAGGCGCAATTCATCCCCTGGCGGGGAGGGGCACCCAATGGCAGTGATAAATTCGATGCGGGCCTTATTATGTCCAGGCCCCTTAACAAGACCACCTTCTGTGGTACACATTTTGCCAAGCCATTGGGGATGCGTATTATGGACGACTATGATCTGGGACCGTTCTCGCGGAAAATCACAACCAGGTCTGTCGATGCGCAGCTCTGGTTTGATCGCGGTCTGGTCTGGACCTACGCCTACAACCATGAACTGGCAGTCAAGTGTTTCCACAAAGCGCTGGATCACGATCCTGACTGCGCGATGGCCCATTGGGGCGTCGCCTATGCCATCGGACCCAACTACAATTTTGAATGGTGGATGATGGATCCCGCCACCAAGGAAAACGCGCTGGGCACGGCCTATGATCACACCCAAGCGGCTCTGAGCCTTGTCGACAACATTTCTGACGTGGAACACGCCCTCATCACGGCGCTGCCCACCCGGTATCCTCAACGCACACCGATCAAGGATCAAAAACCCTGGAATGATGACTACGCAGCGGCGATGAAACAGGTCTATAGCAGCTTCCCGGATGATCTTGAGGTCGCCACGGTCTATGCGGAATCGATCCTGAACCAGACGCCCTGGAAAATGTGGGACATCCATAACAACACCGCCGCGGAGGGTGCCAATACACTCGAAGCGCAGGCGGTACTGGAGAAATTCGTCGATACGCCGGGGGGCCGTGTGCATCCCGGGATATTGCATCTTTATGTTCACCTGATGGAAATGTCGCCGACCCCGGAAAAGGCGCTTGTCGCATGTGATCATCTGCGTGAACTGGTCCCCGACGCAGGGCACCTGGTTCATATGCCGACCCATATCGATATCCAGTGCGGCGAATACCGTGACGTCGTGTACTGGAATTTAAAGGGTGTCGAGGCAGACCTGAAAGTGACGCAAGAGCAGGGAAGACTGAATTTCTACACGGCTTACCGGATTCATAATTACAAATTTGCCGTTTATGGCGCGATGTTTCTGGGTCAATACGCACCAGCGATTTCAGCAGCAGAAGATATCCAGAACGAAGTGCCCGAAGAGCTTTTGCGCATCGAGAGCCCCCCGATGGCGGATTTCATGGAAAGCGATATCTCGACGAAAACCCATGTCCAGATCCGCTTTGGGCGCTGGCGGGATATCATTGCCGAACCTTTGCCCGAGGATCAGGACCTGTACTGCTATACCACCGCGATACTGCACTATGCCAAAGGCGTGGCACATGCCGCCTTGGGGGAAGTGACACAGGCCGATGCCGCCCGGCAGGCTTTCATGACCGCACGCACGAACGTCCCGGACAGCCGCTACATGCATAACAATCGCTGTATCGACCTTCTGGATGTGGCCGAGCAGATGCTTGATGGCGAGATCGAATACCGCAAGGAAAACTACGATCTGGCCTTCTCGCACCTGCGCAAGGCGATAGAACTGGAAGATGCACTGCCCTACGACGAACCCTGGGGCTGGATGCAGCCGGTGCGCCATGCCCTTGGGGCCCTGGCATTGGAACAGGGCCGCGTTGAAGAGGCGGAAAGGGCCTATCGCGAGGATCTTGGTCTGGCGGGCAACCTGCCACGCGCCTGCATTCACCCTGACAATATCTGGAGCCTCAAGGGGCTTGACGCCTGTCTGGACAAACGCGGCGCGGGGGACACGGCCGAGGCCATCATGATCCGTCAACGCCTGAAACTGGCGGCGGCCCGTTCGGACATGCCGGTCGGGGCCTCCTGCCATTGCGCGCAGGCTGCCATGCAGGCCGCCGCCGAGTGATGCTGCCAGATTTTAAGGGGTAAACACCGGCTTGATCATGTTGTAATGCGGATCAAGCGGGTTTCTGTCCTGCGCCCTTGCATCCCGCCCGGCCGCTGTTGACAACGATTCCGACTCCGCCTATACGCGCCACATCTCGGTCAGGGGGTCGCCCCAAAGCCGATATCAGAACTGTAATGGTCAAGATCCGGGCACCTTAATTCGCTCCGATCCTCTGGGAACCAGCCGCGTCGTTCGCCTCGGAATGGGAACGATTGCGGTGTTTGCGCTTTGTGGACGCATAAGGTGCCGAAGATGAACCGCACGCGCAATCGTGCACACATGTGTTGAGAGACGGGAAAGAGACCGGAATGCCAACAATCCAACAGCTGATCCGCAAACCGCGGCAGCCCAAAGTAAGAGCCACGAAATCCCTGCACCTGCAGGGTTGCCCGCAAAAACGCGGCGTGTGCACACGCGTCTACACCACGACGCCGAAGAAACCCAACTCGGCCATGCGGAAGGTTGCCAAAGTGCGCCTGACCAACGGGTTCGAGGTGATCAGCTATATCCCGGGCGAAAGCCATAACCTTCAGGAACACTCGGTGGTTCTGATCCGTGGCGGCCGGGTAAAAGACCTTCCCGGTGTGCGTTACCACATCCTGCGCGGCGTTCTGGATACGCAAGGCGTCAAGGATCGTAAGCAACGTCGTTCGAAATACGGCGCTAAGCGTCCTAAGTAAGGAGATCGGTAGATGTCACGTCGTCACGCCGCAGAAAAACGCGAAGTCCTGCCCGACGCCAAGTTCGGCGACCGCGTTCTGACCAAATTCATGAACAACCTGATGATCGACGGCAAGAAATCTGTCGCCGAAACCATCGTCTACAACGCGCTGGACCGCGTCGAAGACAAGATCAAGCGCGCGCCGCTTGAAGTCTTCCACGAGGCGCTGGACAACATCCAGCCCTCCGTCGAGGTGCGTTCGCGCCGCGTTGGGGGTGCCACCTATCAGGTGCCCGTCGAAGTGCGCCCCGAGCGCCGTCAGGCCCTGGCCATTCGCTGGCTGATCACCGCCTCGCGCGGTCGCAACGAGAACACAATGGAAGAGCGCCTTGCAGGTGAACTTCTGGACGCTGTGAACTCGCGCGGCTCGGCCGTGAAAAAACGCGAAGACACTCACAAGATGGCCGAGGCAAACAAAGCCTTCAGCCATTACCGCTGGTAAATTCCTTAGAGGCAAAATTCCAATGGCACGCGACTATCCGCTCGAACGCTACCGCAACTTCGGCATCATGGCCCATATCGATGCAGGCAAAACCACCTGCAGCGAACGGATTCTGTATTACACCGGCAAATCCCACAACATCGGTGAGGTCCATGATGGGGCCGCCACCATGGACTGGATGGAGCAGGAGCAGGAACGCGGGATCACCATCACCTCGGCGGCGACCACCACTTTCTGGGAACGCACCGAAGATGGCGAAACGCCGGATTCCGAAAAGCACCGCCTGAACATCATCGACACCCCCGGCCACGTGGACTTCACCATTGAAGTTGAACGCTCACTGGCGGTTCTCGATGGGGCCGTTTGCGTTCTGGATGCCAATGCCGGTGTCGAGCCGCAGACCGAAACCGTCTGGCGTCAGGCCGACCGTTACAAGGTGCCGCGCATGGTGTTCGTCAACAAGATGGACAAGATCGGTGCCGACTTCTTCAACTGTGTTGCGATGATCGAAGACCGCACCGGCGCGCGCGCCGTACCCGTCGGTATCCCGATCGGTGCCGAAACCGAGCTGGAAGGCCTGGTTGATCTGGTCACCATGGAAGAGTGGCTGTGGCAGGGTGAAGATCTGGGCGCGTCCTGGGTCAAAGCTCCCATTCGTGACAGCCTCAAGGACATGGCCGAAGAATGGCGTGGCAAGATGATCGAAGCGGCCGTCGAAGAAGACGACGACGCGATGATGGAATACCTGGAAGGCAACGAGCCTGACGTGCCAACCCTGCGCGCTTTGCTGCGCAAAGGCACTCTGGCGCTGCATTTCGTGCCGGTTCTGGGTGGCTCTGCCTTTAAAAACAAGGGCGTACAGCCTCTGTTGAACGCTGTGATCGACTATCTGCCCAGCCCGCTGGACGTTGTCGATTACATGGGCTTCAAACCCGGTGACGAAACCGAGACCCGTGACATTGCCCGCCGCGCGGATGATGACATGGCCTTCTCGGCGCTGGCGTTCAAAATCATGAACGACCCGTTCGTGGGTTCGCTGACCTTCACACGCATCTACTCGGGCGTGCTGAACAAAGGCGACACGCTTCTGAACTCGACCAAAGAGCGTAAAGAGCGCGTTGGCCGGATGATGATGATGCACTCCAACAACCGCGAAGAAATCACCGAAGCGTTTGCGGGTGACATTATTGCGCTGGCCGGTCTGAAAGACACCACAACCGGGGACACGATCTGCGCGGTCAACGATCCGGTGGTTCTGGAAACCATGACCTTCCCCGATCCTGTGATCGAGATCGCCGTGGAGCCCAAGACCAAGAACGACCAGGAAAAAATGTCGCAAGGCTTGGCCCGTCTGGCCGCAGAAGACCCCTCCTTCCGTGTGGAAACTGATCTCGAAAGCGGTCAGACCATCATGAAAGGCATGGGCGAACTGCATCTCGACATTCTGGTGGATCGCCTCAAGCGTGAATTCAAGGTCGAAGCCAATATCGGTGCCCCGCAGGTGGCTTACCGCGAGACCATTGGTCACGAGATCGAACACACCTACACCCACAAGAAACAGTCGGGTGGCTCGGGTCAGTTCGCCGAAGTGAAAATGATCATCTCGCCGACAGAAGCGGGCGAAGGCTATTCGTTTGAAAGCCGCGTTGTTGGTGGGTCGGTGCCCAAGGAATACATTCCGGGCGTTGAAAAAGGCATCAACTCGGTCATGGATAGCGGCCCGCTGGCTGGCTTCCCCGTGATCGACTTCAAAGTCGCGCTGATCGACGGGAAGTTCCACGATGTGGACTCATCGGTCATGGCCTTTGAGATCGCAGGCCGGATGTGCATGCGCGAAGGTCTGAAACGTGCGGGCGCGAAGCTGCTTGAGCCGATCATGAAAGTCGAAGTGATCACACCGGAAGATTACACCGGCGGGATCATCGGCGATCTGACATCGCGTCGTGGCCAGGTCTCGGGGCAGGAACCCCGCGGCAACGCCATCGCGATCAACGCCAACGTTCCGCTGGCCAACATGTTCGGCTACATCAACACGCTGCGCTCCATGTCTTCGGGCCGCGCGCAGTTCACGATGCAGTTCTCGCATTACGATCCCGTACCGCAGAACATCAGCGAAGAAATTCAGGCCAAATACGCATAACCCGGGTGGCGGGATGACGTCCCGCCCTACCCACCACCGTAGGGTGGGGTTTCACCCCACCGCCCAGACAAAGAAAGAGGAGCCAACATCATGGCAAAGGAAAAGTTTGATCGCTCAAAGCCGCATGTGAACATCGGCACGATTGGGCATGTTGACCACGGCAAGACGACGCTGACGGCTGCGATCACGAAGTATTTCGGTGATTTCAAGGCGTATGACCAGATTGACGGCGCGCCCGAGGAAAAGGCCCGCGGGATCACCATCTCGACGGCGCACGTGGAATACGAGACCGACGCGCGTCACTATGCGCATGTCGATTGCCCCGGCCACGCCGACTACGTCAAGAACATGATCACCGGTGCGGCGCAGATGGACGGCGCGATCCTGGTTGTGAACGCGGCTGACGGCCCGATGCCCCAGACCCGCGAGCACATTCTGCTGGGCCGCCAGGTGGGCATCCCGCACATGGTCGTTTACATGAACAAGGTCGATCAGGTTGACGATGACGAGCTGCTGGAGCTGGTGGAAATGGAAATCCGCGAGCTGCTGTCGGCTTACGAATATCCCGGCGACGACATTCCCGTGATCCCCGGCTCGGCCCTGGCCGCTCTGGAAGGTCGCGACGAGGCGATTGGCGAAGAGTCGATCCGCGCGCTGATGGCGGCTGTGGATGAGTATATCCCGACCCCGGCCCGCGCGATTGATCAGCCCTTCCTGATGCCGGTCGAGGACGTGTTCTCGATCTCGGGCCGCGGCACGGTTGTGACCGGTCGGGTCGAGCGCGGTGTGATCAATGTGGGCGACGAGATCGAAATCGTCGGCATCCGCGACACCACCAAGACCACCTGCACCGGTGTGGAAATGTTCCGCAAGCTGCTGGATCGCGGCGAAGCGGGCGACAATATCGGCGCGCTGCTGCGTGGTGTGGACCGTGAAGGTGTTGAGCGTGGCCAGGTTCTGTGTAAGCCCGGCTCGGTGACACCGCACACCAAGTTCGAGGCCGAGGCGTATATCCTGACCAAGGAAGAGGGTGGCCGTCACACGCCGTTCTTCGCCAACTACCGTCCGCAGTTCTACTTCCGCACCACCGACGTGACCGGCACGGTGAACCTGCCCGAGGGCACGGAAATGGTGATGCCCGGCGACAACCTGAAGTTCGAAGTTGAACTGATCGCGCCGATCGCCATGGAAGACGGCCTGCGCTTCGCCATCCGCGAAGGCGGCCGCACCGTCGGCGCCGGCGTCGTGGCGAAGATCATCGAGTAGTTCAGCTACATACCGGTTTGAAAGGGCGTCCTTCGGGGCGCCCTTTTTCGTTATATCACCGCTTTATGGGCTTGTTTGGGGCCAGATGGGTCAATCTGCCGCGCCTCTGAGGCGGCCATGCTCCGCCCCATTCTCGGCCTTTTCTTGCGGTTTGTGCCTTGAGATTGCAGGACGCTGGCCCGGATTTTCCTATAGGAAACAACGGGACATCCCGGCCTTTTGCACGTGCAGCATCGGTTCGGCATACAACGGTATTCCGCTAAGCTATTGATATATTGATATTTTTTAATTTTTCCCCACTGTAGAAGCACCATCAGGAGGGACAAATGGATCAGATGAACATAATTGCCTGGGAAGGCCGGACAGAAACCCTCAGCGGGTGCATCAGCCAGGGGCAAGCCGCGCAGATCCATGCCACGTTGGGCAAGCCCGGCACCCCCAAACCGACCGCAGGTAAAGCCATGCCGCAGCTATGGCACTGGTGCGCCTTTCCGCCCGTGGTGCCGATGAATGAGCTGGCCTGCGACGGGCATCCCCTGCTGGGTGATTTTTTGCCGCCGATGAAACTGGAACGCCGGATGTGGGCCTCGGGCCGTCTGACCTTTGGAGCGCCCTTGCGTGTGGGCGAACAGTTCACTCGCCGCTCGACCATCGCGAAAGTGTCCGAAAAAGAGGGCGCGGCGGGGCCGATGGTATTCGTCACCGTTGATCATCAGATTTACGGCGACCGGGGGCTGGTGATCGAAGAACAACAGGACATCGTGTATCTGGCCATTCCCGACGCGTTCAGCCCGCCAAAAAAGCAGCCACTGCCCAAGACACCGGTGTTGCATCAAATCGCCGAGGCGTCCGAGGCGCTGTTGTTCCGCTATTCCGCGATCACCTTCAACGCCCACCGCATTCATTATGATCTGCCCTATGCGCAAGACGTTGAAAACTACCCCGGCCTTGTCATTCACGGGCCCCTGCAGGCGATGTGGCTGATCGAGGCCGCGCGTGCCCACCGGGGCCGCCTGCCACAGCATTTCGATTTTCGCGGTGTGCATCCCTGTCTTCTGACCCCGGGTGAATCGCGCAGGCTGGATATCATGGGGATCGAAGAGAACCCCTGTGCCCTTGACCTTTTTGTCGGTCAGGCCGGGCATCAGACGATGCAGGCCACAGCCATCTGGGAGGAAACACAATGAACAGAATTCTTGATGGAATGCGTGTTGTTGAAAGCTCGGCCTTTGTGGCGGTTCCACTGGCTGGCATGACCCTGGCCCAGATGGGGGCCGAGGTGATCCGCATTGACCGCCTTGAGGGCGGCCTTGATGCAGGCCGCCTGCCGCTTGCCCCGTCGGGAGACAGCCTGTTCTGGGCGGGCCTGAACAAGGGCAAGAAATCCATCGCGGTCGATATGCGCAACCCCGAGGCGCGCGATCTGATCACCCAGTTGATCACGGCTCCGGGCAAGGATGCGGGCCTGTTCATGACCAACCTGCGCGTGCCCGGCTTTACCGATTACAAAACCCTCAGCGCACAGCGCCCCGATCTTATCATGGCCACGCTGACCGGTGATCGCCACGGCAATCCACAGGTGGATTACACGGTGAACCCCGCCATTGGCATCCCCGCCATGACCGGCCCCGAGGGTCATGACGACCCTGTCGCCCATGCGCTGCCCTGCTGGGATCTGATCGCTGGTCACCAGATGGTGTCGTCGCTTCTGGCCGCTGAACGTCATCGTCTGCGCAAGGGCGCGGGCCAGGAGGTTGTGATGTCGCTGAAGGATATCGCCGCTGCCACGATCGGTCATCTGGGTATGATTGGCGATGCGGTGATCAACGACAATGACCGCGAGAAATCCGGCAATGCGCTATATGGGGCCTATGGGCAGGATTTCGTCTGTGCCGATGGGCAGAGGGTGATGGTCATTGGCCTGACGGATGGTCAGTGGAAAGGCCTGCTGAAGGTGACCGGCACGACCGAGGTGATGGCCAAACTTGGAAAACGTTTGGGCCGTGACATGAATGACGAGGGAACCCGCTGGGACCTGCGTCATCAGATCACCGGCATTCTTGCGCCGTGGTTCGCATCGCGCCGGGTTGAAGAGTTTGCCTCTGACTTCGAGGCCCGTGGTCTGACCTGGTCAGTGTTCCGGACGGTCAAAGAGGCGGTTCGGCAAGATCCCGATCTGAGCGAGGCAAATCCGATGTTCTCGATGGTTGATCAGCCGGGCATGGGGCGCTTCCCAGTGCCGGGTTATCCGGCCGAATTTGGCAGCCACGGGCGGTGCAAGCCCGCCCCCGCGCCGCGACTGGGCGAACACACCGAAGAGATTTTGGGCGATGTGATCCGTCTGTCAGATGGCGAGATCGGGCAGTTGTTTGACAAGGGTATTGTGCAAGCCCTGGACACAGCCGCCCCAAATGTCCGTCGCTCTGCCGCCTGACCGGCCCCGGACAGCAGATCAGGTGGTTCGCCTGACATCACTGGGACCAAGGCCCTTATGAAAAAAACCACCCCCGCTGGCACATATCGGGGTGGTTTTTAGGTTTTTTGAGTTCATCTCTTGCGGTCGGGGTCATTCCCAGCAGCTGACCAGCACCGTCATGTTGGACGCTTTACGGGTCAGTGCCTCGGGCGCGATCTGGGTGCTGTCGGTGGCCGCCGCAGGCGTGACACCGGCCTGCTGAAGCACCTGAGCCACTGCATCGGCATTGGCTGCAAAGCTAACCCCCTCGGGCAGTTGCCGCCCTTCGCTGGGGGCAGGCAACAGCATTCCCAACACGCCACCGGTGGTATCTACAACCGGGCCACCCGCATCGCCATCAAGGGCCGCAAGCGCCAGTCGTTTCTGTTCAACCTCGCCGTTCAACCCTTTCACATCTGCCAGCCGACCAAAAGTCAGCGTGGGCGCGCCCAACACCCCACCGTAGGAATAGCCCGCAACGGCCACATCCGATTGCAGGCGCGGCGCGGCCATTTGAAACGCCGCCACGGCCATCGGGGCCAACTTGTCGATCGGACGCAACACCGCGATGCCAAGGCCTGGGTCATTGGCGGCCACTTCGGCTTCGTAAATCTCGTCCAGGGTGATGCGCCCACAGTTGGCAACAACCTCGGAGATGGTCACAACCATGCCTGCGGGATCCACGAAAAAGCCCGAGCGGGACAGTTTCGGGCGGCGAATTTCCAGCCCCGAGACCAGATCGATGCTCTGGGTCTCCAGCGTGCCCGCGGCAGCATCCAGCACACCGTCTATTCGTTGGAAACTTTCCTGCATCTCGCCCAGCAGGCGGGTGCGGCGTTCCTCGTCGCCCGCAGGCCAGATCAGGGTAAAGCCCTTGATCTCACCGTCTTTCAGCCACGCCTGGGTCTGCGATATTTTCAGCGCGCTTTCCCCGATCAGCACGAACGAGCTTTCTTTCAGTTCGCGCGGCCCGGTTTCGGGTACGATTTCGAGCGTCTGCATAATATCATACAGCCCGCCCAGCGTCTTTCTGTCGCCCTGCTGGCTGATCAGCAGCACCTTGGCGTCGATATCGCCGGTCGATGTGAATTGCGCAAACGGGCTTTCGTAGCGATCAAAGCTGACCACCTCGGTCGGCAGTTGCATTTCAATGCCCACGGCGTCGTCACGAACCAGTTTCAGGCCCAGACCATCCAGCACAGCATTATACTGACGCAGCAGTTCGGCCCGTTGTTTGGTGGTCAGGATGCCGGTAGGTTCAAACGCATTGGCCTCTTGCCAGTTGGCCATGGCGTTGCGGGTGCCCCGGCCATAGGCGGCATCAATCGCCCCGTTATAGAACCCGGCCCATTGCAGGGCGACCTGTAGCCCGGCGCGCTCGTCACGGGTCAGTTGAGCTTCGCTGGCGCGGGCCTCGCGCGGGGTTTCATCGGCAGGCGCGGGTTCGGGGGTTGGATCAACCTGAACGGTGTCGGTATCGGGCTGGGTTGCCTCGGGTTGGGTTGTGTCTGTTTCGGGTTGGCCAATATCAAGGGTTGGCCGGTTCAGAAGATTGGCCCCCACGGGCCAGAATTGCTGTTGATAATCCGAACTTTCCGACAAATAGCTGTCGCGTGGGATTGCCCGGTCCGCGCGCAGTACGCGCAGCAATTGAGCGGCCTGATCCGCCGAGTAAGGGCCAAGCGCAATGGCATACCAGCCACTACCCAGCGAAAATCCGTTCACGTCCGACAGACGCGCGGCATAATTGCGGATGCTGGATTGGGCACGATTCAGGCTGGGCTGTGCCTCGACCTGGATCCACGCGGCGTCTTGGGCCTGAGCAGGGTGGCTTGCTGGGACAAGCAGCGAAATCGAAAAAAACAGTGTAAAAAATACGCGCGTCATTTTGGCTCTTTTGCCCTTCCCTGAAACAGCCCCCGGTTGAGGTTTCATGCTTTTTATCAAATTTGTGGCCGGGTGCATCAGAAATATGCGTTGCGCAGATGGGAATTGTTGCGGCCGTGATGGCCGCGGAGATGGCCCAATCCCGCGATTGACGCTGCCGGGACTGCGCCGTAGGTAGGGGCGGCAGATTTACCGGGCATGGATCAGAGGGCAGCATGGCTGAAACCAGTGCAAAACCGCGCAGTTTCCAGGAAATTATCCTGCGACTGCAAAGCTATTGGGCGGCGCATGGCTGTGCCATCATGCAGCCCTATGACATGGAAGTGGGGGCAGGGACGTTTCACCCGGCCACCACGCTGCGCTCGCTTGGGTCAAAACCCTGGGCCGCGGCCTATGTGCAACCCTCGCGCCGCCCCACCGATGGGCGTTATGGCGAGAACCCCAACCGGCTCCAGCACTATTATCAGTACCAGGTGCTGATCAAACCCAGCCCGCCGGATTTACAGGCGCTCTATCTCGGCTCGCTTGAGGCCATTGGCATCGACATGGCCCTGCACGACATCCGCTTTGTCGAGGATGACTGGGAAAGCCCGACGCTGGGCGCCTGGGGCCTTGGCTGGGAAGTGTGGTGCGACGGTATGGAAGTCAGCCAGTTCACCTATTTCCAGCAGGTCGGCGGGCATGATTG
>Ga0316205_10001778_pt1 | contig 25128 bp, 24 predicted proteins | sample 3monthpyrite_MG_FD_204941 | JGI IMG/M metagenome (GOLD analysis project Ga0316205, IMG submission 204941) | Microbial mat bacterial communities from mineral coupon in-situ incubated in ocean water Damariscotta River, Maine, United States -... | ecosystem: Environmental > Aquatic > Marine >... | reverse complement strand
AGACGACATCAGCGACCCTCAGTCCGGTCAGGTCCACAAAATGGGGGACATGGACCACGGATTGCCAGGTCGGCCACGGCACGATGTTTCCCATGGCCAGCGGCATCTGGCCGGACAGATGGGCCAGAAGCGCGGATTTGCCCGCGCCGTTGGGGCCGATGATGCCCATCGTCTGGCCGGGCTTCAGCGAAAATGAGATGTCGCGCAGGCACCATGTGCCGGGCGTGTGGCCAATCGCGCTGAGGTTCTTTACCGTGTAGGGGCCGGTGGCCGGGGGCGTCACCAGCCGGGGAAGTTCGGGCAGATCCGACAAGTCGCGCGCAGCCCGCCATCCTCGTTTCAAGGCAACGATCCCGGCCCCCAGTTGATCGAACGGTGCCAGAAATCGCGCCAGGAGAACCGTGCTGGCCAATATTGCTCCGGGCGTCAACGCGCCGCGCAGCACCAACAGCGCGGCCAGCGCGATGGTCAGGGATTGCGCATAGATGCGTGCGGTGTTCATTGTGGCGGCGGCGCGCGCGCTGCGGTCTGCCAGGGCCTGCTCCGTGGTGCGCGCGTGGGCGGCATCGGCGGCAAAACTGGCCAGCGAGAGAGGCCCCGGCGACGGTGTATTCGCCGAATGTGCAGGTGGTGCGGGTGGCGACGATCCTTGGCTCCTCCAGCCCCAAACGGCATAGGCGAGACCTGCCAGAGCGAGCGAAATTGCCCACCACCCCAGCATCGGATGAAACAAGAAAAGACCAGCCAGAAACAACGGCGCCCAGGGCAGATCCAAAAGCGCCGCGAGCGCGTTGCTGGCGCAAGCGCCATGCACGTCGTTCAACCGCGCTTGAAGGTTCTGCCGGTGCGGTCCGCCTGTCAATTGGGCCTGGCGGACATGGGGGGCAAGCGCATTTGCCAGCGCAACGCCAAGGTGGGCCAGGATGCGTTTGCGAATGTGATCCAGCACGCCCATGCCGGCCAGGGCAATTGCCAGGAGCACGATCAGGACCAGCAGCGTTTCTTCTGAGCGGCTTCCCAGCACCCGGTCATAAACCTGAAGCGCAAAAAGCGGCGCGGCCAGGGCCAGGATGTTGACCAAGGCCCCAAAGCCGAGCGCGGCGAGGATCGCGACCTTGTGATGGGCCAGATTTCGGCGCAGAACCCCCGGATTTCCCGGGGCAATGTGTTGCGTGTTCAGGTTGGTCATGGCATCCAGCGGGTAGGGCGCCCCGACGATATGCCACAGGGGAGGCTACAACTTGGTTAACGACAGTGCATTTTCTGCCAAAATCGGGCAGGATCGGATTTTTTGGGTACTAGGCAGATGACATCGTATTTCAAGACAATCCTGAAACCCGTGGCATTTGTGGCTCTGGCTATTGGCCTCGCGGGCTGTGCAGCGGGGCCAAATGACGATCCGCTTGAGCCGGTGAACCGGGGGGTGCATGGGGTCAATCTGGCGTTGGATACGGTGGCGCTTCGGCCCGGGTCGCAGGTCTATGGCGCTGTGGTGCCGCAACCTGCGCGCACCGGTGTCAATAATTTCGCCAACAACCTGTCCTTGCCGGGAACGGTGGTGAATGACCTGCTTCAGTTTCGTCTGGAAGATGCATTGCACAACACCACACGTTTTGTCGTGAACACCACCATTGGGCTGGGCGGCTTGTTTGATCCGGCCACGGCGGCTGGCATGGCGGCGCGCCCGAGCGATTTTGGCGAAACGCTGCATGTGTGGGGTTTTGGCGAGGGCGCCTATGTCGAGTTGCCTGTTCTTGGCCCATCGACCACGCGAGATGCCGTCGGGCTGTTGGTGGACAGCGTGTTGAACCCGGTCAATCAGGTGGCCACCGCGCAACAGATGAACGTGATCTGGGGTGTTCGCGCGGCGCAACGGCTGGATGATCGCTTTAGTTTTGGAACAACGGTGGATTCCATCCTATATGATAGTGCAGACAGTTACGAACAGGCGCGTTTGCTGTATCTGCAAAACCGTCGGTTCAAGCTGGGTGATACGGTCGAGGCCGAGGAAGAATTGTATGACCTATATGAAGAAACCTTTGAATAAGCTGACACGCCGCGGCTTTGTGATCGCGGCGGGTGCGACAGGCGCAATTGCGCTGGCCGTCCCCGGGGTGGCCCAGGCGTTTTCAACTGAGAATGCACGCAAGTTGATCGACACCGTGGTGAAGGAAATCAACACCATCATCAATTCGGGCGGTTCCGAGGCGCGGATGCTGCGTTCATTCGAGGGCGTTTTCGGCCGCTATGCCGACGTGACGCGCATTGCGCAGCTTGTTCTAGGGGTGGACGGGCGTAGTGCCAGTGCCAGCCAGAAATCTGCCTTTGCCAGAGCATTCCAGACCTATATGGCACGCAAATACGGGCGGCGGTTCCGTGAGTTCATCGGCGGCCGGATCGAAGTTCAGAGCGCGCGCGCGGTCAAGTCGTTCTATGAGGTTAAATCCCTGGCGATCTTGCAGGGTTCCCGCCCGTTTGATCTGGAGTGGGTGGTGGCAGACGACACCGGAAAATTCATTGACCTCAAGATCGAGGGCATCAGCCTGATCAAGACCGAACGCGCAGAGATTGGCGCCATGCTGGACCAGCGCCGGGGCAATCTGGATCAACTGATCGTCGATATCGTCAAGATCTGAACTGGCGGCGGTTGTAGGGTCGCCAATCTGCAATCTCTGGATAATATTTGGCGCGCCAGCGGGCCACGCGCGGGTTCATCCGGCGGCGCCAAAATCCCGGGAACAAGGCAACAAACCCCATAACGCCATATCCATAGGGCAGTTGCGGTGCGTGGGTCTCTCCGTGATGCTGAAGCAACGGATAGCGGCGTGACGGGTGCATGTGGTGGTCTGCGTGCCGTGGCAAATTGATCAAGAACCAATTGGACGCCCGCTGGGCGCTGTCCCAGGAATGGTGGGCGCCCTGAAGCTCATAGCTGCCGTCGGTCAGTTTTTTGCGAGTCAGGCCGTAATGCTCAATGTAATTGATCAACTCCAGATGCCAGATCGCGACCAGTGCCTGAAAGATGAACAGGGCCAGCCCTTGCCACCCGCCGATCACCAGCGCTGCAAACAAAAAGATCCCCTGCAAGGCCCAATACCGCCAGAACGGGTTTTTGGCGTCCAGGGTTTGGCGATCTGAGCGGTGCATCCTGCGCCTTTCAGCGCGCCAGGCCGAGCGCAGGCCCGCGGGCACAACACGGATTAAAAAGCGCCAGAAACCCTCGCCATAGGGGGCGGTCACGGTGTCGCGGGGGGTGCCGACATGGACATGATGCACCAGCAGGTGTTCCGAGCGAAAATGCGAATACAGAGCGGTCGCCAGAAGCAGATCCGCGCTCCAACGCTCCAGCTTTGAGGGCTGATGCAACAATTCGTGCGCGAACACGATGCCGATCGCCGATGACAATACACCCATGGCAAAGAACAGGGCGAGTTTTTCCCAGATTTCAAGCGACGGGGTGATCGTCGTATAGGCCAGGGCCCAGATCAGCAAAGCGGTTTGTGTAGGTAACCAGAGCAAAGTTGCCAATCGGTGCGCTGTCAGCGCGCGCGTCGGTGTCTGGGGGTCGGCATTCAAGGGCTGAACGCCCAGCACCCGGTCGGCCAGGCTGACACCATACCAGGCGGTCAGCGGCACCAGAAGCGGCGCAAGCCCGCCTTTCAGGCCAGTCCAGACCATCAATGGCACCAACAAATAGGCCGCAAAAAACGGCACCGCGTTTGGCAGGCCACGTGATGGGCGGGCGTTTGTCTGTGACATGGCTAGCTGGTCCATCCTTTCCAGGAAACGGCAAGATCATAGGCTTTGCGCATCGCGGTCGGCAAGTCACCTTGACGAAAATCTGAGGCTTTCACAACCACACCGCCGCAGATCTGGCTGTCGTCTGGAAGGGGCGCGCAATAGATCGCCAGTCTCAAATGAAAATGCGTAAAGGTGTGTCTGGCTTCCAATCCGGTGTCCTGCCATTCCCCTTGGAATGGCGGCGCAAAGGTTGGCGGCCCTTCTTGCCATTGTGTGGTGGGCCACCCAAGCATGCCGCCCAATAATCCCTTTGGGGGGCGTCTCTCCAACAGCCAATCTCCGTCGTGGTTTCGAGCGACATAGACATGCCCAAGGCGAATGGGTTTGGGTTTTTTCGGCGCTTTGCGCGGCAAGGTTTCAGCGGTGCCGCGCGCCGACGCCCGGCACATACGGCGCAGCGGACACAGGCCACAAGCCGGATTGCGCGGGGTGCAAATTGTGGCGCCCAGATCCATCACGGCTTGCGCGTAATCGCCGGCGCGGTCCTGCGGCGTGTGAGTGGCGGCCAGGGCGGTCAATTCTGGTTTGGCACCGGGCAGGGCTGTGTGCACGTCATGCAGCCGCGCCATCACACGCTCGACATTGCCATCGACGACAACCTCGGGGTGTCCAAAGGCGATTGCGGCAATGGCACTGGCCGTATAGGGGCCGATACCCGGCAGGTCGCGCAATCTGGCCGCGGTGGTTGGAAAATCGCCGTTCAATTGGCCCGAGATATGGCGCGCGCAGGCCAGCAGGTTGCGCGCACGGGCGTAATAGCCCAGACCCGCCCATGCGGCCATCACATCAGCTTCATCTGCGGCGGCCAATTGGTGGACATCGGGCCAGTTGCACAAGAATTTCTGGAAATAGGGGCCGACCGTGGCCACGGTTGTTTGCTGCAACATGATTTCGGACAGCCAAACATGATAGGCGGGCGCACGTTTGCCGGCGCGGCTGTCAGCCGGAGGCACGCGCCACGGCAGGCTGCGGGCATGGGTGTCATACCAGTCCAACAGCAATGGCGCGACAATGTCACACAAAGTTTAGTCCTCTTGAGCGATCTTGACGCTGGCGCGCGGGCCATGGGCGTTTATGATAGCGCCAATTGCAAGGAGCGCCAGCGTGCAACACAAGCAAAAACCCAGACGCCCGGGCAAGGGGTTTGAACGGGCCTTCAATCTGGTGTCCCGCCAAATCCGCTCGGCGGGGGAAAGTCGTGGTTTTGCCGAGGCGCGTTTGCTTACCCAATGGGCCGAAATTGCGGGGCCCGAGATGGCCGGCATTTGCCAACCGGTCAAAGTCAGCCACACGCGCGGTGCATTGGGGGCCACGTTGGTGGTGCTGACAACCGGGGCGCAGGCGCCGATGCTGCAAGCTCAGTTGCCCAAGCTGCGCGCCCGCGTCAACGCGTGTTACGGCTATGCCGCGATCGGCCATATCCGGATCACCCAAACCGCCGCAACCGGGTTCTCGGAAGGGAAAATCCAGTTCGCAGCAGCGCCCGCGCCCGCGCCCGTTGAGCCAGCCTCTGATATTGTGGACAGCGCGCGCGAAACCACGGCGGACATTCGCGACAAGAACTTGCAGGCGGCCCTTGAAAGCCTCGGGCGAAACGTTCTAACAAAATCCCGGAAAACAAAGGGGCAGAAGCCATGAACAAGATACTTACCGCCGCGCTTGGCGCCGTTGCATTTGTGCTGATTGGCGGGGGCTTCCTGATTGTTCAACCGCCCAACGTGATTGCCCCGCAAACGCTGAATGCGCAAGCGATCCAGGTGCAGGCCGAGGGTGAGGCACCGGTCATCGAAGATATGATCCTCGGCGATGAGAGCGCGCCGGTCACGGTTGTTGAATATGCGTCGTTCACCTGCCCGCATTGCCGCACATTTCATGAGAATGTCTTTGGGGATCTCAAGGCGAATTATATCGATACCGGCAAAGTGAAATTTGTCTACAGGGAAGTATATTTCGACAAGTTTGGTCTGTGGGCCGGAATGGTGGCCCGCTGCGCGGGACCAGATCGGTATTTTGGTGTTGTGGACCTGTTGTATGAGAATCAGACGGAATGGCTGTCCAGCCGAAATGATGCCCAGATCGCGGCAGATTTGCGCAAGATCGGGCTGACCTCGGGGATCGAGCCGGAAGCTCTGGATGCCTGTCTGGCCGATGGCGCACAGGCGCAGGCCATGGTGGCGGCGTTTCAGGTCAATGCAGAGGCCGATTCGGTGCGCGCCACGCCCACGTTCTTCATTGACGGTGAAAGCTATACCAATATGAATTATGCGGACTTTTCGGCGGTTCTGGACGCGCGTTTGGAAAACTGAGGTGCGCGGCGCACTAGAGGGCCTTCGCGTCGTCGAACTGGCGCGCATTCTGGCCGGGCCGTGGGCTGGCCAGGCGCTGGCTGATCTGGGTGCAGAAGTGATCAAGGTCGAGGCCCCGTCTGGCGACGACACCCGCCAGTGGGGCCCGCCCTTCGTTGAGCGCGACGGCGACCGCACGGCTGCCTATTTCTATGCCTGCAACCGCGGCAAGCAATCTGTCACGGCTGATTTCCGTGACCCGGATGATCTGGCATTTGTCCAAGAGCTGATCGCTGGTGCAGATATCGTGATCGAGAATTTCAAGGTTGGGGGGCTGGCCAAGTTTGGTCTGGATTATGCCTCTCTTGCTGCCGCGCATCCGCGGTTGATCTATTGTTCGATTACGGGTTTCGGCCAGAGCGGCCCCTATGCCAATCGGGCCGGGTATGATTACATCATTCAAGGCATGTCGGGGCTGATGTCCGTGACCGGTGCCGCCGAGGGGCAGCCGCAAAAAGTGGGCGTTGCGGTGACGGATGTCTTTACTGGCATGTATGCCGCGACCGGCATCCTGGCGGCCGTGCATCAGCGCCATGAGACCGGACAGGGCCAGCATCTTGATCTATCGCTGCTGGATGTCGCGGTCTCGGTCATGGCCAATCAGGCGATGAACTACCTGGCCACCGGCACGCCGCCCGGCCGGATAGGCAATACCCATCAAAACCTTGCACCCTATCAGGTGTTTGACTGCTCGGATGGCTGGATCATCATCGCTGTCGGCAATGACGGGCAGTTCGCGCAATTCTGCGCCTTGCTGGGGATGGCCGAGCTGGCACAGGATCCGCGGTTTGCCACGAATTCAGACCGGGTGGGCAATCGTCAGGCCTTGACCGAGGTCCTGACCGCTCAAACGACACGCTGGAGCCGTGATGCACTATTAGTCGCCTGCGAAAACGAGGGTGTTCCCGCCGGTCCGATCAATGACATGCAACAGGTTTTTGACGACCCTCAGGTATTGGCGCGGGAGTTGGTGGATAGCAGCGGCGCGGTCGCGGTGATGCGAGGACCGATTCGCGGCAGCAAGATGACCCGGCCAGCCGCAGTGGCGGCACCTGTGTTGGGCGCTGACAATGCGCGGTTCAAAAAGACCTAGCCCTGCCGATTTGCAGGGGGACGCGGCAAGCCGGCCAGCGCATCCGGATCGTCAAAGGTCAGACGCACTGGCAACGTCAGCACTTCGGCACGCATGGACGGCGGCAATCGCACCGCATCTTTCTCGGTCGTGACCAGTTGCGCGCCTTTCAGCTCGGCCTCTTTGCGCATGCGCAGCAACAAGGCGTTGGTCAGCGGTTGATGGTCATCCAGACTGATGGTTTGCACCAGTTCTGCGCCCAATCCTCTTAGCGTTGCAAAAAACTTGGCGGGCCGCCCGATCCCGGCAAAGGCCAGGACACGGTGGCCTTGCCAGTCCATGCCCATCTCAAGCGGCGCCAGATGCGCGTTTTTGTTGGGCAGAGTGCCAAGCGCGGGCCAATCCTGGCGTACTTTGGCTTGCGCGTCGCGCGGGCCAATGATGACGACCAGATCCGCGCGGGCCAAACCGGTCTCGACGGGCTCTCGCAAGGGGCCGGCCGGGGCTACACAGCCGTTTCCAAATCCGACCTCTGCATCGACCACGATGATGCTGAAGTCCTTATGGAGGGCCGGATTCTGGTGGCCATCATCCATGATGATCACCGCGGCCCCCGCCTCTTGCGCCAGGCGCGCGGCCTCTACACGATCCGGGCAGACCCAAATCCGGGTGAAAGCGGCAATGAGCAACGGCTCATCCCCGACCATGGCCGCAGACATACGGGCGGGGTCGACCTCGGTCGCCGCCCGCACCGAGCCACCATATCCGCGCGAGATCACGAAGGCCCGGATGCCCAACTGAGCGTAATGCTGCACCAGGGCGATGACGGTCGGGGTTTTTCCTGTGCCGCCCAGATTGATGTTGCCCACGCAGATTACAGGCACATCGGCCTGATATTCTGACTGCCGGGCGACGCGCCGCGCCGTGGCGCGGGCAGCCAGCGCGCCCATGGGGCCCAAGGCGCGGGCCATGAAACCAGGATTTTGCGGCGGATTTGACCAGAATTTTGGAGGTTTCATCCCGCGGGCCTTTCGGTGATCGGCAGGTGCTGGGCCACCATGTCGGAGATATGGCTGATGGCCTGTGCGGCTGTGGTGCTGACTTGCCAGGCTCGGTGGACCATCTCTGCGGCGGCGTCCGGTGCCATGAGGGTTTCAACCGCATAGGCCAATTCGCCAGAATGGCTGACCATTCGCGAAGCCCCCGACGCGGTCAGGCGGGCATAGGCCAGCGGGTGTGTGCTGATCTGCGGGCCATGGATGACCGCCGATCCCAACGCGGTCGCGTCAAAGGGGTGCGGGCTGTTGTCTTGGGGCCCGGCCAGGGTTTGGCCTATGAAAGTCAAAGGTGAAATACGAAACCAGAGCCCCAGTTCCTCCTGTGTATCGGCCAGATAGATGTGCGTCTCCGAGCTAGGTTCCTCACCAAGGGAGCGGCGGCAGAAATTGGCATCTTGTTCTGACAGGAACGTCGCCATGGCGTCGCTGTCGTCAAGATTGGCCGGCACGACGATCAGGATCAGCCGATGGGCGCGCCGCAGCACCTGCGCGTGGGCGGCGCTGACGGATTGCATCTCATCAAGATTGATCTGGGCGGCCAGCCAGATGGGTCTGGTTGACAGCAAATCGGCAAAATGATTTCGCTCGCCGCTGTTGACGGGCAAGCATTTTCGCGCAGGCTCTAGCATGCCGACCTGATGCAGCCTGTCTTTCGCAACCCCGGACCGCAGGGCGGCCTTTGCCTGGCCCGGTTCGCTGACCGCCACGGACAGGAAGTTGCGCAATGCCGGGTTGCCGACCAGGCGTTGTATCAGCCCACCCTTCAACGCCACGGAAATAGAGCCGCTGTCCACCAGATGCAGCGGCACGCCTTTGGTGGCGCAATTGCGCAGCAGGAGCGGGCGCAGCGCGCCGTCCAGCCAGATGCAAACAGCCGGAGACCATTTCTTGAGAAAGGCTGCGATGGGTTCCGCGCTTTCGTCAGGCAGGGCAGCTGTCTGCGCCAGATGCCCAAGTGCGACGGGTGCCGCATGCGTCTGGGTCAGCAAGATTTCAACAGAAGGCGCCCGGTCGAAAATGGCGTCACACACCTGAGAAACCACGGCCGCATCGATCCGGTCGGGAAGGTGCAGCCATACGACCTTGGGCAAAGGATGCGCCATGATAAGTGGCTACGCGCCTAATTCTTCGGTCGAGGATGCGGCGGTTTGCTCATCACGCAACCGGTGCAGATGGGCGATGAAATAGCGCGCATGGGCATTGTCGATGGTTCGATAGGCTTCGGCTTTCCAGGCATCATAGGCGCTGGCGTAATCGGGGAAAATACCCACGACATGGATGTCGTCCACGTCGCGAAATGTGGTGCTGTCGGGTGAAACCAATTCGCCACCAAAAACCAAATGCAGACGTTGTGTCATCAAAAATGTCCCAATTCTTTCAAGATTTGCGCCAACCTAAACCCCCGCGCGATCAGGTCAAGCACCGCTGGCCGAATTTGCCAATTGACCCAGAATGCCCTGATGCACCCCGCCTGCCGCCGCCAGCATGCCGTCAATCTTGGGCGTGGGGTTGTTGAACCTCGCCGGCAGACCGTTTTGATCACTGACGATGGCGCCTGCCTCATGGGCGATCAGGTGGCCTGCGGCGACATCCCATTCCCAGGTGGGGCGCAATGTCAGCATCGCGTCAAAGGCACCTTCGGCCACCAGTGCCAATCGGTAGGCCAGCGAGGACCGGAAATGCCGGGCCAGTGGCGGTGTGCCATGGTGCCAGTTGCGCGCGTCAAAATTCGGACGTGCCGCCAAGACGGTGGCCCCGTCTATTGCGGTTGTGGCCGAGGCCGATATTGCGCGGTCGTTCAGCGTGGCGCCTTTGCCGGTTGCCGCCAGATACAGCTTGTCGTGAACTGGCAGATAGATGGCCGCCGCTGTCGGTTTTCCACTGGTCACCACGGCCAGGGAAATGGCCCAGGTCTTTTCCCCGGCGACAAATGATCGAGTGCCGTCGATTGGGTCGACGATAAACACTTGATCCTGGTCCAGCCGCGCCGGTGTGTCCTCGGTTTCCTCGGACAACCAGCCGAATTGCGGACGGGCGGCCATGAGCCGCGATTTTACATGGTCATCGACCGCCAGGTCGGCTTCGGTCACGGGGCCGGCCCCATGGCCCTTGTCCCAGACCTGCGCGCCCTCGCGCCAGAACCCGCGCGCTATGTCGCCTGCTTCCAGGATGGTGTCCCGCAAGAGCGTCAGGTCGTTCGACATCACGCCCCTGCCAGCGTCATGCCATCTATCAAAATGCTGGGCACCACGCGGGACAGATGCGCCCGCCCGTCATTGGCGATTTGCATGGCAGGCAGCATCTGCAACAGATTTGAGGCTATCGTACACTCGTTGACCGGGTATTTTGCCTCACCGTTTTCCACCCAAAAGCCGGAGGCCCCGCGCGAATAATCGCCGGTTGTCGGATTGATGGTCGAGCCGATCATCGAGTTCACCCACAGCCCGGTGCCCATGTCGCGCAGCATGTCTTCTAGTGAACGGGTGCCATGCGTCAGGTGTATGTTTCCGGCACTTGGAGAGGGTGGCGCGCTGGTGCCGCGCGCTGCGTTCGCGGTCGAGCGCAGGCCCAGTTTCGACGCGGTCGAGAGGTCCAGGATCCAGCTTTGCAAAACGCCATCGCTGACGATCTTGAGTGGCTGGGTCGCTAGCCCCTCGCCGTCAAAGGGCTTTGATCCGCCAATGCGGGGGCGGTGCGGGTCTTGGGACAGATCAACGCCATCTGGCAAGATCTGTTTGCCCATCAGATCACGTGCCCAGGAACCGCCGCGCGCGATTGTGCCGCCGTTGATCGCCATCAGCAAATGCCCGATCAGCGACGAGGAAATGCGTTCATCGAACAGCACCGGGAAAACGCCCGTCGGCGGCTTGCGGCTGCCCGCGCGCGCCACGGCGCGTTGCCCGGCCAGTGTGCCGATTTCCTCGATCGAAGGCATGTCAGCGGCGTGGGTGCGGCTTTCCCCGGCATAGTCACGCTCCATCGAGCTGCCCTGGCCGGATATGGCGACGGCAGAGACGGAATATGAACTGCGTCCATAGCCGCCCGAAAACCCGTTGGAGGTTGCCAAATGGATATTCTGACGCCCAAAGCCTGCCCCGGCGGATTGCACCTGCTCGACGCCCGGAACCGCGCGCGCCGCAGCCTCGGCGGTCAGCGCCTGTTCCTGCAAATGGGCAGGCTCGGGCTCGGGCGATGGATCCAAGAGGTCAAGCGCGTCTGCGTCCCAGGTTCCTGCCAATTCATTCGCACTGGCCAGCCTGACATGCGGATCAGGCGGCGCGAGTTTTGCCATGGCCACCGCGCGTTCGGCCATTTCAGCAAGGGTTTCGGCATTGGTGTCAGAGGCTGAGACACAGGCCTGATGCTGCCCCACAAGAACGCGCAACCCGATCTCGGTGCCTTCCGAGCGCTCCGCATGTTCCAGCTTGGTTTGCAACACTTCGATGGAAACGGATGTGCCTTCGATGGCAATGGCATCCGCCGCATCCGCACCTGCCGCTTTCGCACAAGACAGCAGGCGTTGGGTCAGATCAGAGAGAGATTGGGACATGGTGCGGGGTTTCCTTGACAGCGGTGCCCTAGAGGTAGTCTGCGACCGCCCTGCCTGCAAGCAATGGCCAAAGAAAAAGGGCCGCCCCGACGGACGGCCCCAAAGGCGAATTCAGTGCAGGCTCAGCGCAATTGCTGACCATTCGCAAAGACGGACCCATCGGGATTGACCTCGATTGTCGAGGTCAGCGCGTCGTCACCGTCGGCGGGGCGCGCGAACAAGCCCAGCATCATGCGTGCGCCCATCGCCTGATCTTGCGGCAGCATCCCCATCTGGCCCAGATTGTCGAGCAACGTATTGATGCCGAACAGATCGAAATTGACCGACCCCGAAGGGGCGGGCAACCCGTCAAAAGTTTCCAGATCGTCATTGTCGAATGAAAAGCTGCCCGACCCTTCGACCGAGGCACCGGCAATGGACAGGGCAATCTCGTTGATGTCCAGGCTATACAATTCGCCCGGGAAAGCATCTTGCATTTCCATGGCGGCCTCTGGGTCAAAGATATTGGCCATCATACGCGCCTTGCCCTTTGTATCGATCACAATCGTTGCCGCATCGCGGGGCAAGACATTGGTCGGATCAAACATCTGCCAGATGAAATCATCCGTGGTCAGGCCGCGCAGCGCCAGCAGCATCTGGAAATCGACCGGTTCCTCGGTCTCGGCCAGCGGGAAGGCAAAGCCAAATTCGCTTTGCTCGATCGACACATTGACAGGTGGGAAAGGCATGTCGCTGGAGGAAAAGGAATACACCGTGTCCGTCGACGTGCCGCCATAAGACAGGCCTTGCTTGCCCAGCGCATAATTCAACGTCTGGCGCGCCGCGGAACCAGTCAGCGCGAAATTGTCACTGCCCTCGGCGGTCATCTGGAAGGTTGTGGCGCCGATCGTTGCATCTGCCGAGCCGCTCATCGCGCCCGAGAACATGGCCGCGGGATCGCTCATGTCGTAGCCATCGGCGATCTCTGATTCGGATGTGTAATCAAGATCCTTCATCGAGAAATCCATTTTGACTGTATTGTCTGATTCCGGATCATCAAAGCTCATGTTCATCAGGATTTCACCGACCCTGCCCGCGCTCATGAAGCTCCAGACATCGCTGGTCTGAGTGCTGGTCTGGCCCGACAACTTGGTCATCACAAAATTCACGACAGGTTCGACCGCGTCCCCCTCGACGACGAACTTGTCGAAATCCAGCGACATGCTGTCGGCCGAATAGGTGTAGGAAATTGCATCCGGATCACCAGACGCAATCAGATCGAGCCCGGATTGGCGCATGACCATCTCGATATCGATCTCGGCGTCAGTATCGCCCATGGTCTTGATTTTGTAGGGGATGGCCTGGGGCAGGGTTACAGCCACAGTCCCGTTGCCCAATTCTTCAAAGATCATCTGCTCGGCGGTGATGGCAGCATCCCCGTCGGGCATGGACACCGCCATTGTTACATCGTTGAGCACCAGCTTCTTGCCGACAATTTCTTGTGAACCGACATTCACATCACTGCCATATAGCGAGATGGCCTCTTTCCAGTTTTCCCAAACGTCAAGCGCGGTGACTTCGGCTTGCGCGCCAAATGGGACAATCGCGGCAGTGGCCGCAGCGGGCAGCAGGGCTGAAAATCTAATCTTCATCAACAAATTCCTCAGATGCGAAAATATTCCGGTTTCGTTTGCACAATAAATGCGACAGAAAAATGGAGTCATTTGGAACAATAAAGCCACTGATCCGGCGCGCCACAACCGCCAACAGGAAAAAAGTTGCGATCAGGTGAAAGAAAGGCCGGCCATGATCGAGGTTTCTTTGGAAAATGAGGTGTTGCGCCTCACTCTTGATCGCCCCGACAAGGCCAATGCCCTGTCCGAGACGATGTTGTGCGATCTGGCGGCGGCGGTAGGCGCATCGCAACCTGCCGCCAAGGTTCTTGTTCTGACCGGACGAGGCCGCGTTTTTTCAGCCGGTGCTGATCTGGACGACGTGCAAAACGGATTGGCCACATCCCCGGCGTGGGAGGCCCTGAGCGGCGCGATCGCGCGGTTCAATGGGCTGTCCATCGCCGCATTGAACGGCACGTTGGCGGGGGGCGCTTTCGGGATGGTGCTGGCGTGCGATTTGCGCGTTGCGGTGGCGGGCGCCAGATTTTTCTACCCGGCCATCCGATTGGGTGTGTTGCCGCAACCTTCGGACCCGGCGCGGTTGGTCCGCCTGGTCGGCCCCGCGCGTGCCAAGATGATTTTGTTGGCCGGACAGAAAATCGGGACCGAAGAGGCCCTGCAATGGGGTTTGATAGATCGGGTTTGCGCGCAAGAATCCCTTTTGGACATGGCGATGGAGTTGGCTCAGGCAGCTTTGGACGCAGATGCCCGTCGCCTGCAAGAGATCAAACAAATGATCGACGCGGCGCGCTAGCCTTTGGCCGCCAATGCGGCCACGCGTTTCCAGGCCGGGCGCGCTTTCATTCGGGCGATATACTCGGCAAATCCAGGCTCTGATATGTCGAATTTCGCGTTGGTTGCCCAGGTGCCGCAATGTGTGGCGATGATGTCGGTTATCGTCATCGTCTCGCCCATCAGAAAGGGTCCGTCGCCCAGGCGGCGCACAAATTCTTTTTGAGCGCGCGCGAATTCCCATTTCAAACTGTCCTTGATGGTGGGCAGGCGCATTTCCTGTGGCAGGACAAAGCTATGGCGCGCGGCGGCCCAAAGGCAGGCGTCCATCTCATCCAGCAAGAAATGCGTCACCGCGTCTTGTTGGGCGCGCAAGATACTGCCTGCCGGGTGGGTCAACCTGGCGTGCTTGTCGGCGAGATATGTCATGATCGCGGTGCTGTCGGAAATCAGTTGCCCTTCAACCAAAAGGGCCGGCACCTTGCCGTGGGCATAAACGGCACGCAGCGCATCAGAGCGGGGCGGTGTGGCGATGAGTTCGTAGGGCAAGCCCAGCTCCTCGAGGCACCACAATGTGCGAAAAGTGCGCGTGCGCAGGCCACCGAAAATCTGCATCATCTTTGGCGTCCCATCATGGCCAGGCGTATCAGCCCTCGTTCCAGCGTTGCCATTTGTGGCGCGCGCGCCGACGAGCGCAAGCCAAGATCCACGTCGATCAGCAAGTCAATGGCCTGTTCCAGCTTGTTGACCCCCCAATTTTGCGCCTGTCGTATCATCTGATCGCGCCGTGGCCCAAAGACTGGCGGTCGCAGTTTTGCAATGCCTGATGACGCGCCGCCCGGATCGGCAGCGGCGCGGTGCAACGCGCGAAAATGGCGTAAAGCGGTGATGCACAGGAATACCGGCTGGGTGCCCTGGGCCTGCAGTCGTCGGATCAGTGGACCGATGTCACTGTGCAGGCCGTTGGCGGCGGCATTGATGACATCATCAGTTTCTGCGTCAGCGGTCGCGGGCGCGCAATTGGTGACATCCCCGGCGGTAATGGGCGTGGGGTCGTTGAGCTTGTAAAGCGCCAGTTTCTCCAGCGTTTGGCGGATTTCGCCAGGATCATGGCTCGCCGCAAGCGCGTGCACTGCGTCCAACCCTTCGCCGGGGGTGTTGGACAGGCCCAGTTTGGCCATTTCGTCGGCAATTTCAGCGCGGCTTGGCGGGTCATTGTAAACGGCCAGCGCATAGGCATTGGCGTGGGTTTCGAACAATTTGCGCAGGGCGGAACGTGCCGGCAATGCGCCTGCGGTGATGATGATGGCCGCGTCGCCCGGCTGCCAGACCTCCAGCGCCGATTTGATCGCAGGCGCAAGGCCGTCGCCTGCCTCTTCGACAAAGGCGGCCCGCGCGCCCGGGAAAAAGCCGACCGCTTTCAGCGCGTCTTGCAGCAGTGCCGGGTCTTTGCGCAAATCCGCGCCCGACATGCGCGACAGACGCATTTCAGCGTCCCCGTTCGGTCCGACGATCGCATCGACCAAAGTTGTTCTCTTTTGCGCAACCCGCATTGGATCGGCGCCGTAAATCAGAATGCCCGCCTTGCCTGGGTCGGGAGATTTGAGGTAGGCGATCGCGTCGCGCGGAGAGAGTTTCACCTGCCCGCTCCGGCGCTTTGGGCGATCAAATCCTCTACCAGGCGGTCGGCCAACTGCACCAGAAGCCGGTTGCGCGCATCTGCAGCGGCCGCGACATTGGAGACCAGAACATTGGTGTTGGATGCCGAGGTCTGGCCTTCGTCATAGGCGCTGAAGGCCGACACCGCGCCGCGAAGGGCCGTGGATTGGTCCTCGGCCAAAGGCACGAGCCGGTATTGCAAACGCCCGTTCAACTGAGTGCGCCCGGTGCCTGATGCCGAAAATACCTGTTGGCTGGTCTCAAGGTCATATTCCAGCCGCCACAAAGGCGCGGTAGCGGTGCCCAGGCGCTGGATCAGGCGATTGTTCAGGGTCAATCCATCGCGGCTGCCCGGATCGGCCAATGAGATGCGCCCAAACAAGCCCGCGGCTGCGCCGCCCGGCCCATAGGCGGGGCGAAATCCGCAGGCCGATACCGTGCCCAAGGCCACGAGGCCCAGCACGATCTTTCGCCGATTTGGTCTAGATGACCACATTTATGATACGCCCCGGCACCACGATCAGTTTCTTGGGCTGGCTACCGCCCAGCGCCTTGATCACAGCTTCATGCGCCAGCGCCAGTTTTTCAACCTCTTGCTTGGGCATGTCCTTGGCCACGCTGATTTCCGCGCGGCGTTTGCCGTTGATCTGGATGGGCATCGTTATCGTCTCATCCACCAACATCGCCGGGTCAGCCTGGGGCCAAGGGGCGTTGACCAACAGGCCCTCGCCACCCTGATAGGCCCAGATTTCTTCGGCCAGGTGGGGCGTCATCGGTGCCATCAACTGCACCAAAGTCAACAGGGCCTCGCGACGGGTTGCGCGGCTGGCCCGGGATTTCTGCAAAGTGGCGGTAAATGCGTAAAGCTTGGCGATCGCCGCGTTGAAGCCAAAGGTTTCAATGCCCATGGTCACGTCATGGATGGTTTTGTGCATGGCGCGCAGCAGGTCTTGGTCACCCTCGCCCGCACCATCAGGCTGTTCCTTGATTGCGCTGCACAGATTGTAGACCCGGTTAAGGTGTTTGAACGCGGCTTCGGCGCCTGCCGATGTCCATTCGACATCGCGTTCGGGCGGTGAGTCTGACAAGACCACCCAACGCGACGTATCCGCGCCGAATGTGGAGACGATATTGGCAGGGTCGATGACATTTTTCTTGGATTTCGACATTTTGACATTGCCGATCACCTCAACCGGTTCGCCGGTGGAGACCAGCTTTCCATCAGCCACATCTTCGGGGAAGTGATAAACGGGGCGGCCGTTGGCGTCTTTGGTCGTATAGGCTTCGTGGTTCACCATTCCCTGGGTGAACAGCGCGTCGAAAGGTTCGATCGCCTTGGCAGGCAGGTGGCCGCAAATGTGCATCGCACGGGCAAAGAAGCGCGAGTAGAGCAGGTGCAGGATCGCGTGTTCAATGCCGCCGATATATTGGTCGACATTCATCCAATAGCCGGCCTCGGCCAAGTCTGTTGGTGCGGGTGCATGCGGGCTGGTGAAACGGGCGAAATACCATGAACTGTCCACAAAAGTGTCCATCGTGTCGGTTTCACGCACCGCGATGTCACCGCAGTAAGGGCAATTGCAATGTTTCCAATCCGCGTCACGGTCAAGCGGGTTGCCGGGTTTGTCAAAACTCGCGTTCTCTGGCAGGCGAACCGGCAAGTTTTCTTTCTTTTCAGGCACTACGCCGCAAGTTGGGCAATGGATGACCGGGATCGGCGCGCCCCAGAACCTTTGGCGCGACAACAACCAGTCGCGCAGCCGATATTTGGTGACACCCTCGCCCCAGCCGGCCTTTTCGGCAAAATCAATCGTGGCGTCGATCGCCTCTTGGCCGGTTGCGATGTCCAGCCCGGCGAAGTGATCAACCCAGCGGACCTTTTCGGTCTTGGGCGGCACAAAGGCCTCGGTGGTGACAGGTGCGTCATTGTCCAGGGCAAAGAAGGTGTCTTTGACCGGCAGGTCGTATTTGCGCACGAAGTCCAGATCGCGCTGGTCATGGGCCGGGCAACCGAAAATCGCGCCGGTGCCGTAATCCATCAAGATGAAATTGGCGATCCAGACCGGCAATTCCCAATCCGGGTTCAGCGGATGGCGCACACGGATGCCCGTATCACGGCCCAGTTTGGGCGCGGTCTCAATGGCCTCTTCCGTGGTGCCGCCCTTGCGGCACTCTGCCAGAAAGGCGGCCACTGCCGGATCAGATTTTTCCAATTGTTTGGCAATCGGGTGATCGGGCGAAATACCCACAAAAGACGCGCCCATCAGCGTATCGGGGCGCGTGGTATAGACAGTGATCGGATCGCCTTTGTCCGTGCGCTCAAAGCTGAATTGCAGGCCACGAGATTTGCCGATCCAGTTTGTCTGCATCAGTTTGACCTTGGCAGGCCAATTGTCCAACCCGTCAATCGCATCCAGCAATTCTTTTGAAAAATCGCTGATCTTGAAGAACCATTGCGTCAATTCCCGGCGTTCAACCTCGGCACCTGAGCGCCAGCCCTTGCCGTCGATCACCTGTTCATTGGCCAGCACCGTCAAATCGACCGGATCCCAATTGACCACCGCATTCTTGCGATAGACCAGACCTTTTTCCATGAAATCCAGAAACATTGATTGCTGCTGCGCGTAATATTCCGGGTCGCAGGTGGCGAATTCGCGGGTCCAGTCGAGCGACCAGCCCATGGGCTTCATCTGTGCCTTCATGTCGGCGATGTTCTGATATGTCCATTCACCCGGATGCACGCCGCTGGCCATGGCGGCGTTCTCGGCCGGCAGGCCAAAGGCGTCCCATCCCATCGGGTGCAGCACATTATGGCCCGTGGCCATTTTGTAGCGTGCCACCACATCGCCCATCGTATAATTGCGCACATGGCCCATATGGATGCGCCCAGATGGGTAGGGGAACATCTCAAGGACGTAATATTTTGGCTTGGCAGTATCGCGGGTGGCCTGGAATACACCGGCCTTGTCCCATTGTGCTTGCCATTTTTGCTCAACTTTGGCGGGGTCGTAGCTCGACATTGCGCGTGTTCGTCCTTGATCGTGGGCCCTTGGGGCCATGTCTGAAGTGGAGTGATAGCGAAGCGGTCCGAAAGCGTCCAGCCGAATGCAGGGACGTTTTCAGGGGCAGTGGCCGCTATAGATCGGCCAGCCGCAATTCGCGAGCGCGCTGCATGATGGCATCAGACACCGCGCGCGTCGTTGCGGCGTTGGCCGTCCCGCCCCGTGTGAACAGCGCAAGGTTCAGGCTGGTGGCATCCAGGGCAGCAGAATCGATCAAGATGGTGGCACGATAGGCCCGGTTGCTGCCCGGCGCAGTGCCATAGCCGGTCTCAATCAGGCCGGAAAAAGGATCGGCGCTTTGGACAGGCAGGTAATATAGAACATCAAGTGCCGCGGCCCAAAGATAGGCATTCACCTGGGTGCCTGCGGCTGTGCGTGTCTTGCCCAATCCCAAAAAGCCGGATCCACGGTTCGAAATGGCCTGCGGTCCGCGCACCGGTGGCGGTGTCCCGGCTGTTGCATTGGCCAGAACCGGTTCATCGGGGGCCATCTGCGCGCCGTTGCCGCCAAAAAGGCCGGTGCCGAACAACCCGCCACTGCCGCCGCCTGTCTTGCCGCAGCCGCCCAATGCCAAGGGAATCGCCAAAACAATGCCAACAAGAACGATTCGCTGAATTTTCATGGCCCGCCCCCCGTTTTCTGGCCGCTTTAGACAGGTCTATCGGCTTGAATTTGCATGAACAAGGTGAATCCGGCAGGGATCAGCCGCCTTTGTGTGGCAAAGCTGCACCATAAGACCACACTTTGCATTGTGGGCGCGCGCCTTGCTTGAAATCGCCCGGGTGAAAATGGAAAGAGAGTGCATCTGCTTAGTCCGGAGTGGCTGGTCTAGGCTTAATCTAGGAAATCTTGAGGGATTATCATGAAAAAACTCATCCTGATGACCTCCGCTCTGACACTCGTAGGCGGAACCGCCTTTGCAGCAAGTCACGCCGGTGGTGAAATCGATCTTTCGGCCGAAGTTTCTGTCACCTACGGTGACTGGGACGCACGCGCCGGTGGTGAAGGCTTTGACTTCACAACATCTTTGACTGCTGCTCTGGAAGGCACTTCTGGCGGCGTTACTTACGGTGGTTCTGTCACTGTTGAAAACGCTGACTCTGTTGACCTGGACATCATCTACTTCTCCGGCGGCTTCGGCAAATTCTCGTTCGCACAGGACGAGTGGGACGTAATCACCGACGAAGTTGGTGACGTTCTTTACGAAGGCACATTCGGCGACATCTCGACAACTCTGACTGCTGACGCAGACAGCGACGAGTGGCTGGCAGAATTCGGTTATGCCGGTGCTGGCTTCAACCTGGGTCTGACCACAGATTCCGACAGCCTGACAGAATTGTCTGCTGACGTAGAAGTCGGTAACTTTACAATCGGCGCTTCTGCCGACACCGACGAAGCTTGGGGCGTATTTGTTGCAACCGACCTCGGCGGCATCAACACCAAAGTTACCTACGATGTTGACGCAGCTGGCATGGACGTAACCGGTCTGGAAATCGGCGGTTCTACCGGCGACGTGACCTGGGAACTGACAGCGAACACAGACGACGAAACCACTGCTGACATCTCTGTCGCATTCGGTGACGCATCTGTAACGATCGCTCACGACAGCACAAACGTTGGCGGCACAGGCGACGACGCTGAGAACGTTCTGATGTTCGAATATGGAATGAACAACCTGACATTCCACGTCAACGTGAACGACGCAGACGAGTATGAAGTAGGCGCAACTGCCGGCTTCAACTTCTAAGATCGCAAGATCTTGTTGTTAGGGAAGAGCGGGCTTAGGCCCGCTCTTTTCATTTTGGGGCCTGCGTGGTTTTACTGACTTCACAACAAACTCCGCTGCACCGGGCTGTCCCATGTCACTTGCTGATATCCAATCCAGAATCCATGCCGCCGAAGCCAAGGCTGGCCGTGCGAAAGGCGCCACGCGTCTGATTGCCGTCTCCAAGATGCAACCCAATGAGAGGGTGGCGGCGGTGTTGGATGAGGGCCACCGCCTGTTCGGAGAGAACCGGGTGCAAGAGGCCGCCGCCAAATGGCCCGCCTGGCTGCAAGAATACCCCGGAACCGATGTCCATTTGTTGGGGCCGCTGCAAACCAACAAGGCGCGCCAGGCATTGGAACTTTTTTCAGCGATCCATTCGCTGGACCGGCCCAAACTGGCCCAGACCCTGGCGCGGTTGTCGCAAGAACAGGGCCATTGCCCGCAGTTGTTCGTGCAGGTGAACACCGGCGAAGAGCCGCAGAAGGCCGGTGTCTTGCCGGCTGATGCAGACGGGTTTATCGCCGAGGCCCGGGCGCTGGATCTGCCCGTCATTGGGGCCATGTGCATCCCCCCTGCCAATGAAGAACCGGCGCTGCATTTCGCGTTGCTGGCCAAGATCGCCGCGCGCAACGGGTTGGATGAGCTGTCGATGGGGATGAGCGGCGATTTTGAAACCGCCGTGGCCCTTGGTGCGACCTATGTGCGTGTTGGGTCAGCCATTTTCGGTGCGCGAGGCTGATTGGGCTACATCAGGTGGCCGCTTTTTGTGGCTTTGACATCCAGATAACCGGTATTTTCAGGTGTTCGCCCGACCCGAAGCGCGACGCGTTCCACCACTTCGATGCCATTGGCGCCAAGCATGTCGACCTTGGCGGGGTTGTTTGTCATCAATCGGGCCGCGTGGAACCCCATTTCGCGCAGGATCGCCGCGCCCAGACGGAAATCACGTTCGTCATCCTCAAATCCCAACCGGTGGTTGGCTTCGACCGTGTCAAAGCCCTGATCTTGCAACGAATAGGCCCGCATCTTGTTGGCCAGCCCGATCCCGCGCCCCTCTTGATTGAGATATAGCAAGACGCCGCTTCCGGCCTTTGTGATGGTCTCTAGCGCGGCGTGCAACTGGGGACCACAATCGCATTTCAGACTTCCCAGCAGATCCCCGGTGAAACAGGCAGAGTGCAAACGGGTCAGAACCGGTGCTGCCCGGTCTGCGCGGCCGATTTCGATGGCATAATGCTCCTCCCCGCCGTCATCGGGGCGGAACACATGCACGCGGGTGTCAGGCGCATGTGACAACGGCACCCTGCCAGAGGCGATTTTTTGCAAGGCGGCGGGCTGGTCAAACAGGGCGATCAGGTCCTGGCTGCCAATAGTGGTCAGGTCATGGGTTTGCGCCAACAGGGCCGGGTCCGTGACCGTGACGGTTACGACGGACGGCAATAGATGCGCGGCTTTGGCCAACAAGATGGCGGCGCGATGCAAGGCCGCGTCGCCGCCGCGCTCGGCTGTAAAGGGCCCTTTCATCGGGTTGCTCAGGTCCATAGACGGATCTGCCACGGCGCAGATCCAGGTGCTGTCTGCCCGGTCCGGCAAGACCAGACGGGCAATGTCGCCGTCATAGCAATGTGCCTTGAGCGTTGCCGCGCGCCGCGCTGTCACCACGACGCTGGGCGTGCCCAGGTTCTGAAAAGCGGCCAAACGATCGGGCAGATGGGTCTCGGCTGCCATGCACAACAGCGCACCGGGCGCGCCCGTCACCAGCACGGGCAATCCGGCGCGAAAGTCACTGCGCGCCCGCGCCACACGCTCGGATGGGCCGGGCGACAGCGCGGTTTGTATCAAATTCTTGTCCATCACCAGCACATCTAGCCATTTGCCAAACAAAAGTGAAACATATCCCGCGATTTCGACACGAGCGCGTGAATTTGTGCAGCAAAACTTGTCGCAGGCGGATTACTGGCACATGTCATGACAGGAGAGAACGGAGGAAACCAATGTCACAGCTCAAGAAAATTCTGTTGGTCGATGATGATGCGGACCTGCGCGAAGCGCTGGGCGAACAATTGATGATGACAGAGGATTTCGATGTTTTCGAGGCGGAAAACGGCGCCGATGCGATCGTGCGTGTCAAAGAAGCAATTTTCGATCTGGTGGTGCTGGATGTTGGTTTGCCAGACACGGATGGACGTGAATTGTGCCGCCGGATGCGCAAGCAGAATGTGAAATGCCCGATTGTGATGCTGACGGCCCATGACACCGATGCTGACACAATCCTGGGGCTGGATAGTGGCGCCAATGACTATGTGTCCAAGCCGTTCCGGTTTCCGGTCCTGCTGGCACGCATTCGCGCCCAACTGCGTCAACATGAGCAATCAGAGGACGCGGTTTTCCAGCTTGGACCCTATACGTTCAAACCCTCTGTAAAGATGTTAGTTACTGAAGATGATAGGAAAATCCGTCTGACCGAGAAGGAAACCAACATCCTGAAGTTCCTCTATCGCGCCTCTGAAGGCGTGGTGGCGCGCGAGGTGTTGTTGCACGAGGTTTGGGGATATAATGCGGGTGTCACGACCCATACGCTGGAGACCCATATCTACAGGCTTCGGCAAAAAATTGAACCAGATCCGTCAAACGCTCGCCTTCTTGTGACCGAATCAGGCGGCTATCGTCTGGTTGCCTAAGACCCTTTGCGCGTCGGGGATTATCAGACGCGCATCCTCCCTGTTGGACTGGCCCGGGCTTTGCCCGGGCCTTTTTTTGGGGCATGCGCGTCGCCTTTTTTGAGCACGCGCTTCGCCTATTTCCTGGTGTTTGAACGGCGGGCCTGAATAGACGTGAAGGCGGCCTTCGTTCCGCGCAGGGCCCAGGTCATGGCGCGCAGGATGCAATTGCCCCGCCGCTCGATAGGGTGTGGCTGGCGCTTTCCCGTTGTCAGTTCTATTTGTGTGCCCAGGTGGCGGGCCTGTTCGGGTATGATCACCAGGACCAGTACCAATTCTCCCAGAAGCGCAATCATGAGGTGCCCCAGGAAATAGCCCGTTTCAATTTCAGACAGATAGGCCCATAGGTTGGCGCTGTCAGATGTGATCACAAATGCCCAGGGCAATGTCAGGAACAGAATGAACGCCTGAAAACCGACCGTGATCATGATATAGCCGCGTTTCAGCTTGCGGCCAATGTGATCGAACAGGGCAAACAGCCCGACGAACAGGGCATAGGTGCCCAGGATCTGACCGGACCAAAATATGGCCCTGGTCGAAAGCGCGGGCGTTTCATGATAAACACCCGGGATGAAGATCGCCAGAACACCGGCGACCGCCAAGGCAAATCCCAGGGCCATGGGGGAAAGCGCCAGCTGCAACAGCTCGCGTGGGGCCAGGCGGATGTGGTCGCCGGACAGGGTGCACAATTGCGCGGGATACTGGTCATCATGAGCACGAATTAACATGGGCCGCTTATGGCGAGGGCAGGCCGATTCTCAAAATCTGGTCTCCTAACGGCCGGCTATTTGGCACCTTAGGGCCGACAATGACCGCCTGCGCTCAGATCGTTGCGGTTTTCGGGATCACCGCCATATAATTTCCCAATTCGTTAACGCCATGCCTTGTTTGCCCACGCGACGCCCCGTAGGTTTCTGCGACATCACTTGGGGGTAGGCGCGTGGCATTCACATTGGCAACTTGGAATATCAACTCGGTGCGATTGCGCGAGGGACTGGTCCGCCGGTTGCTCCGCGACGAGGCGCCGGATGTTTTGTGCCTGCAGGAATGTAAAAGCCCGGTTGAAAAGATGCCGTTGGAAAGTTTTGCGGCCCTTGGCTATGGCCATGTCGTGGCTCGTGGGCAAAAGGGGTACAATGGTGTGGCGATCCTGTCCAAATTGCCGATGGTGGAGGCAGACGCCTTTGATTTCGCCGAATTGGGCCATGCCCGCCATGTGGCCGGGACATTGGAAAATGGAGTGACGATCCACAATTTCTATGTGCCGGCGGGGGGTGACGTGCCGGACCGGTCCAAGAATGAGAAATTTGGCCAAAAGCTGGATTATCTGGCCGATATGCAAACCTGGGGGCGCGAAGCAGCGCCGCGGAAATCCATTCTTGTTGGCGACCTGAACATCGCGCCGCGTGAAGATGACGTATGGAATCACAAACAGCTTTTGAAAGTGGTCAGCCACACCCCGATTGAAGTGGAGGAACTGGCCAAGACCCAGGAAGCTGCTGGTTGGGTCGATGTGACGCGCAAGGACATTCCGCAGGGCAATCTGTATTCCTGGTGGTCTTATCGCTCGCCCAATTGGGACGCCGCCGACAAGGGGCGCAGGCTGGATCATATCTGGGCCACAGACGATATTTCCAACGCCGCCCATTCAAGCCGCATCCTGCGCGGCGTGCGCGGGTGGGAACAGCCCAGCGACCACGCGCCTGTCT